>ERZ1284729.116-NODE-116-length-13964-cov-7.660148_pt1 | contig 13964 bp, 11 predicted proteins | sample MGYA00454602_ERZ1284729 | MGnify/ENA primary metagenome ERZ1284729 (study PRJEB36292, sample SAMEA5787381) | metagenome | biome: Arctic soil; feature: perennial spring outflow channel; material: sediment | place: Canada | collected 2017-07-08 | depth 0.05 m ... | reverse complement strand
CTTAAAAATTGTGAAATTAGAAAATAATTTCGACATTAATGTAAGCAATCCGCCCTTCGTTCGTGAAATGGAAAAAGCGCAAATGCAACAAAACGTATTGTTCAACGAACCGGACTTCGCCTTGTTTGTGAAGGATGAAAATCCACTCTTAGTTTACGACAAAATTGCCGAACTGGCAAAAAAATACCTGACCCAAAATGGCGTTTTGTATTTTGAAATCAACCAATATTTAGGATCGGAAACCGTTGATTTGCTAAAATCAAAAGGATTTAAAAATGTGGAAATTAAAAAAGATATTTACAGCGTTGACAGAATGGTGAAATGCTCTTTATAGTTGTGAGTTTTTAATTATTCAATCAATTTGCGTTAGTGATTGAACGGTCTGTTTGAGCTCTTTTTTGGTTGCTTTTTGCAACTAAAAAAAGCGAGCAGTGAAAGCACGACCGCCTTTTCGGCGGGAACGCCCAAAATATTATTTATAATTAGCAATTGTTATTTATCTTTGCCGAATGCGAATTGATATCATTACCGTTTCACCTGAACTGATTAAAAGTCCATTTGAATATTCGATTATTAAACGTGCCATCGACAAAAATTTGGTAGAAGTTCATTTTCATGATTTGAGGAAATACGCCTTAAATGACTATGGGAAAATTGACGATTACCAGTTTGGCGGCGGCGCGGGTATGGTTTTAATGATTGAACCCATTGACAAATGTATATCAGAGCTGAAAGCGGAACGCGATTATGACGAAATTATTTACCTGACGCCAGATGCGCCGACTTTGAACCAGCAAATGGCCAATACGCTTTCTTTGGCAGAAAATATACTGATTCTTTGCGGACATTATAAAGGTGTGGATCAGCGTGTTAGAGAATTATTAATCACCAAAGAAATTTCCATAGGAGATTATGTTTTGAGTGGCGGGGAATTGGGCGCAGCCGTTTTATGCGATGCCATTATCAGACTCATTCCAGGCGTTTTGGGAGATGAATCATCTGCATTGACAGATTCATTTCAGGACAATTTACTTTCGCCTCCGGTTTACACGCGACCTTCGGAATATAAAGGGCTTGAAGTGCCTAAAATTCTGTTGTCGGGCAATTTCCCTAAGATTGACGAATGGCGAAATGAACAAGCGTTAGATAGAACAAAAAAAATAAGGCCAGATTTGTTGGAAGACTGATCTTTTTTATTAAATTTGCACACTCAAAATTAACCTCTGACGAAAATCGTGAATGTTGGTCATTGAAAAACCCATTAAAAAATTAACAATGGAAGATTTATTAAAATTTGTGCAAGACAAATTTGTAACTGCAAATGAACTGCCGGAATTTCAGGCAGGAGATACTATCACTGTATACTATGAAATTAGAGAAGGTGAAAAAAAACGTACACAGCATTTTAGAGGTACGGTAATTCAACGCAGAGGCGCAGGCTCTTCTGAAACATTTACCATCAGAAAAATGTCGGGAACAGTTGGTGTTGAACGTATTTTTCCGCTAAACTTGCCAGCAATTGAAAAAATTGAAGTTAACAAACAAGGTAGCGTACGTAGAGCACGTATTTTCTACTTTAGAGGTTTAACAGGTAAAAAAGCAAGAATTAAAGAAAAAAGACGTTATTAATCAATCTGCTTTCCTTAAAAAAATATAAAAACCCGTTTTGAAATTTCAAAACGGGTTTTTTGGTTATTAACATTTGTTAATAAGTTAGGTTCATATCTTGTTGAAAACAAAATGGTTATAAATTTGGAAAATTGATTTTTAGGTGTTTATTTTACAAAAGGAATTAGCACGAGTGCTTAACATAAACTTTAAAATGAAAATTCTAAGGTTGAACCAAAATTCATCGATGCGAAGTTCCTTATGTTCTCGGACATAGTTTTTAAAACCGCGCTTTAACAAGTAATGTGCCCAGTATTTAGCATGAATAAATGGAACATGGTTTTAAAAGCACTTTTTAAAACAGCATCTTAAATCGGGTAGTTCTTAGGAATTACAACAAAGTTTTAGACACTGTTTTAAAAGAAACGTCTAATTTAATAAGAACTTGATTCGTAAGAAAAAAGGTTACAGTAAAAAAATTTAAGTGTAGGTAGTTCTTTTAGGAGAATGACAAAACAACTAAATATTTAACTGAAACTTATTAAAAAAAGTGTTTCAGCAAATAGCCATAATACTGAGAAATCAATATTATGGCTTTTGTTTTTTTAGCCATTGTAATTTCTGCAAAAATCATCTGTATTTTTTAAATTAAAAACAAAATTAAAGCCTTATTTATAACGTTTTCGAGGGCGATTTTTCCTTCAATATTCCCTATATTTGCACAACGTTAAACGAAATTAATTTACCCTGCTATAATTTCTGGTTTTATTGATAATTATAGTTTTTAAATCACAAAAAATTATGAGTAATACACCTAAAATAATTTACACAAAAACTGATGAGGCGCCTGCTTTGGCCACCTATTCATTTTTACCGATTGTTGAAGCTTTCACAAAACCGGCCGGTATTGAAGTCGAAACCAAAGACATTTCCTTATCCAGCAGAATTTTAGCTTTATTCCCGGAATATTTAACACCTGAACAACGTGTTCCGGACACCTTGACCGAACTTGGAAATTTGGCCAAAACACCTGAAGCAAACATTATAAAATTACCAAATGTTTCTGCTTCAGAACCACAATTAAAAGCTGCCATAAAGGAACTGCAGGCTTTGGGTTATGCCATACCAAATTATCCTGATGAAGCTAAAACGGCTGAAGAAAAAGACATACAACTAAGATATAATAAAGCGAAAGGCTCGGCGGTGAATCCGGTATTGCGTGAGGGAAACTCCGATCGCAGAGCTCCGAAAGCAGTGAAAAATTATGCCAAAAAGAACCCACATTCTATGGGTGCCTGGTCGGCAGATTCAAAAACACATGTATCGACCATGAAAGGTGGTGATTTTTTCTCCAATGAAAAATCCATCACTGTCGCTGAAGGCGGTGACGTTAAAATTCAATTTGTTGGACAAAACGGAGCTGTTACCGTATTAAAAGAAAAAACAACCTTGTTGCCGGGTGAAATTATTGACGCCACTTTTATGAGCAAAAAGGCTTTGGTAAAATTTCTGGAAGCACAAATTAAAGATGCCAAAGAAAAAAATGTATTGTTTTCATTGCACATGAAAGCAACGATGATGAAAATTTCTGACCCCATCATTTTTGGACATGCCGTTACTGCTTTCTTTAAAGATATTTTTGAAAAACACAGTGCTGTCATTAAAGAGCTTGGAGTTGACGTAAATAATGGCTTTGGAGATTTAATCAGTAAAATTCAAGGCTTGCCTGAAGCCCAAAAATCGGCCATTGAAGCAGATATCAAATCTTGCATAGAAAATGGTCCAGCCATCGCCATGGTTGATTCAGACAATGGCATTACCAACCTTCATGTACCAAGTGATGTCATTATTGACGCTTCAATGCCTGCAATGATCCGTACTTCCGGCAAAATGTGGAATGCCGATGGCAAATTACAAGATGTAAAAGCGGTGATTCCGGACAGTACTTATGCCGGTATTTATGCTGCGACCATAGATTTTTGCAAAAAACATGGTGCTTTTGATCCGAGAACAATGGGAACTGTTCCCAATGTTGGATTAATGGCCCAAAAAGCGGAGGAATATGGTTCGCATGACAAAACCTTTGAAATAAAAGAAAACGGAACTGCACAAGTTGTGGATGCTTCCGGTAACATCTTATTGGAACACCAGGTTGAAAAAGGAGACATCTGGAGAATGTGTCAGACAAAAGACGCGCCTGTACAAGACTGGATTAAACTTGCCGTAAGCAGAGCTCGGGCAACAAATGTTCCTGCAATATTTTGGTTAGATAAAAACAGGGCGCATGATGCACAAATCATCAATAAAATAAATACCTACCTGCCGAGCTTCGACACAACCGGATTGGACATTCAAATAATGACTCCTGAAAAAGCCACTTTGTATACTTTAGACCGGGTTAAAAAAGGTTTGGACACTATTTCCGTAACAGGAAATATATTGCGTGATTATTTAACAGATCTTTTTCCGATATTGGAATTGGGCACCAGTTCAAAAATGTTGTCCATTGTTCCTTTAATGAATGGTGGCGGTTTATTTGAAACTGGTGCTGGCGGTTCTGCACCAAAACATGTGCAACAATTTGTTAAAGAAGGACATTTAAGATGGGATTCATTAGGGGAATTTTTGGCATTGGCAGTTTCCTTGGAACATTTAGGAAAAAACTTTAATATGCCAAAAGCGCTCATATTGGCGGAAACTTTGGATGGGGCCACAGGCAAATTCTTAGACAACAGCAAGTCTCCTTCCCGTAAAGTTGGGGAATTGGACAATAGGGGAAGTCACTTTTATTTGGCAACTTATTGGGCCCAAGCTTTGGCTGCACAAAATGAGGATGCTGACTTAAAAGAAGTTTTTACCAAAGTTGCAAAAGAACTGACTGCGAATGAAGCTGTTATTATAAATGAGTTAAACAGCGCACAAGGAGCACCAGTAAACGTTGGCGGCTACTACAGATTTGACGATAATTTGGCCAATAAAGCGATGAGACCAAGCAAAACTTTGAATGCTATCATTGCATCAATAACTTCGATAAATATAGCATCAAAGGCTTATTAATTTAGGTTTTACCAGATATCTAAAGAAATTTTTTTATCATTCATAAAAAAGCAAGAATCTAAATTCTTGCTTTTTTTATATACTTTTATCCTGTAAAATAAGTTAACACAAAAAAATCAGAACCAATCAAAAATTAGTATTTTTGAAAAATGGATTTCACAAAAACTACAGAGCAAGCCTCCAATTACAATCATTTGGAAAAAATGAGTGTCGCTGAATTGCTGACCAACATCAATTCAGAAGATAAAACTGTTCCTTTTGCGGTTGAAAAAGTGATTCCAACTATCGAAAAATTGGTGCAGGCAATTGTTGAACAACTAAAAAATGGCGGAAGATTATTTTATATCGGTTCGGGAACAAGCGGCCGACTTGGAATACTTGATGCGTCCGAATGTCCGCCCACTTTTGGCGTTTCTAACAATTTGATTATCGGCATAATTGCGGGTGGTGATACCGCCATCAGAAAAGCCGTAGAATTTGCCGAAGATTCCACCACACAATGTTGGGAAGATTTAAAAGAGCATCATATCAACAACAATGATTTTGTCATCGGAATTGCCGCTTCCGGAACAACGCCCTATGTGATTAACGGTATCAAAAAATGCAATGAAAATGGTATTTTAACCGGCTGCATCACGTGCAATGTTGGAAGTCCGCTGGCAAAAATCGCAAAATTTCCCATTGAGGTTTTGGTAGGTCCGGAATTTGTGACCGGAAGTTCAAGAATGAAAGCTGGCACTGCACAAAAACTTATTTTAAATATGATTTCAACCAGCGTTATGATCCAGCTTGGAAAAATAAAAGGCAATAAAATGGTTGATATGCAATTAACGAACGATAAATTGGTGATTAGGGGAACAAAAATGCTGATGGAAGAATTGAATATCCCAGAAGAAAAGGCCATTGAACTATTGAAAAAATACGAAAACGTGCGAGCTGCCATTCTAAATTACACCCATGGGAACAGATAGAAAAGAATTGTTTAGAGGCTTAAAATATGAATTGGCCACATTGCCCCTTTTGATTGCGGCGCCAATTTTAATCACTATTGGGTTTAAAGCCATCAAACAGCAAAACAATTATTTATACTTAATTATAGGCATCATATTGGCCATAACCGCCATTGTTTTAGGTATTTTAGGCATTAAAATAATTTTAAATGCTCTTTTTAACCGCAAATAATGGGTAACAGTAATTTAAAAAAAATTACAAACTGGGAATACTGGCCTTCATTCATGTTTTATGTTCCGCTATTGCCTTATGCTTTTTATTTGGCCATAAAAACGAGAAGTTTCGGTTTTTTTTCAGCCGTTAATCCTGGAATAGAAGGTTCAGGAAACGGGTTAGAATCAAAATACAAAACCATTCAAATGCTGCCTTCCAACTTTTGTCCGAACACCATTTATGTCGAAAAGGACGAAAATATACAGGACATCTTACCAAAAATAACCGAAAATAATATTAGATTTCCTTTAATCATTAAACCGGACATTGGTTTTAGGGGATTGCTGGTCACAAAGATTAAAAATGAATCTGAGCTTTCCGCATACCTTAAAAAATACAATTCCATCAATTTAATGATTCAGGAATTTGTGGATTACAAAAATGAATGCGGCCTGTTTTATCACAGAATTCCGGGAGAAAAAAACGGAAAAATTACTTCGATCACAATTAAAAAATATTTAAGGGTTTCAGGTGATGGACATTCGACACTTTCGGAACTGATAATGAATAACGAAAGAGCCAAACATTATTCGGAATATATTTCTGAAATAAATAAAGACAGACTTCAAATGATTCCAAAACTGAATGAAGAAATTATTTTAAATGTAATCGGAAATCATTCCAAAGGAACCCAGTTTATTAACGGCCATCATTTGATAAATAGCGAATTGGTGTATTTTTTAGACAACTTAAATGCCAAAATTGAAGGCTGGAATTATGGAAGAATCGATTTGAAGTATAACAATTTTGATGAATTGCTGAAAGGCGAAAATCTGAAAGTAATTGAAGTCAACGGCATTATTTCTGAACCCACACATATTTATGACGCATCAGCCGGTAGTTATTTTAAGGCCCTGAAATCCATCAAAAATCATTGGAAAATCATTTATGTTATTGGCGTAAAAAACAAGAAGCTAAAAAAAGGAAACTATACCAATTTAAGATATCTGATTTCAGTATATTTCACTTATAAAAGATATTTAAAAAAGATAAGCGCACTAAACTCTAACGCGATAAATTCTTTTTAGGCGTGGTTGGATTAAATCCGAAATCAACATCAGGAAGTGCAATTCCCAGCTGGGAAATAACATAACCCACACTTGCAAAATGATGAATAGCGTGGCTGTGAGCCTGAATTAAAATACCGCCCAATGTATAATTTATGGAAACAATTCCTAAGCCCAAATCATCAGTGACTATCACAATTTTATTAAAATCTGCCTTTTCCAGTAATTTTAATCGTTGTAATATTTCTTCAAAATATGCTATGCCATGTTGCGTGTAATTTTCGGCCAACTCATTTCTCCTTCGACTGATTATATTGATATTTCCAGATTCAATTCCGTCAAAAACACAATCAAAAACATCTAAAATATGGCGCATATGAACACCTATGCTTGAATAATAGGGCGCAATTGTGGTATTGCTGTAATCATCATCGGAAATGCAATTTAAAAGCTGAATTCCTCGGTGCAGGTTTTTTTCAATGGCGTCAATCATATGGAATAAAAATCTTTTTTTGTATATAATAATTTAACCTATTAGCTTAATCAGTGTAAAAATTCCCAATGACAAAAATAATAAACTTAGGATAATATTGATGTTGGTCGCAATGAATGAAATTTTCTTACTGATTACTTTTGCAAAAAATATGTAGGTGTAAAACAATAAAAATGAGCCGATTGCAGCGCCAAAGATAAATAAGAAAATATAAGGCTGTTCAATAATTATTTTATTGATGGAACCCAAATAAATGCTGATTCCCAAATAAAACGGGATGGCCAGCATATTCACTGAAGACATCGCCATTCCTTTAAAAAAATAATTTCCCTTGCTGATTTTACGCTTTGCTTCCATTTTTTTCCTTGAAAGCATAAAGAAAAAAATTGCCAAGATGAAAAACACAAAAACACCTGCCATTTTTAAAATCTTAATGACTTTGGGATTGTTTATGAAAAAATCAGCAAAAAACAACGCGATACCTGCCTGAAAAAAAACAATGACAGCGGCTCCAAAAGCGAATTTTACGCTTTCAATTTTTCCTACATTCAACCTAGTTTTAAGCACGGTCATATTTAGCATTCCCGGAGAAATCAATCCGAAATATGCCATTGCGATACCATAAAAAACGTGAAGAAAATAAATCATAATAAAAATTGAAAAAGTTAAAAAATTCTTACTACTTGATACTAAACACTTCGCGAATCATTTTTTGCAGCATAATTGGTGATAAAATTATTGATGTCTTTTGAAATATGTAATTTATTAATGAGCAAAAAATACAATATTGAGATCAAGATGCCTTTCAAACCAATGTTGATAATGGGATGAAAATTGAAATTCCAAAAATAAAAAATCCCGAATATGGCCGAAATAATGACAGCCAATTTAATGGTGTTCAGGCTAAAAGGCTGAATTTTTAATTTGGATTTCAAATAAATAATTTTAGCCACGCTATACGTCATCACCACAATAAGCGTTGCTATTGCCGCACCGTTGATGCCAATTAAATCGATCAACCATTTGTTTAAAAAAACAACACTGATGGCCATAGCCAGCGACAAGTAAAAAAATATTTTATAGTATTTTGAATTCAGCAAAATGGCATTTCCAGTCCCCAATGCCAATTCCATCAATTTTGAAAGCGAAATAATCATCACCACCCAAATTCCTTTGGTAAATTCGGGCTTGTTAATTAATTCGTATAAATCGGCAATGTTTAAATTGATCAATAAAAAGAATAAGCCGCCAATAACCAATAGATTTATGGAGCTTTGTTTATATAATATTTCAACTTCATCCAACTTATTTTCATTCATATCCTTTGCGGTGATGGGACTTGTGATTTGCTGCATGGCACGCGTGGGAATTCCAATGACGCTCGCAATATAAATTCCCACCGAATAATAAGCAACCTGCGCTATTTGTTCCATTTGTGGAATCATAAATTTGTCGATTTCAAGCAAAACACCAGCGGCAGAACCGGCTACAATAATGTATAATGAAAATGAAATAATCTCTTTTAAATTTGAAGGAAGTGCAATCTTAAATGTTGGTTTATAAACTTGAAATGCATAAATCATCATCACAAAAGTGCTTATTCCATAGACAATGACAACACCGTAAATAAACTGTTCATTTGTAAGCCATTTAAAAAATACCGCAAACAATAAAAAAGTGGTGCAAATGCGAGGAAAAATCTCTTTAATGAAATTTCCGAAAACAGAATTTAGCTGCACTTTTGTCCAAGCATAAAAAACCTCAAAATACCCCATAAAAATGGCCAGCAAAAAGATGAGGTAGGTGTATTTTTTGATGATGGGGTTTTCCATTGAAATCCAATCTGCAATGGAATCGTAAATAAAAGCGCCAACAAAAGCCAATGGAATTATGACAATTAAAGGCAATAAAAGCGTGGTAGTTAAAAAACCGTCCTGCTCAATTTTAGTTTGATAGGAAGAATAAAACTTAACAATGGTATGTTGCATGCCAAAAACAAGCAAAGGCAAAATAATATTTGCGGCAGAAAGCAAAAAGGTAATCAATCCAAAATAATCCTCGTGTAAAAAATGTGTGTACAAAAACAACACATTGATGCCACCAACCCCAAATCCCAAAAATATAATGAGTGTATTAAAAAAGGATTGCTTTAAAATGATTCCCATTACAACAATTTAAGTATTTCCTCATATATCTTCTCCCCTACATTTTCGCCGAACAAATCCATTTCAAAATTGGTTGTTGAATCTTGAAAATTATGAAAGGACTGAAGCATTTTCTCCTTGTCATTACCTACAATTTTTGCAAATCCGTTGGCTACCAATTCTATCCATTCTGTTTCTTCCCGGGCAATAATACAATGTTTTTTGTTAAAAAAAGCTTCTTTTTGGAGTCCTCCACTATCGGTAACCACCAAATTACATTTTTTCAGCAATTCCAACATATCAAAATACCCAACCGGATCAATTATTTGAAAGCTATAAGTTAAATTATGCTGCTCTAGAATGGCTTTTGTTCTTGGATGCAACGGTAAAATCACTTGTTTTTCTTCACTGATTAATTGCAAACCTTCAAAAATTTCTTTAAGTTTTTCCAGATTGTCCGTGTTTTCCTGACGGTGGATGGTTGCCAGCACAAATTCATTGGGAATTAATTTTAAACGTGAAATAATGGAAGATTTCTCTTCAGAAATTTTACCGTAAAATTCAACGGCATCTTTCATAATATCGCCACATTTCACCATTTTTGCGGGTAAATTTGTAAACCCTTCCTTTTGTAAATTTTCTATGGCGGTGTCTGTCGGACAAAGCAGTAAATCGGAAATTCTGTCGGTTAAAATTCTGTTGATTTCTTCGGGCATTTTCATATTAAATGAGCGCAAACCAGCTTCCACATGCACGACCTTAATATTCATTTTTTTTGCGGCCAAAGCGCCTGCCAACGTGGAATTTGTATCGCCGTAAACCACCACCAAATCTGGTTTTTCCTTCATTAAAACCGCTTCAATCTCCACAAGCATTTGGCCGGTCATGGCGCCGTGGCTCAATCCGTTAATCGCCAGATTGTATTTTGGCTTCGGAATTTCCATTTCATCAAAAAATATGTCACTCATATTGGCATCAAAATGCTGTCCGGTATGAACAATCACTTCCTCAACTGCATTGTATTTGACAATAATCCGACTTAAAACCGCCGCTTTTACAAATTGCGGACGAGCGCCTAATATGGTTATAATTTTCTTCATTCAGTAATTTTGTGTATCAGTTCCGAAACTTTTTTGGTCAATTCCTTTCTGTGAAATTGCGCAATATTATTTGATTCAACTGTTAAATTTCCCTGCTTAAATTTAAGATATAAATCTAATATAGCTGTTTTTAAGGTATTTTTATCTTGAAAATCCACTACCACGCCACTGTTGGTTTCTTTTATGATTTCCGCCAAATCTCCATCGATAGGCGCAATGGCCAAAATAGGACGCTTAGCCATTAAATATTCAAATATTTTTCCGGTGATGATGCCTTTTGCACTTGGCACATTATTAACGATAAGCAACAATACCTGTGATTTTTTCTGAAATTCCACCACTTTATCGTGCGTCACATAATCAATGACCTGAACATTATTTGATAACCGAAATGTTGAAATATCGGCGATGACGGAAGCATCTGCTTTTCCAATGAGCTTCAATTCAAAATCATCCGAAAATTCATTGTTTTCAGAAACAATTTCCGACAAAACTTCCCACAACATTCTCGGGTTTCTGTCGGCATTCATCAAGCCAATATGCGTTACCGTAAATTTCGAATCCGATGCAATATTTTCATTTGTCAACGCTTCATCAAAACCATTTGTTACCGTAATTACATGGCTGTTAAACCCGTTAAAATTCTCTTGCATGGTTTTACCGACAACCAAAACCGCATCTGCATTTTTCAACATTTCTTTTTCTAAAGAATGGTGTTTTTTAATGGCCATTTTAGTTAAAGGCAACTGCTGAAAATAATCAATTTCTGTCCATGGATCCCTGAAATCCGCCAGCCACTTTATGTTGAGTTCTTTCTTCAAATTCAAACCTATTAAGTGCATGCTGTGCGGCGGACCGGTGGTAATCACCACATCAATTTTGTTCGATTTTAAATATTTTTTCAAATAGTCGGTTGATGGTTTTACCCAAAATTTACGGGCATCGGGAATAAAATAATTTGCGCGGATGTATTGCAACATTTTTCCGAATAACGTAGGATTCGGATTTAAAAATCCAGCACTTTCAGTTTTCTTTTTTCCGAAGAAAGCAAACAAATTATTGGGTTCCCAAATAGGTTGTTTTAAAATTTCCAGGCCTTCAGGAATATCTTTTGCAAGCGATTCATCAACAATGGGATAATTGGGATTTTCAACGGTATAAACAATGGGTTCAATGCCAAAATCCCTAAAATACTTCACAAACTTCAACCAACGCTGTACCCCAGAACCTCCTGCAGGAGGCCAATAATAGGTTATGATAAGCGCTTTTTTCATTATTTACTTAGATTTTCGTACAAAGCTATTAATTTTTCCGAGGTTTTTTCCCAACAAAATTCTTCTTCCACAAATTGTTTCCCGTTGCTTCCCAAACGATCTCTCAATGCTGGATCCGTATATAATTGCAACACTTTATCCGCAAAATCCTGTGCGTCCTTTTCTAAATGCACCAAGCCTGAGTTTGTTTTTTCTATCAAATTTTTCTGTGCAATGGCATCACTTACCAATACAGGTTTTCCAAAACTCATATATTGAAAAAGCTTGTTCGCGTAGGCCACATCATGCTGAATATTTCTGTGCAACGGCGAAATGCAAACGCTACTTGCCACAATATAGGAAGGAAACAACGATACATCTTGCCAGCCTCTAAAATCGATATGATTTTCCAAGTTTAAATCTATTGTCTGCTGCTTCAAAATTGGATCTGTGGAGCTAATTCCAACTATGACCAACTTAACATTTGGAATTTTTTCCTTTAAAATGAGCAATGATTCAATAGCCGTTTGGAGTCCGCGGCGCAATCCCGTATCGCCCAAATATAAAATTACAAAGTCGTTTTTGTAGGCATCAACAATCGAATTATCAATTTTAGCCTCTTTATAAAATGAACGATGCACTGTGTTTGGCACCAACACAATTTTCTCGCGTGCAATTTTTGTGCGTCCAACAACCTCTTCAATAAATTCTTGTGAAACCGTGATAATTTTGGTTGCTTTATGTATAAATTCCTCTTCCTTTTGCTTCCATTTTTTAGGAGAAATCAATTGTTTTCCGGGAAATTTTTGGAGATGTGCATACAATTTCATGATTTCGGGCATATTGTCGTGTAAATCCAAAACCGTTGGCAAATTCAGTGATTTATTTGCCTTAAAAACAGCCTCGGCAATTCGCATATCGTGAATATGAATGGCTTCAATATGGTGCTTTTTTAAAAAACGCGTAATTTTATTAGCCATCATTTCCGTATAAAAAGGAAAAGTGTAGGCCAATGCCGATAATTTGTATTCCAATTTATTTGACTGATAACGCTTTACTTGGATACCGTTAATTATAACATCCTCCTCATTTTTATGGTATTTCAAACAAAATAAAAAAACTTCATGCCCTGCTTTAATGATCGAAATAGCTTCATTTTCCACCCTGGGATCGGGCGGAAAAGTTTTGTCCAAAATCATTCCAATACGCATATCAACTATTTTTGAGCATAAAATTAAATACTGACAGCAGTCCAAGCAAAAAATATTGTTTAGAATATGCTAAAAGGCAACATTGATTAAAGGGTAAAACACAGTGCATCAAGTAAGTGAATAAAGTTTAAATTCTTTGGCAAGTTATTGATTAATTTATAGATAATCAATGAAAAATAATTTCATGTATCTGAAAGTTTAACACACAAAAAAAGGTGCTTAAAAGCACCTTCCCTTAATCATAGCCTTGTTTTACCCTTTTCAAATAATTTTCCTGTGATTGAGTTGACACTTGCGAATATACAAGAAATATTCCTTTACCAAAACACTTCATTTACAAGCGTGTAAATTTTAGATATGAAAGTGATTTATAAATTTATAAACGTTACATTTGATATTTAATAATGAACTTTTAATGCGTAAAATAGGCTATCTTTTTATTATATCCTTATTATTTCAGACAACTTTATGCGCCCAAATTCCTGGATTAACGCAATTTACCACAAATAATGGCCTACCAAGCAACACCATCTATGATATTGAACAGGGTGAAAATGGATTTATTTGGGTTGCAACCGATTATGGCATCAGTAAATTTGATGGACTTACTTTTAAAAATTTTACGGTAAACGACGGTATTCCGGGAAATGAAATTTTAGCCTTATACAAAGATTCCAAAAATAGAATTTGGATGACGGCATTTAACGGAAATATTGGATTTATTCAAAACAATCGTTTTTACAATAAAGACAACCTTCCTTTTTTGAAGAAATTACAATTTACAAAATTTATTGATGATATTTTTGAGGATTCAAAAGGGAAAATTTGGTTTTGTCATACATCAAATACCGTCAAAGTCCTTAATCC
>ERZ1284729.115-NODE-115-length-13975-cov-24.469756_pt1 | contig 13975 bp, 11 predicted proteins | sample MGYA00454602_ERZ1284729 | MGnify/ENA primary metagenome ERZ1284729 (study PRJEB36292, sample SAMEA5787381) | metagenome | biome: Arctic soil; feature: perennial spring outflow channel; material: sediment | place: Canada | collected 2017-07-08 | depth 0.05 m ... | reverse complement strand
CAAAATTCAAACGGAAATCCACTGTTTCTTTATCGATATCTGCCAACATATCTTCGGCGATCTTACGCATCCTTGCTTCGGTATACCTCATAGCCGCCGGACTGTCTCCATCAACAGATCCAAAGTTACCCTGGCCGTCTACAAGCATATAGCGCAAACTCCATTCCTGCGCCATTCGTACCATTGCTTCGTAAACAGAAGAATCACCGTGTGGGTGATACTTACCTAAAACTTCCCCAACGATACGGGCAGATTTTTTATGGGCACCGGTAGCCCTAATTCCTAATTCGTGCATCCCAAATAAAACCCTTCTGTGCACGGGTTTTAGTCCGTCCCGCACATCAGGCAGCGCACGTGACACAATGACCGACATCGAATAATCGATGTAAGCCGATTTCATTTCATCTTCAATGTTGATAGGAATTAATTTTTCTCCTTCAGCCATATTAACATAGTTTAATTTAGTTCAAAAATCTAACGTGCCAATTTAAGCATTTTCCCAATGTTATTAGGGCTAAGTGCTTCTATTTTGATTATTTTTATTAACAAATATTTGGGCGTGCTTCGTTGATAAGTTGCCTATTTTATATTTTGTTTATTAAAAGTAATTTTGTCTATTAGCTAACGACTCATAAACGGGTATAATTTTTGAACGTTTTGAGGAAAATAAATTAACGAGAAAGGAAATAAGATGGATGATAATTTTTCACCCAAAGTAAAAGATGTCATTGCATTCAGCAAGGAGGAAGCTCTAAGACTGGGTCATGACTTCATTGGAACGGAGCACTTAATGCTTGGACTTCTTCGTGATGGAGATGGTAAAGCTATAAATATATTGAACGCAATGGATATTGATTTAAGCCATTTAAGACGAAAAGTAGAAATATTAAGCCCGGCCACTTCAACCGAAACAATAACTTCAAACGAGAAAAAGAACCTGCATTTAACAAGGCAGGCAGAAAGAGCACTAAAAACTACTTTTTTAGAAGCTAAACTTTTTCAAAGTTCTTCTATTAATACTGCCCATTTGCTATTATGTATTCTTCGGAATGAGAACGATCCTACCACAAAACTTCTTAATAAACTTAAGATAGATTATGATGGGGTTAAAGATCAGTTTAAATATATGATCACAAACGAAGATGATTTTCTGGAAGGACCAAAAGCGGAATCATTTTCAGATGAAGACAGTTCATCTGATGATGCTTCTAAAGACAACCCTTTCAGCAGCAGTACCGGGAAACCCAATAAAAAGTCTAAAACTCCGGTATTGGATAATTTTGGCAGGGATTTAACCGCGATGGCCGAAGTGGACAAGCTGGATCCTGTAGTAGGTAGAGAGAAAGAGATTGAACGGGTAAGTCAGATTTTAAGCAGACGTAAGAAAAACAATCCACTGCTCATCGGGGAACCGGGAGTGGGAAAATCAGCTATTGCAGAAGGTTTGGCCTTGCGTATCGTAAAACGAAAAGTATCCAGAATATTATTTGACAAACGTGTGGTAACACTCGATTTGGCAAGCCTGGTTGCGGGTACCAAATACCGTGGTCAATTTGAGGAGCGCATGAAAGCGGTGATGAATGAACTGGAAAAAAATGATGATATTATTTTATTCATCGATGAGATCCATACAATTGTAGGTGCCGGTGGCGCTACCGGAAGTCTGGATGCCAGCAATATGTTCAAGCCAGCTTTGGCTCGTGGCGAAATTCAATGTATTGGAGCCACAACCCTGGACGAGTACAGACAATATATAGAAAAAGATGGTGCTCTTGAACGCAGGTTCCAGAAAGTGATCGTAGAACCTACCACTGTAGAAGAAACGCTGGAGATATTAAACAATATCAAGGATAAATATGAAGATCATCATAATGTTACCTATACCCCTGAAGCTATTGATGCCTGCGTTAAATTAACCAACAGGTATATGACAGACAGGTTTCTTCCAGACAAGGCTATAGATGCCCTGGATGAAGCAGGTGCGCGGGTGCATATCACCAATATTGATGTTCCAAAGCAAATCCTTGAATTGGAGAAGAAACTGGAAGAAGTACGAGAAAGCAAAAATGCCGTTGTTAAAAAGCAGAAATATGAGGAAGCTGCAAAATTAAGGGATGATGAAAAAAATCTCGAAAAAAATCTTGCAATAGCTCAGGAAAAATGGGAGGAAGAATCCAAAAAGCATAAGGAAGTTGTTACGGAAGACAATGTGGCCGATGTGGTTTCTATGATGACCGGAGTGCCCGTAAACAGGATCGCACAAACCGAGATCAAAAAACTTGCTGAATTACCTGTACGAATTAAAGGTAAAATAATTGGTCAGGATGATGCGGTGAATAAAGTTGTAAAAGCAATTCAGCGTAATCGCGCAGGATTAAAAGATCCAAATAAACCAATTGGCTCCTTTATTTTCCTGGGACAAACAGGAGTAGGTAAAACACAACTTGCAAAAATTCTTGCAAAGGAATTGTTTGATAATGAAGATACCCTCATTCGAATAGATATGAGTGAGTATATGGAGAAATTTGCAGTTTCAAGATTGATTGGTGCACCTCCTGGATATGTTGGGTATGAAGAAGGTGGGCAGTTAACCGAAAAAGTGCGCCGTAAACCATATGCGGTAATTCTTTTGGATGAGGTAGAAAAAGCGCATCCCGATGTTTTTAATATGTTGCTGCAGGTTCTGGATGACGGATACCTTACTGATAGTTTAGGTAGAAAGATCGATTTCAGGAATACCATTATTATTATGACATCCAATATCGGATCCCGAAAACTCAAAGATTTTGGACAAGGAGTAGGTTTTGGAACGGCAGCTCAACGATCGCAAATAGATGATAACACCAGAAGTGTTATTGAAAATGCGCTTAAAAAAGCATTTGCTCCGGAATTTTTGAATCGAATAGATGATGTGGTTATTTTTAATTCTCTTGAAAAAGAAGACATTAGTAAAATCATTGATATTGAACTTGAGAAATTATATGACCGTATCAACCTGATTGGTTACAATTTAACCTTGACCGATAAAGCCAAAAACTTTATAGCAGAAAAAGGATTTGACAGGGATTATGGAGCAAGACCTTTAAACAGGGCGATCCAGAAATACATTGAAGATACTTTAGCCGAGGAAATTGTTACCTCTAACCTTTCTGAAGGTGATAAGATATTTATGGATCTGGATGAAGAAAAGAATGAACTTACTGTGAAAATAGAGAAGGCGGCAAAAGAAACGGAATCTTAAAAACTCAAAATTATTTTTAATGCTTTGAGGTGGTTAAATTCACTTCAAAGCATTTTCTTTTTTGTAGTATTAAATATAAATTCACTTTGATACCTTTCCATTTCGGCTAAAAATTCTAACTTTTATTTTGTAGGAATTTTATTTATTTTACCAATAAAATTCTTACATTTCCATATCATTTTTCCCCTACTAAAATATGATAGAATCTGCAATAGAGCTTGACTTTGGAAAAATCACAATTATAGATAATATTCTGATCGCTGAACTTAACGAAGGAATTTTATTTGATGTTGAGAATAACCGTAAACTATTAAATTTAGGCAATAAAATTTTTAAAGGAATGCCCTATGGCTATATTTCCAACCGGGTAAATTCCTATGCCGTAAACCCGATGATCTACCTTGAATCTTCCAGCACTATCAACTTAAAAGCGATAGCTGTGGTTAGCAATAATCTGGTTTGCCAACAAAACACCCTTCTGGAAAAGCAATTCTATAAAGATGAAGATTCTTTCGAAGTTTTTGAAACTTTGGAAGCGGCTATCAATTGGATTAAATTAAAAATTTAGGATCAGTCAAACATCCGTTCATTTTCAACAGAGAAGTTGGAGAGAAATTCTTTTGCATTTCCAATATGATCTGCCATTACCTGGTCCTCTTTTAAAACCGGCACTTTTGATCTGAAATTCTCCATAATCTCCAATAGAAAAGGAGATGTTTTTGCCGGTTCCCGGAAGTGTAACGCCTGGGAAGCATTGAATAATTCTATTGCAAGTATAGTTGATACGTTCTCAATCACTTTCAGAGCTTTCGTGGCTCCATTTGCTCCCATACTTACGTGATCCTCCTGCCCGTTTGAGGAGACAATGGAATCAACACTTGAGGGAGTAGCATATTGCTTATTCTGGCTCACAATACTTGCAGCCGTGTATTGCGGAATCATAAATCCGCTGTTTAGGCCCGGATTTTCAACCAAAAATGCAGGAAGTCCTCTTAAACCCGAAACCAGTTGATAGGTTCTTCTTTCAGAAATATTACCCATTTCAGCCATTGCGATCGCAAGATAATCAAAGGCTAAGGCTAAAGGTTGTCCGTGAAAATTGCCGCCGGAAATTATTTTATCTGCTTCAATAAAAATATTGGGATTATCTGTAACCGAATTAATTTCGGTTTTAAAAGTTTTTCTAACAAAAGATAAAGTATCCCTGGAAGCTCCATGAACCTGTGGAATACATCTGAAAGAATATGGATCCTGAACACTCGCCTTTTCCTGTTCTGCCAGTTCACTCCCGTTTAAAAACTCCCTCAATCTCTCTGCGGTTTTAATTTGGCCCCTGTGGGGACGAACCATATGAACCAGTTCGTCAAACGGAGACATATTACAATCAAAGGCATCTATAGAAATCGCCGAGATAACATCGGCCAGGTAACATAATTTATAAGATTCTGTTAAGGCAAATACCCCATGTGCGCTCATAAACTGGGTGCCATTCAATAAAGCTAAACCTTCCTTGGATTGAAGTTCTATAGGATTCCATCCAAATTTATTTAAAACCTGCGCGGCTGGTACCCTTTCCCCTTCAAAATATACTTCACCCTTTCCTATAAGCGGCAAAGCCAGATGTGCTAAAGGAGCCAAATCTCCCGAAGCTCCAAGCGAACCCTGTTCATAAATTACAGGAAGTACATCGTTATTATAAAAATCTATCAATCGCTGAACGGTTCCCAAAGCAATTCCTGAATGTCCATAACTCAAAGATTGGATTTTCAATAAGAGCATCAATCTTATAATTGGTTTTGAAACAAGGTCCCCGGTACCGCATGCATGGGACATTACCAGATTTTCCTGCAGTTGGGTAAGGTGATCGGTAGAAATTTTTACATTGCAAAGGGATCCAAAACCTGTATTTATTCCATAAATAGGGACATCACTTTGTTTAATCTTATCATCCAGGTATTTTCTCGATTTTTCAATATTCAACCTGGATTCTTCGCTCAACTCCAGTTTTCTTTTATTGGTGATAATATCCTGAAGCACACACAGGTCAAGTACCGCAGAGCTTATATAGTGATTGGAATCCATAAATATTCGGTTGGTTTTATCGGGTTTTATGTTAGCAAAATTTTTTCTATTCAATAAAATGAAAAAAATGTACAGGTATCTACTGTTAAACGTTTGCTAAATTAATTTAATATTTTGCATTTTATTCCATTTGCAAATCATTTTTAAATAAATCTAAAAATGCACGGCCTATATTTGTTGCAATGTCGCCAGAGATCATTCCCTGATAACTCTTTTCATCTGCCAAAATATCGCCTGCCCTTCCATGTAAATATACTCCGAATACCGCTGCATTTAATGGATCGTATTTCTGGGAAATAAGCCCCGTAATCACTCCGGACAGCACATCTCCGGATCCTGCGGTAGCCATTCCGGGATTTCCTGTGTTATTAATATACATTTCATCCCCTGAAATCGTAAAGGTAAAAGCCCCTTTAATAACCAGGATCACCTTATGTTTTTTAGTGAATTTTTTTGCCTTCTCCAATTTTTCAAAATCATCCTCCCATTTTCCAATAAGTCGTTCCAATTCTTTTGGGTGTGGAGTTAAAACAGAATTTTTGGGCACTGACTTCAGTAATTCCTTTTCTTTTGAAAGCATATTTAAACCATCGGCATCGATTACCATAGGATTTGAAGTTCGCTGCAGCAATTGTTTAAAAGCATTTAAAGACACTGATGAAGTCCCTGCTCCCATTCCAAAACAAATCACATCCGGTTCTATATCAAATTTAATATTTCTGAGCTCATTTTCATCAATATCTGTAATCACCATGGCTTCCGGCAAAACCGTTTGAAGTATCTGGTAACCGCATTTTGGAGAAAAAAAGGTAACTAATCCTGCACCGGTTCGCAATGCAGCAATACCTGTTAAAGCGATGCTTCCAATCTTACCGTAGCTTCCACCTATTATTAACGAATGTCCATAATCGCCTTTATGGGAATTTTTTTTCCTCGGAATATATAACCCGATAGCTTCATTTTTATCGATAAGCCTGGCTTTGGCGGGCGCCTTATGCAGAAAATTCCAGTCCAGGCCAATATCAAGTATCTGCAAATCCCCAACAAAATCGGGGGTTTGTGGCAGGAAAAAAATCAGTTTTGGAGCCTGAAAAGAGAGCGTGAAATTCGCCTTTATTACCGCGTCGTTTTCTGAAGGAATCTTCTCTGAAAAAAGACCGGAAGGCATATCGACGGAAAGTATAAATGCCTCTGAAGAATTTATGTGTTTCACTAACTTCCCTACCCATTCATCCAGGGACCTGTTAAGTCCAATCCCAAAAATGGCATCGATAATAAAATCTGTTTTCTTTAAATTGGGAAGATTATCTTTTTTCGTTAACAGGATTGGCCATGAGGAAGCCACCTCTTTGATTTTTTCGTAATTGGCTAAAAAATCTTCCGAACGTTTATTGCTGTAATTAACAACATAGATCGTTACATTATACCCGTTTTCTATCAACAACCTGCCTATCACAAGTCCATCTCCTCCATTATTTCCAATTCCGCAAAATATCTTAATGGAAATTTTAGCACCCTGCAACCTGGAATGAATTTCATTAAAAACAAGCGTAGCGGCTCGTTCCATAAGTATTTCTGAAGTTATTCCTTCTTTTTCAATGGTTACTTTATCTGCTTCTGCAAATTGTTTAACATCAAAAATCTTCATAAATGTTATTTTTTATAAGCAATACAAATATAAAACTTCCTATCCCCAAACCCTCTTACATAACAAATTCTTAATAAAAACTGTTCAATTGGACCTTTATTCAGACTGAATTAAATAAATTTGATCAAATTTTAAACAGATAAAAATTAGCATATCGGAAACACGATACAAATACCTATGAAGATATGCGAATTACTCCCGATAGCTATCGGGAGACTAATAAAAAACAATAAATAATCTACTTATGAAAGAAGTCGCTCTTAATGCCATACATACATCTTTAAACGCGAAGATGGTTCCTTTTGCAGGTTACATGATGCCTGTTTCATACGAGGGAGTAACTATAGAACATGAAACCGTTCGTAAAGCCGTGGGGGTTTTTGATGTTTCCCATATGGGGGAATTTCTTATTACCGGACCCAATGCCCTCGAGCTTATTCAAAAAGTATGTACCAATGATGCATCAAAACTTATAGACGGCAAAGCCCAATATACCTGTATGCCAAATGAAAATGGCGGGATTGTAGACGATTTGCTCATTTACAGGATTCAGGAAGAAAAATATTTACTGGTTGTAAACGCTTCCAATATTGAAAAGGATTGGAACTGGATTGCCCAGCATAATTCCATGGATGCTACGATGCGGGATCTTTCTGAAGAGTATTCCCTGCTTGCAATTCAGGGTCCAAAAGCAGCCGAAGCAATGCAAGCTTTAACCCAGGTAGATCTTGCAAACATGAAGTTTTACACCTTTGAAGTGGCAGAATTTGCCGGAGTTAAAAATGTGATTATATCGGCGACCGGATATACCGGAAGCGGTGGTTTTGAGATCTATTTCAAGAATGAAGATGCCGTTCAAATTTGGGAAAATGTAATGGAAGCCGGAGCCGATTTTGGCATTAAACCAATAGGACTTGCCGCCCGCGACACTTTGCGTTTGGAAATGGGATTTTGCCTTTATGGAAATGATATCGATGACACAACTTCTCCTATTGAAGCCGGTTTAGGATGGATCACAAAATTCACCAAGGATTTTGTGAATTCTGAAAATCTTAAAAAACAAAAGGAAGAAGGCCCTACCCGAAAATTGATCGCTTTTGAAATGGAAGAAAGAGGAATCCCCCGTCACGGCTACGATATTGTAGATGAAAATGGCAAGATTATTGGCGTAGTAACCTCGGGCACCATGTCACCTTCATTAGATAAAGGTATAGGAATGGGATATGTTCCATTGAAAATTGCCAAAACCGGAGAAAAAATCTTTATACAGGTCCGGAAGAAAGCTATCCCTGCAAAACAGGTGAAGTTGCCCTTTTATAAAGGATAAAACTATTGAAAAAAATTTTGATCTTAGGAGCAAGCGGCTTTATAGGCAATGCCTTATATAAAGAGCTTTGCTCCTATTTTGATACCTATGGAACCTATTATTCCAACGCTAAATCATTCAGCAAAAACCAAAAGTTTTTTGAGTATGATATGGAATTGGAAAACATTGAAATTTTACTGGAGAACCTAAAGCCCACCATAATTATTTCGGCACTACGCGGGGATTTTAATGCCCAGGTGAGCACCCATTTTTTTATTATTGATTACCTTCTGAAGAATGACTGCAAGCTGATCTTTATCTCATCGGCCAACGTTTTTGACGGGTTTACCAATTACCCTTCCTATGAATATGACAAGACATTGTCTCAAAGTATTTACGGAAGGTTTAAGATTAAAATTGAAAATGCACTTTTAAGACTTCCCAATAACAAATACAATATTTTGCGATTACCAATGGTTTTTGGAGCAAACTCCCCACGTGTTGTGGAGATTAAAAACAAAATAGAATTTGGAGAACCGCTCGAGGTTTTTCCAAATGTGATAATTAATGCTACCGAAATTTCTAAATTAACCCAGCAGGTACATTACCTCATAAACCGAAAAAAACAAGGGGTTTTTCATTTGGGAAGTAATGATCTCACCCATCAACACGACCTGATAACCGATATTGCCGAAGTGCTGGGATATAATAATCCACTTCTTAAACAGGTTTACGACTCCAATTATGACCGGTTTTTGGCAGTTTTACCCAAGGATAATCTGTTGCCAAAAAATCTCCAGGTTTCTATTCATCAAGTGATCCAAGCTTCCATTATCATTTAAAAATACTATGGCTAAGCACATAATTAACCACAGAAGAATCTCGCTTTTTATCCCTATAATCCTTAACTTTAAAAAATTAGAATTGAAGACATAAAAAGCCGATAGTAATTAAAAATAATACAAAATGAAAAAACTAACAGAACAAGAGATCAACGATAGACTTGAAAATTTAGAAGGATGGGATTATTCTGAAAATTCGATCCATACTTCTTTTGAATTTGAGAACTTTAAAGAAGCTTTTACCCTGATGACACGTATTGCTTTTGAAGCCGAAGCACAACAACATCATCCGGATTGGTCGAACGTTTATAACCAGTTGGAAATAAATTTATCTACCCATGATGCCGGTGGAGTGACCGAAAAAGATTTTAAAATGGCAAATGCAATTGAAGGAATTGTAAACGCCGAATAATTACGAAAAATCAAGAACTTCGTGGCAAGCCCACGAGGTATGAATTGGAAACTAACTTTAAAAATCCGAGGCAAGCCCGCCTGAATAAAATTCATTTCGGGCAGGCCTCTGGGAATTTTACCCTCAATGAGGGATTAAAACAAACCTACGTTCCATTTTTTAGTTAAAGAATGGAACGTTTTTTTTATTTTTACACCAGAATTAAATTTTTTATGGGAAGAGCATTCGAATTTAGAAAAGCACGAAAGATGAAACGCTGGTCTGCAATGGCCAAAGCATTTACCAGAATTGGGAAAGATATAGTAATGGCGGTTAAGGAAGGTGGTCCGGATCCCGATGCCAATTCCAGGTTAAGGGCAGTGATCCAGAATGCCAAGAGCATCAACATGCCCAAGGAAAATGTGGAACGAGCAATAAAACGCGCCAGTGATAAAAGCCAGGGTGATTATAAGATCGTAATGTTTGAAGGCTATGCTCCTCATGGAATCGCCGTGCTGGTAGAAACTGCAACCGATAATAACAACAGGACCGTGGCCAATGTTCGGATGCACTTTAGCAAAGCCGACGGGAATCTGGGTACTTCAGGATCTGTGGAATTTATGTTTGACCACACTTGTAATTTCAGGATTCATGCAGAAGGTTTAGATCCTGAAGAAATGGAGCTGGAATTGATAGATTTTGGTGCAGAGGAAGTATTTCAGGATGAAGATGATATTCTTATCTATGCCCCTTTTGAAAGTTTCGGATCTATTCAGAAAGAACTGGAACATAGAAACATTGAAATTCTTTCTTCCGGATTTGAAAGAATTCCCCAGGTTACAAAAAAACTTTCTGAAGAAGAAGCCGCAGATGTGGAAAAACTACTGGAACGCCTGGAGGAAGATGATGATGTGCAAAACGTGTATCACACTATGGAAGAAGTTGTGCACGAGGAATAAGAATTAAATATAGAAGAGTAATAAGCAGGAACAGAGTTGATTAGCGTAATTATTTAAAGTGTTACTTTAATGTAAGTAATCTTAAAAATTCCTGTTTCAAAATCCAGAAGTATTTATTCAGGATATTACAAATCAAAGGCATTTAAAATTTCTCAGCGTTTTTTCCCTGAACACCTTGATAAAATTTATGGATTTTAGAGAAATCTTTCTCTTTATCGTTTGAAGTATAAAAGGGATCTGAAAACTTAACGATCTTTTTTTTGTAGTCAAAAGAGACCATAATTATTGGAACTTGTGCTTCTTTTGCTATGTAATAAAATCCGGTTTTCCAATTTTTTACTTTTTTTCTGGTTCCTTCAGGAGAAAGTGCCAGTCTAAAAACAGGTCTGGATTTAAAAATTCCGGCAATTGCCTCCACTTTATTCTGGTTGGGAGTACGGTCCAGGGGAGTTCCACCCACCCATTTAAAATACCAACCAATAGGAGCCTGAAACAATTCTTTTTTAGCAACAAAATCAATTTGCAATCCAAGAATATTACGCACCAGCAGCCCGATAAAAAAATCAAACCAACTGGTATGAGGGGCAACAATAATAACGCATTTTTTAGTAGAAGGCTCAATTTTCCCCTCCAGTTTCCAACCGGCAATTTTGCATAACAGAAAATATGAAAGTTCCCTCATTTATTTACTCTACCTTTTCTGTAGATCTGGGAGTTCTTTTTTCTCTGGTTGCTTTGGTTATTTCACCTTTACGACGTTTTTTCTCTTCTATTAGCAGCGATAATTCTCTTCCTGTTTGCCCGCGAACCGAAGTGTTTTCCTGAGCTCTTCTTATTAAATAAGGCACCACTTCCCTTACAGGACCAAATGGCACAAGCTTGGCTGCATTGTAACCTTTTCTGGCCATGTTAAAACTTATATGGTCACTCATTCCAAATAACTGACTGAACCAAACCCGTCTGTCCTTTTTTGAAATATCCTTGTTCTCCATAATTTGCAAAGCAAGATAATTACTCACTTCATTATGGGTTCCAACAAAAGTAGAGATATCATCAACATTGTCCAGGCAGTAAGACATTACACCATTAAAACTAACATCTGTGGCTTCTTTGCTTTCGCATATGGGAGTGATATACCCCATTTTTTTCGCCCTTTCATTTTCTTTTTCCATATAAGCACCCCGAACGATCTTAGCACCAATTTTAAAACCTTCTTTTTGGCCCTTCAAATGGAGGTCTTCAAGATATTGCTGCCTGTCCCATCTGTAACATTGTAGGGTGTTAAATACAATGGCTTTCTCACCGTTATATTTTCTCATCATGCGCTCCATAAGTTCATCTGCAGCATCCTGCATCCAGGATTCTTCTGCATCAGCCAAAACGCTTATATCATGTTGGTACGCAGCTTCACATATATTTTCCACGCGCTGTTGCACACGCTGCCATTCCTTTTCTTCCTCTTCAGTAAGGGTAACTTTTGATGTTACTTTTTCCCAAATCCCAAGTCTTCCAATTCCGGTTGGCTTAAATACAGCAAAAGCAAGTTCCTTGTTTTCAGCTGCAAATTTAATAATACCGATTTTCTTTTTCATTGCAGCATCAAATTGCTCCTCCTCCTCTTTTCCCTCTACCGAATAATCCAGGATACTATGCAGCTTTTTCGTGTACATCTTTCTAATGGTGGGCAGGCAATCCTCCATGGTCTCCCCTCCGCTAAATTGATTAAAAATAGTAGCTTTAATTAGCCCTTCCACCGGAAGATGAAGTTTTAAAGACCAGGTGGTGAGTGCAGTACCTATTTTCACCAAAGTGGGACGGTTTATCATTCCAAAAAGAAATAACGCCCTGTTGAGTTCCTCATCAGATTTTAACTTAAAAGCTGTCTCGGTATCGTTGAAAATTTTTTCAGTAATCATTACAATAGATTTAATATACAAATATAATTATTGAGTATTGAATATTTATCAAAATTCTCCTTATTTTCGACATATTTAAATAAAGCGCAAAACCTTATAAAATATGACCTCTTCCTCCAATCAGGCCCCGGTCTTTTACTCTGAAAATGCATATCTGAAATTGAACGATTTTCTGGATCGTTCCAACCATTCTGCAGTGTTTATTTTAGTGGATACCAATACGCATAATCATTGTCTTCCTGCTTTTCTGGAAAAGCTTGATACTTCAAAAACCATCGAGGTAATAGAAATGGATGCGGGAGAGGAATTTAAAAACATTGAAACCTGTACCGGTATCTGGAATGCATTATCTGAACTTGGTGCCGACAGGAAAGGCCTGATGATCAATCTTGGTGGTGGTGTTGTTACAGATCTTGGAGGATTTGTGGCAGGCACTTTTAAACGTGGAATTGAATTCATCAACGTTCCTACAAGCCTTTTATCCATGGTAGATGCTTCGGTAGGTGGAAAAACCGGGGTAGATCTTGGAAATCTTAAAAATCAGATTGGGGTAATTACTCAACCCCAAATGGTCCTGATCGATCCCGAATACCTGTCAAGCTTACCGGCAGTTGAGATGCGAAGCGGGCTTGCCGAGATTTTAAAGCACGGACTTATTGCCGATAAGGAATACTGGGAGAAGACCACAGATTTGCAAAAGCTTAGGCTGGAAGATCTTGAAGAATTAATTGCGGAGTCCATTGAGATAAAAACCAGGATTGTTGAGCAGGATCCAACTGAACAAAATATAAGAAAAACCCTGAATTTTGGACATACGCTGGGCCATGCAATAGAATCCTATTACTTATCACATCCTGATAAGGAAAAACTATTGCACGGTGAGGCTATTGCAATTGGAATGATCATGGCGCTTTATATTTCCACCAAAGTATCCAACTTCCCGGAATCTAATTTGAGGGAGATTACAAAAAAAATCCTGGAGGTATTTCAAAAGGTAAAAATCACCAACAAGGACTTTGAAAAGATAATTGAACTTTTAAAATTTGATAAGAAAAACACACATGGCCGTATAAACTTTGTGCTTTTAAAAGAAATTGGCAACCCGGTAATTGATTGCACAGTCCCTAATAATCTTATTTTGGAGGCCCTGGAATATTATAAAAACGCTTAACCGGGAATCATTCAGGCGGGCCTGCCTCGAATTTATAAGAGTATTTTACAATAACTGAGATTTTTGATTTTCTTAGGTCTCAAGAATCCCCCAGACTACCATTTTCAAAAAAAGACGATTGCTGTTTTTAGTGTTATGTATATTTTACCTTTAATTATTTTTTAAAATAATCCTGTTTTTGTTTGATTTTGAAGTAGTTATTTATTTATATTCCAGTCTGAAAATATAGAATTGGAATAATACATTTTTAGTATTTCACAGATTGCAGATATTGTGAATTTTGTTATAATTGCACCATCAAATATTAGCTATGAAAAGAGTCATTGTAGATTACAAAAAATTAACCCCGGAGATTTTGAGTCTCCTGGTGGAGAAATATCCCGATGGTTATGATGATGATCAAATCATTTCCTTTAAAA
>ERZ1284729.114-NODE-114-length-13983-cov-10.505169_pt1 | contig 13983 bp, 11 predicted proteins | sample MGYA00454602_ERZ1284729 | MGnify/ENA primary metagenome ERZ1284729 (study PRJEB36292, sample SAMEA5787381) | metagenome | biome: Arctic soil; feature: perennial spring outflow channel; material: sediment | place: Canada | collected 2017-07-08 | depth 0.05 m ... | reverse complement strand
GACTAATACGGTAGATGTCACCCCAGTCAAGATATTTCCCCTGCAGGCGCCAGAGGATCTCGGCGGGCGACATACTTTTCAGACGTTGTAAATACCAGAGCGGGGATTGCATGATTTATTAAGGAACAGAAGCGCACGAGCGCACATATGATCTGCAAGTGTCAAATACTTACTGTTAAAATGCACAGACAGGAAGCGGTTTGAGCCGAATTCATTTTTAAGGTATCAGCCTAGCAATAGGGGCAGCGAAATCTTCCAGGAAAGCGGTAACTGACTCGGGTGGCTTTGGTGGCATATTGGTATCTGTAACTTGAGGAATAGCTACCAGGACCACTGCCCCATTATTTTTTTGATATTGAATGCCATTTTGCAGGGCTGTCATTCTTGCCATATTTTTATCGGTCACGCTTTTGCCCTCGGGAAACTGGTACCAAAAAAAGACGGTATAAGGTAAACCATCCTGCGTCAGATTTGTTTGATTCAGGGCAGGAGGAATTGTGACTGGCAAGGAATGTTGCAGAACAATCTCTCTTGCTTGCTTGTGTAAAGGACGGGAGAATCGGCTTATAAGGCGTTTCTGCCCTGTTTGTTTGTTGAAATAAGCAATATAAAGATAGATTGGCTTCGTGCTTTGGTTGGAATAATAAATACGGCTCAGTTGCTCATCTGCTCCCGGAAAAAAAATCTTTTGATTGCGCCATTCTTCTCCAGGGAAAATGACTTCCTGCTCCAGCCATTTAGCCTCAGTGCCAGTCCAGTTGGCTATCTTTTGAGGTAAACTGGAGAGAGGTGTGGTTAACGGTACTGGTTGTGGAAACAGGTAATGAGTTAATATTGTAAGTAAAATCAGCAGGGCCAGCATTGCATAAGTATGTTTTAAAGAAAGAGTGGTCGTCCGGTTTTCTATAGTATTTATCTCAGATTGGACTTGCCAATGCTCATATAAACGGGGAGCATTCCGGTCTGATTTTTTGATGACGAGCCAATTGACAATAAAGAGACCAGCCCAACCTACCCAAGCAACTAGCCAACCTTGCAGGATATGAGCTGGTCCATGTAAAAGATCAGGGCCAAAATTTTCCCCGAGGATACCTGCCATTGCCACCCGGATACTATTGGCGAGCACGGTGATAATCATCCCTAGCACCAAAACGACGGCGGCCTGACTCCAACTTCGTTGAGTGAGATAAACTAATGGAAAGCCAATCGCTAATACCGAGATAAAAAAACTAACACCACTGCATTCTTTCGCCACTTCCAGAGTGATTGACGGAAGATAAATATAAATATCATTAAGAAACACAGGATATAGCAGACTAAGAAGCTTGGAGCCGAGTATAGCGGTAAAGATTTGGAAATATGGTTGAACGTGGGAGATAAATACATCGAACCACGGGAGCATAAAACTAAGATACAACCATGGCACTAATGCCGCTCTTGTGACGTGCCGACCGAAGAGCAGAAGAAGAATTCCGGGGATAATGAAAAAAAGAGAAGCACCCTCAAGTTGAATAAAAGCACTACTCCGAGAAACAACAAGCAGGGCCAGGGAGATAATAATTATGATTAATGCCGGGTATGCTGGCTCAAGCGGGAGTGATAGAAAACGTTTCCTTTGTTCCCAAAGAATATACAAGCTGACCAAGGGCACTAAATAGCCATGGGAATAATCATTATGGCTCCAGACCTCAAGGAGCCAGGCAAGGCCGTCCCTATATAAGAGGCCGAATACCAGACAAAACAGCAGCAAAGGAATTACATATTTTACCCAATCAACTGGTAGCTGGATAGGCGCCGATTCAGTTGCAGAGGCAGGGGCAGGATTATCAAGAAGTTTCATGAGCCTCCTTACGTAACATGTTGTCGTAAACGGCTCGTGTTTTTGCGGCCACAACATCAGAATGGAAGCGGGATAAGGCGATCTCTCGACCACGAGCTCCCATCTGGCGGCACAGGGAGGGAGATCGCAACAGCTCTTTTAGCCGTGTCCCTATCTGCTCGCTATTTGTCGGATCAATCAGAAAACCAGATTCACCATCGGTCACCATATATGGCATGCCGCAGCGGTTTGATGTCACTACCGGGATAGAGGCAGCCATGGCCTCGGAAATGGCCATGGGAGCGTTTTCCTGTAACGATGGCAGCAAGAGAATACTAGTGCGCCTTAACTCAGATTTGAGTTGTTCCCGGTTGATATGACCGAGAAACTCGACGTGATGTTCCATGCCCAGGCTGCGAATTTCCTGCAGTAGCTGTTCCTTGTATGTGGTAAGTTTTGCTTCCCCGGCGACAACCAAGGTCCCTTTGGCGCCGGAACCAATAGCATGTGCCATGGCCCGCACGGCGCCCAGAGTATTCTTTCGTTCATTGATCCAGCCGAGGATAAGAACCCGCTTATCCTGATCAGTTTGATCGTCAGGCGTTATGGTAAAATAACGATCATCAACCGGATTATCGATGTCATGGATGGCGGACTGGGGTGCGTATTGTTCGATCATCCGCCGGACATAGGGGGAGATGGAGATAATCGTATGCTGCTGCGCCAAACCCCGGCCTTCTGCATATTTCCAGAGGAGTGAGCGGATACCGGCATAAGGTCGGCCTTCGGCCGGAATATTGGCATGATCGAAGCCGTGTACGGTAAAGACATGGGGAATGGCAAGATTGCCCATGGTCAGGCCAAAGGTCTCATGGGAATGAACAATATCCGGTTGGAGCTGCCGGATTTTCGTCAGCAGTCGTTTTCGGCCTGGCCCGCTGTGGATATCAAGGATCTGCGGCCAGGAAGAGGCCGCCAGACGGTGGATGGTCACCTTGCCGTCCTGCTCAACGATCTCCTCCGTCAATCCTTGTTCCAGGGTTATCAGATGAACATCGAGATCCGCCATTCTGGCCAGCGCCCTGGCCAGGATCACGGTCACAGATTCCACTCCTCCTTTAGGAAGGTTGAAAGAACGGGGATATCTGCTGAAAAGCGCCAATCTCATAGTGTCTCATCCTCCTGATAGAGTAATCAGTGTAGCAGAGCGCTGAGAGAATATCAAAAAATATCAGTTGCTGATGTGTTGAAACAATTGCACGAACCTGGGCATTACTGCCTCCAGAGTATGGTGGGTATTGAAATAGGCTTGAGCCGCCGAGGAGGTCTGCTGCCATAATTCCTTATTGGTGAGAAAGGCTGTTATCCCTTTACGAATTTCAGCTACCGAGGAGGCGGTTCTCCCCAATCCTTCACTGGCAATCAGATTATCCGGGTCAAAGGTGGAGACAATGGGAAGCCCGACACTCCAGGCCTCAAGAAAAGTATTGGGAAAACCTTCGAAGACGGAAGTGCAGCAAAGAAGGCAGGCCCGGTTATATAAGAGGCCCAGATCATGGTGAACAAGCCGGCCGTGCAGGATTAGGTTCGGGAGCGATTCGGCCCGCTGGTGCAGCCTTCTGGTATATTCCGTGGGGGCATTGGCCGCCCCGGCCACATCAAAGTTATACTGGGGAAGAGCCTCAGCGACATCAAGCAACCAGTCCAGCCTTTTTTCCGGACTGAATCTACCGACCCAGAGAATACGGGGAGCGGCATGGTCAAGGTCAATGGCTTGTTTAGCGGTAAACCCCGAACAGGGCATGGGGATAATATCGGCGGAGATGCCGAAGCCGGTTCGCAACATGGCCTGCTGCCGCCTGGTCTGGACAATAACCTGGTCGCTATGGTGCAGGCCGTATCGATACAGAAGCCGTTCTCGCCAAGGTTTCAGCGTCGGCAGTTGAGGATCGCAATCGGGTTCACTGGCGACTGAATATACAGTTTTTCTGCTATGTTTTCTGGTCCAGAGCGCTAACTGGCCTAAGCCGAGATCTCCGCAGTTATAATAGTAGATATCGGCATCGGCCTGTTTCATGGCTCTGGTCAGACCAGTCCACCGGGGATGAAAAAAACGAAGGCCGGGCAGACCATCTTCACGACAGCCAAAGGTAAAAACTCTGACCCCTTTGATCTCGCAGCTGCCGTGCCCTTCATCCCAGGTGATCATGGAGACCTGATGGCCATTATCCGCCAGCCAGGCAGCCATCAGAGCCTGCTGCCGTTCAATACCGCCGATATGGCCGGTATCATAACCAGCCAGGGCGCCGTAGGCATTATGGGCGACAAAACAGATTTTTATCGGCAATGCCTGCAAACTTAAACCTTAGGGAATGATATCAATTGATTTGAATTGGGGTGCAGGGAGGGTAGTGGCGGCACCTCCTTCAAACGCCCCAATAGTCCAGGCCCCTGATGGTCTTGGCTTGCCGTCAAAGTCGTAGGCGATGTTTAACTTGTAACGTGCCTGAAACTCATCATATACCGGATGACGAGTATTCTTGCCGATGAGCGGTGAGCCTGCTTGCGGACGAAGATTATAAGTGGCAGCATCAACAAACATCGGATTTCCAGTCCAGCAATTTTTACATTGGGCTACAGAGGATGCTTGCAGATCTGCCAATGACCCTATCGTCGATGAAGGTAAAGCTCCTGCCCACTTAAACGTCACCTTTCCATTGTCGGCACGAGGTTGAAAAAAGGATCTATCTAAAAACGTCCCATTTGTACCGCCAACGGCCGTCATGGTAAAATGAAAATCAGCGTTTCCTTTATCATCGACACCATTTATTGCAGCGAACACATTGCCGCTGGCGTCGGTGATATCTGCTTCCAGTTGATTTCCAACATTGACTCCACCACCAACATTATAGAATGTATTATCAACAATATATCTTTTGTAATGTCCTTTTTCAAATCCAATTGCTTGCGCTGGTTTATAGGAATCCGTATTATTGTAAGGTTTTTCATATCCGGCTTTCATGCTATTGTTGATATTGTAAATCACATTTCCAATCATGTAGGCCCGCAGGTCAGCTTGTTCCACCCCTGGAAAGTTTGTATTAGATGAACGTATTCCATATGTTAAATTATAATATGTATTAAACAATATCCAGACATACCTTGAACCTTCTTGATAGACTTGTCCTGATCCAGCACCAGATGCAATACTAAAGGTATCATATGCGATATTCTGAGAATAGACTGCATCAGTAGTAAATTTAGGCGCTCCCATTGCCTGTCTGGACTGATACATAGTGTTTTTCCCAGAATACATATGGTGGAAGTTCTGCAGATTGGTTACTGTACGACCTTCACTGACTGCTTTTGTCGCATCTCGCTGATCGCCATTAAACTGATTTAGACTGCCTGCAATCCTGATCGCCGTATTATTAAGGGACCAGATATTATACTGGGTTGTCGGCGGTGTACGCCCCCATAGTCCAGGGGCTATGGCATGATAATCTTCGTCTGTTGTGGCCTGCCAGTTTCCAATATCTTGAAACAGGTTATTGTAAAAGATTATGTCATGGATACTGCCATCCTGTGTCGGGGTACTTGAGATTACCGAGGAGGAGCTCCCGGGAAAAGCCAACTTCTGAAACTTTGAGTTTCTGACACAGAGGTTATTTGCTGCCATTCCTGATATGTTTAATGCATTACCCGCAAAATTATTAAAGTTTAAGTTCTCAATTATAGTATATTTGCCATTAGGTAACGAAATCCTGGCTCTGATATCAGGCATTGATGTCGAAGACTTTCCTCTGAACCATATCGGATTTGTTGCGGTTCCGTTCATTATTGCTACTACACTGGTCGTGTATGGTCCACCAGCTATTTCAATATATGCTCCGGCAGGATAAGTGATGGAAGGTATGGTCAATCTGGGTTTAGAAGGATAACCGAAGGTATTGTTGGTATCCGTGGCCTGGGCATGACTATTATTAATATAATAACAATTAGTCGTTTGATTAGTCGGCCAACCCGGACATTTGGTTGCTGTGCTTGGCGCAGCAGAATCAATGGGATGGGTTGTGCCCCACATGCCAGGGTCAGGAATGCCGATAGGGGGAGTGTAAGCAAAAGCCTTATAATTTAATATTAATAATAAAAAAAATGAACAAGCTATGATCTTTAAATATAATTGCATAATTAATACCTTCCTTTTATGTGAATTTGTCACAAACTAGAAGCAGCATTAAAGAATCCAGCACTCTTATTATTAGGCAATAATTTATTTTAATTAATATTTTTCTTGGGGAATATGCTGATCCACAAAAATCGCCTTGCCCCGTTGTGATAGTGCTATCTTTTCTACCAGTTGGATGTCCAATAATAAATTCCCCGCAAATTTTTTACTGAGGTTTGATTGCATTATGGCCAGATCCTCCTGTCTTAATCTGGTCGTCGGCACAACCTTGAGTATCGCTTTCCCCGGGGTCTCCTGATAAAATTGGAATTGCCGTATATGATCAAAGGTATCATCATGGACATTGATGGCCGTCCATGTAATCAACGAGCCATCTGCAGCAATAAGATGTTCATGTATTCTATGTCCTTGAATATCCGCAATAATTGGCATTGCCCTGCCACATTCCTTACAGCTGTCTCCGATATAAGTAGCATAATCTCCGGTTCGGTACCGGATAAATGGTACTATTTTGTTAATAAAACCTGTGCCGACTATTTCTCCTCTTTCTCCGGGCGTCGTAATCACTCTTCCCTCAGGATTTAATAATTCAAAATAACCATAAGTCGGCCAGACATGATAATTATTTGATTTTTCACATTCAGCCGCGGCGACTAGTTTTTCGGTATGGCCATAACTGGAAAAATAGCGGCAGCCAAAGACCTCTTCTACCAGTTGACGCTGTTCCGGGTAAATATTTTCAGACTCAGCTAATATGCCTTTAATATTCTGTACTGCTTTTATTTTATGCCTTAGCATGTAACGTGTCAAGTTGAAGGCGGATGAAGGATAGATATGCAGAAAACAAGGGCCCAGATTACCAATATGTTCTAGATAGCGGCCCATATTCTCTTCCGTCATCTGGAAATTACTGTAGTAATGATGCCGTAATAAGGGGTCATATTCATGAGGCAGGCCATGCTGATCTGGAGGAACAATGCGGCCGCGTAATACTGCCATTGGCATTCCCAGTTGGTAACCTGTTCGTTGCCAGCCGGAAATCAGATAGGGATATTCAACCTGAGATCGCTCTGATCCGATATAAAAGCGCAGCGGTACTCCGCCTGTTCCTCCGGTGGTAATATAATCCACATTTAATCCTTTTGGAGAAACAGTTAGCATGTGTTCTAAATGATTATTGATAGTGTCACGATTAATAGTCGGCAGTTGCTCTATATCTGACAGATCCTTGATCTTGTTAGGATGAAGACCAGTTGCTGAAAAGTGCGCGTGATAAAATGTACTTTTTTCAAAGGCCAGGGTGCAGATGTGTCGAACCTGTTGTAACTGGTAGGCTTTAAATTGTTCATGAGACCACCATTGCGCTTCATCAATAAGTTTCATGCCGTTACGGAATTGCTTTCCCAAAATCTGAGAGACAGGAAGAATACCAACAGCATGACCAGCAATTTTTTTCAAAGGACGTGGCAGATGCTCCCAGATATTTTTTCTGGACAATGCTTGTTTCATTGGTTAACTCCAGTGAGTTGTGATCGTTTATGCTGCCTTTATACGGAGCTCTCGCTTAACTCATTTAAGATGCCATCCCATTTCTGTGCCAGATAATGCACATCACATCTTTCGGCTGATTGTCGTGCGGCTAGGGAAAAAGCAGTCAGCATGGTTTGCTTGCCAAGCAAGGCGAGTATGTTTTTTACATAAGCGTCGATATCCGCATCACGAATCATGAAACCGTTAACCCCATCTTGTACCAGCTCTTCGGCCTCGCCCACATGCGAAACAACGGCCGGTAAACCGCATAACATCGCCTGAATCATGGCCTGGGACAAACCTTCAGCCTCGGAAGTTAAAACAAAAACTTTGGCCCGCTGCAACCATTCCGCCACATTGGTCTGATAACCAGCAAAATAGACAACATTGTCAATGGCAAGTGCTTGGGCCCGGGCTTCAAGAGTTTGCCGTAAGGGACCGTCCCCTATGACAACAGCCCGGAGATCCGGATTAATAGCATGTACCTTGCTGACGATTTCCAGAAAAAGATCAACCCGTTTCCTGGGAACGAGATTGCCCACCATAATGAGATCATTCTCAGCCGGCTTTTCAGCTGGTGAAAATTTCTTCCCATCCATTCCACCCGGCACAACATGAAATTGTGTAGCTACACCATGCTCCTGAAAAAATTGAATGGCTCGATGGCCACGGGTTATAACAAGATCAGCCATAGATATGGCGTCTAAAAGTCGACGTTCAATAAACTGATCAGGACCGTGTAATCTGCAAAACAAGTGATTCTCGCTGTTGTATCCGCCGCCCTCACACTCGGTAGGGCCGCCACAACAACTATATAAGGCCTTCACGCCCAGAAGTTTTGCGACCAGGATTGCCGTTAAACCATTAATCAGTAAATGCAAACCACCTATTATATGCGGCCTCGTCAGCAATCCAAACCACACAAAGGTGACCAGTCGGGCCGGGCTTCTGCCAATAATTTTAATAAGCAGTTTGGGTGGATAAATGGGTTCTACCTTTGCAATGGCTGGTATTGGGTTTGTGGAAACCATACGAATTCGGCCACATCGTGTGGAAAGAGCCAAGGGACCGAGCAAAGAAATAATCCAGTTGTCAGAAAAAAAAGTCCCGGTCAGGAGGATTTCAAGAGGGCCATGCTCTGGTAATGGTTTTCGTGGTGCGAATCGTCTGGCAAGTCTTAATATACAGATATACAACCAGAGTATGACATGGAAGCAGAGATGAACAACATGGTCTGCTAAGCCTTTGGGCCCTTTTTGTTTCGTGTTTTTTTGCAATGTGCTGTAAAAATCAGTAGCAGTACCCATGGTTTTTTCCTTATATTTTAAACCTGTTAAGGTTGGTTCTCTACGTCTGCAGGGTGTTAAATGAAGCTGTAAGCTCATCACATAGCTCTTGTACAAGTGGATTAATTTGCGGTGAAGAATGTCGGGAGATAGATCGAGCATGGATATAACGAGTCATCTGTGGGGAAAACGGAATGCCGATAAAATCAGTAATTTTTTGTAGCGATTCTTCCGGTGCAGTCACGAACTTTTCATAGTTTAAAAGGAAAACACGTTTTTCACGTTCAAGATGCTGTTCGAAAAAAAGTCTATTTCGAGCCCACCAGACCAGACAGGCGAAGTCGTAATCTGAGAAATCCTGCCACGGTAGGTTGCGCATTATCTGACCGGTTTCTTCAGAGATACCCTCCTGAAACCAGCCGCCGCCCTCCTGACCAGCGCAGACAAGGCGGATCGCCTTGGTGGCATGGGGAAATTTTCGGAGAAATGAGTTGGCGACGTCGCTGTATTCCCGAAGGGCCCAAATACAAAGGGCTGCCGGGAAGTGTTCCAGTAGTTGAGTGGTTATGTGGCTGTCCGCTAATGGTTTAAAGCAGGCCACGGGAAAAGGGCTTGTGCAAACCAGGTTTTCAGTATTTGGTAAGCTGCGTAAGCGAAAATCAAGAAAAGACGGACTGTCGCGACTTTCATCATATACTGCGATTTCCGGGTGGAGATGAAAGGCAAACATGAGCATGGTTGTACCGGATCGTTGAATACCCAGGACAAAAATCGGTACGGTGGACACTGGGTCGCCAAAGGCCTGTTTACAGGATTTTACCATCCTGGAGATATATCTACTCCGTTTCTGAGCGTTAAAAATGGCTAAAGGATTCATTCCTTTTTTCCTCTTCTGTGTACAATCAGGGGTATGAAGACCAGCAATGATCAAAACATGTGCGAGACAATTACCGGAGTAAATTGGGCAGTTGGTCGTTTCACAGGTTATACTTCAGAGTTGCGGCAAAATCTCCCGCATGCTTCTTTACAATTTGTAGTTCATTTTCAGTAAGATTTTCAGACCAAGAGGTATCTTCTTTTATAGCCATTATCTTACCAGAAAGACGTATTTTGTTCCCTGCAATTGTGTGTTCCTGAATGTCAGTATTGCTCAATATCTCTGGGGGATTTGCAAATCCCAAAAAATCAAAAATGTTTTCCATTACCTGGAGAGGATTGTGGCACAATTCCTCATATTGTATATGTAACCAATCTGTTGAAGGAATCGACTTCAGGTAATCCATTATATGTCTGTTTACGCTAACCCACGTATTTATGCCCCGCAGCACCATCTCTGCACGTTCTTTTTCTGATTTGGCAAGTTTTGCCATGGACCACACACTTCCACGACAATCACGGGTGATGAATAAAATTTTTACCGACAGTGGAGAGTAATAATACATATCACACATCCCTAGAGCATCCTTCGATGCATCAACAACAGCATGAACATTTTGCTTTGCTGCAAATTCCTTAATAATGAAACTCCGGTTACGCACCCATGAAGCTTGTGGGCAATACCATCTAGAGATGCTTCGAATAAAATTAGACTGAGAATAATGAACAGATCTCAGTAATCTCCAGAATCTGTTTCTCGCCCAAATCAGAGGTATCTTTCTTGGTGCTAAGGAACGATATTCTTCCTCAAGTCCGACATCTGACACACGCCATGAAAAAGGATTCTTTTGCATATCAACACCAAACACTTCACGAACTCGGCCCAAGATCTCCCCCCACACCTCACAGTTGAACGGTCGCTTACCACAACCGCAGCGTCCGACCCATTTAGTACGCTCCTCGTCACGATAACATTGTAGGGATAAATTTGCCAATTCACCAACAGCCGCAATTTCCGGGTGACGAGCAAGTAAGAGTGTTAAAAGTGTTGATCCTGAATGTCCCCGACCTGCAATATAAATACAGGTCGCTTTGTCTACAGATGATGCAGGTATTGTCGCTGTCGTTTTCATCAGGATTCCTTATATGGTTGTTGTCAATAAGATGTCGATTCTTTCATTTAGAGATTGGAAGCTCCTAATCCTCATAGAGGCAAGATGAACAGCGTTGCGCTTTGTCGCACCGTCATTTGATGCGCTCCCAATCTGTAGTATCGGAAGTGCCGGTCTCCTTCGCCAGCTGCGGAATAACGGCAGGTGCAATGCCTTGTTGGCTGATTTGTCTTTCATAATCAGTTCTGTTGTCATATCCTTTTGAGCCTTTTGTGAAATTACTTTACCGGGGAATGCCAACAACGACTGAGTTAGTCAGAATGTTTTTTGTCACTATTTACAGCAACATATTTCCGATTTTTACTGCACCGTTTATTTTGGCGCCGGCTGGTAGTGTGATTTATCCCGGCCAATGTGGCCTTAGAGTCGGAACAGTGATTATGATTATAAAAGAGAGAGCTTGGGTTCACTTTGTCTCCTTACTGTTTGCCCCGCATATGAATAGGTGGATAGTTTGACTCAATTTCTGCCATTGGCTAGAAAGTCCTGATACAGCAGCAATAATCTCTGCGTGCGAATTTTTGCGGGGAAATGCAATACGTCGCAGAGTCAGCATTTCGTTTTCCGGTTGGTTGAGGCCAGGAATGATGGTTACTGCTGAAGAATAACCGCAAGCTCTGGCCATGGAGACCACTTCATGATTGAAGGATCCGTCCGGATAAGCAAGGTGTATACAGGGACGACCGGTATACAATTCAATCGCTTTCTGGGAGGTAACAAGTTCCTGTCGGGCCACATCTGGAGAAACACGGCTGAGAAGAGGATGGTTTACACCGTGGCTACCAAAATGAACCTCAGTTGCGGCTTGCCGTACCTCATCCCAAGTCAACACTCCGGACCACGGATCATCGGCAAAGATTTCAGCAAGTCCGTGACCGGAACATTGTTCCATGCGTTCGGTCAGACCTTCCATGGCCAAACGCAGGTCCGTGTCGGTGGTGTATCGTTGTCTTTCCTTGCGGATATAGGCGATAAAGGAGTGTGTAAGGGTTTCTCTGCTTGAAAAATCAATCTCTGCAAGTTCGGGAATCCCGTGACGGGATATCCTATCATCGGCCATTAACTGTATGGCATAGTCGAGGCGGTCAAACCAGAATGGTTTCTGGCTCGTGACATTGCCGGTGGAAAGAAAGATGGTTGCTGGCGCGTTGAATCGGCGGAGAACCGGGAGGGCGAATGTCAGATTGTTGCGGTACCCGTCGTCAAAGGTAAGCGCTAAACTATTTGGTACTAGAGGACGGGTTCCGGCTAGCATTTCTACCGCCTCAGACAAAGAAACAAAATGATAATATGATGCCAGCACACTTAACGCCCGTGTCAGTTGTTCCGTGCTCAGCTGGGATCGCAGTGGTTTCCAGGCAGCAGGGGTTTTTGGATCTATAACCCCGTGCAACATCAGGATTGTTATCTTGTTACGTTGGCTGGCCACAAACAGCCGCAGGAAACCTGATTTATGCAGGAACTTGTGGAGCAGATGTCTGGATGGATATTTAATCATTTAAGGAGCCTCAACGCCTACTAATAAACGGAACGGTATTGTACTTATGCAGTAAAAACCTCTTTCTCTCTCAGCAGAGATATTACTTGCTCAATACATTCTTCAAGCGGGTCTGAGCCGCTGTTCAAACGGAGCGCCGGGTTTTCAGGGGCCTCATATGGTGAAGAAATACCAGTGTAGTTTTTGATGAGACCGGCTCTTGCTTTTTTATAGAGGCCCTTAACATCACGCCGCTCACAGATTTCGAGTGAACAGGCACAATGGATTTCCAGAAAGTTGTCTGTGCCGATAATGGCTCGTACTTTGTCCCGATCCTGTTTTAACGGGGAAATAAAGGCGGTGAGGGCAATCACCCCAGTCTGGAGAAAAAGATTGACCATTTCGCCGATTCGCCGAATATTTTCACAACGATCTTCAATACTGAAGCCCAGATCGGAGCACAGTCCATGACGGACATTGTCACCATCAAAGACAAAGGTCCAACAGCCCTGTTGATGCAGCCGTTCTTCCACGGCATGGGCAATAGTTGATTTGCCGGAGCCGGAAAGCCCGGTAAACCAGAGAGCTATCGCTTTGTGCGTGTTCAGGGCTTCCCGACGGGCTCTGGTTACTGTGGCATGATGCCAGACGATATTGTTTTGGTTATCAGTCATTTGTCCTCCTGTTTTGAACTTGGAAATTGCCAGGAATGTCGACAATAATGGATTATCTGGATACTTGTTACTTCGACTATTTTGCACGTCTGGTTCTTGATCTAATTGAAAATCCGTTTCGGAAAACCCTTTACGAAGTTGATAAAAAATAGCCGAAGAAATGAAGTCTTTGCAATGATCTCAAAAAAGGATTATCAGGTCAAGAAAAGGATGATGTCGGTAGCTTGATATAAAAGTGGCTCTGATCGGTGGTACCAGTCCAGATCATTACATGATCGGGCTTACGGGCTTCATTGACCGTGTCATGGGCGTGCAGACAAACTCGCTTGTATTTCACCGATTCCATAAGCGGTTAACCAAAACATTATCCTGCCAAGCTCCTCGTCCGTCCATTAATCTGACAATCTCCAGCCTTGACTACTATTACGAACTCTGCAGTGGTAAACTGGCTGCCCTAGTTGGTGCATTTGTTTTTCTCCTTGTCAAATTACCAAAAGCTTGAAAATAGATTGCTTATATAATCAATCTGGCTTTTTTTAAAAAAATGAGACGTTGGCCGACCTTTTTTCTAAAGTCATCTGTAGCTTCAAAAAACCAGAATGAAATAAAAAAGGTTGATAAGCCAGTAGAGATTCCTCCAAATAATACCCATGCCGGTTGAGCCGTTATAAATAGTCGAAAAATCAGAAGGCTGATGATCATTGGGGTTGTGATCAATATTGGCTGCAAAATACCGACGAGCCAGTAGTGACGCAGAGAAAATGCGTGTCGCCGGGCGGCATAGAACGGCGTAATAATAAGTTCCGACACCCAGAACGGTAAAAATATGGTCACGGCGGCAAAGAGAATGCCGGTGTTGAAGACGCCAAGAGCCAGCAGGGCGAAACCGATGCCGGTTATTGCTGCTATAAATTTGAACAGACCAGGCCATCCGTGGGTATTGAATCCTTGCAGTAGGTT
>ERZ1284729.113-NODE-113-length-14018-cov-12.204254_pt1 | contig 14018 bp, 12 predicted proteins | sample MGYA00454602_ERZ1284729 | MGnify/ENA primary metagenome ERZ1284729 (study PRJEB36292, sample SAMEA5787381) | metagenome | biome: Arctic soil; feature: perennial spring outflow channel; material: sediment | place: Canada | collected 2017-07-08 | depth 0.05 m ... | reverse complement strand
GCCTAAAATTTTTTTGCGCATTTTATCCCAGCGCATTTTTCTTATAAAGCGGCCTTCTTGTTTTGTTACAAGAAAAGGCTGCTTTTCTTTTTTAGCCTTGAAATATCCGCTGAGGAAATCCTTAAATAAGCGCATATCCTTTTTTAAATAGGCCAGTTTGGCCGAAGCTATGCAGGAAATAGCAAAACCGTAACGTAACCTGTAGAAAGCTTCACCTTGTCTGTACTTTGAAGAAGGGTTATAGGTTGCTCCTGTTGGTTTTAAATGCTGTACAAGCAATCTCTTATCGGTTTTTACAGACCATCCATGGAATTGAGCCAATAGTTCATCGGCAGTATCCCAACCCATAGCCGGTTTTAATTTTCCAATTAAAAGAAAACATGCTTTTCTGTAAGCTTTTAGGGCGCCACGCAAATGATCTGAATCGGTTAAATTCTCCAGGATCCATTCTCCGTTTTTTAAAACTAAGCAAAATCCGCCGGCCATTCCAACCTTGGGATCCGTTTCAAAATGATAACGGATGGTTTTTAGATAGTCCTGTGGAAAAATTAGATCGGCGTCAAATTTACATATGATATCATACTCTTCATCCAGAGTGTCGTAACCTTTATTAAAGGCTTTGATTACCTTGCTTCCCGGTAAATGTTCTTCAGAAGAAGAATTTTTCACCAGGGAAATAAAAGGATATTTTTGGATGAATCCGGAAACTATTTCCGCCGTGTTGTCTGAAGACTGGTCATCTACAACTACGATCTTTGAAGGAAGAAAAGATTGTTCCACCAAAGACTGAAGGGTTTTTCCGATAAATTCGGCTTCGTTATGCGCGGGAATGACAATGTAGATTTTCAAGAAATGGGTTTCAATATTAATGCTAAATTACAATAATATTGGCTTGTAATTGACAAGTGATAAAAAGGAAGGCATTGCGTGTTTTTGGAAATGCAACATTTCTGATCGGTAGCACAAATGGAATAGTGTTTTTTCTTTTAGGAAAAAACTACCGTTCCGCATAAACTGCGTAATAACGTGGAGTAATACTTCGTAAAAAAGGTCGGAACCCTATTTTGTTGATTGGATTTGTCCATTTTGCGGTTTTTTTGATGTGCCATCCGGCTTTTTCCAATAACCAATCAAATTGCCAGTCCTCGAACTCGTGAAAATGCCGGTCTCTCATATCGGTTTTGCTTCTGTAAGCATTGGAGAACCATAATTTTAATGGAACTGTAGTGACAATTTTTTGAGCCTGTATGTCTTTTAGAACATTATAAGGAGACACAAGATGTTCAAAGATTTCAAAAGCAGTTACGATCTCAAATTCATCGGTTTTGACTGCTGATGTATTCAGATCGAGATCTTCCCCTCCGGTATTTTTCACCTGATAATTATGTTGTTCCATAATTTTAGAAAAAGGATTTTTCACACCCAAATCCAAAATTTTGGAGGGGGAAGGGGCCACTTCTTCTAAAAATTCTAATGTTTTTTTATACCTCTTGTTTGGGAAAGTATTCTCGTACATGCTAATATTGGTAAGCCAGAGCATTAATATTCATTCCTGCGCCTACACTCGCCATCATAATAATATCACCTTTATTTAATTCCTGATCTTTAATTTCGCCTCTTATCACAAGGTCGAGTAATGTTGGTACAGTAGCCACACTGTTATTTCCGAGTTTCTGAATGCTCATTGGCATGATGTTTTTGGGGATCGGCATATTATGTAATTTGTAGAAACGGGATACAATGGCATCATCCATTTTTTCGTTGGCCTGATGGATAAAGATCTTTTTAACTTCGTCTATACTTTTACCACTTTTATCAAGACAGGATTTCATTGCATTTGGAACATGAGTTAGTGCCGATTCATAAAGCTTGCGTCCGTTCATCTTTATATATCGCGTATTATCAATGTCTTCGGCACGGTTTGATTTTCCAAAATAAATATGGTGAGCCTCCTGATATGCATAAGTTGCAGATTCGTGAGATAAAACACCGCCTTCCTGGTCTGAAACTTCAAGAACTGCAGCTCCAGCTCCATCAGAAAAAATCATGGAATCACGGTCATGTTTGTCCACAACCCTTGAAAGCGCTTCGGCCCCAATAACAAGGCACTTTTTTGCCATTCCACATTTCATAAATGCTTGTGCCTGTATAACAGCTTCTATCCAGCCTGGACAGCCAAAAAGGACATCATAGGCAATACACTTTGGGTTTTTTATGCGCATATTATGTTTTACACGGGTTGCCAAACTAGGTACAGTGTCACTTTGAACACTGCCATGCTTGACATCTCCATAATTATGTGCAACAATTAGGTAGTCCAAGGTTTCCGGATCTATTCCGGCGTTTTCAATTGCCTTCTGTGCGGCAACGGTTGCCATATCTGAAGTATCTAAATTATCTTCCAGATATCGGCGTTCCTCGATTCCAGTAATCGCCTTAAATTTTTCAATAGTAATCTCGTTGGTCTGAGGAAAACCTGAGCCATCTGTATTTAGGAATTCATGTTTTAAAAAGTCAGAATTTTTTCTTTTTAAATTAGGAATAAAACTTCCTAAACCTGTAATTTTTATGCTCATTTGAATGAGGTATTTTTTTGAAAATTTTAACTAAAATAATAAAAGCAATTTAAGTATCGTATATGGAATTGATTTATTTCAGTCAATTTATGAGATTGATATTTTTAAAAATATTTTTGTATTAAAATCGCATTTAAACTAACGTATTTTATTAATTAGTTAAAGGCAGACCTCCCGGAATGCCTTTAACTAATTTATGGTATTAAGCCTCCAAATATTCCTCAATAGGATTGCAGGTACAAATTAAATTTCGATCACCAAAAGCATCATCTGTCCGTCTTACAGTGGGCCAGAATTTATTGTCGGCAACAAAATCTAATGGGAATGCTGCCTGTTCGCGGGTATAATTGAATTCCCAGGTATCTGCGGTAAGCATAGCCATGGTATGCGGTGCGTTTTTAAGGATATTACTCTCGTTATTAATGGAAGATTCATCAATTTCCTTACGAATTGAGATTAACGCATCGCAAAACCGGTCGAGTTCAGCCTTACTTTCACTTTCGGTAGGTTCGATCATCAAAGTTCCTCCAACGGGGAAGGATACCGTTGGAGCATGGAAACCATAATCCATCAGCCGTTTTGCGATATCTCCCACTTCAATTCCATTGCTTTTAAAAGGACGGCAATCAATAATAATTTCGTGAGCGGCCCTTCCTCGTTCTCCGGAAAACAAAGTTTGAAAATCGCCTTTTAAACGTTCTTTGATATAGTTGGCGTTTAAAATAGCATATTCGGTTGCTTTTTGTAAACCCTTGCCACCCAACATGCTAATGTAGCCATAAGATATTATACAAACTAAAGCAGAACCCCATGGTGCTGATGAAATAGCTGTAATTGCTTTTTCTCCTCCTGTTTTAATAACGGGATTTCCAGGTAAAAATGGCAGTAATTGTTTCGCAACACATATAGGCCCTACACCGGGTCCACCACCACCGTGGGGAATGGCAAATGTTTTGTGCAGGTTAAGGTGGCAAACATCGGCCCCAATTGTTCCGGGATTGGTCAAACCAACCTGGGCATTCATATTAGCTCCGTCCATATATACCTGTCCGCCATTTTCGTGGATTATTTGGGTTATCTCGCAAATGGCCGATTCAAAAACCCCATGAGTAGAAGGATAGGTGACCATAAGTGCAGCCAGATTATCCTTGTGCTTAAGTGCTTTTTCCCTTAGATCTTCCAAATCTATATTTCCTTCTTTTGTAGATTTAGTCACAACCACTTTCATTCCGGCCATAACTGCCGATGCGGGATTTGTTCCGTGAGCTGATGAAGGGATCAGACAAATATTTCGGTGTGATTCTCCTCTTGATTCGTGGTAAGCCCGAATTACCATCAAACCAGCGTATTCTCCCTGTGCTCCAGAATTTGGTTGAAGTGAGGTGCCGGAAAATCCTGTAATTTCTGTGAGTTGATCTTCCAAACGTTTTAGGACAATTTGGTAACCCTCTGCTTGTTCCGCCGGAACAAAGGGGTGAATATTGCCCCACTGCGGATTGCTTAAAGGTAGCATTTCCGAAGCGGCATTCAGCTTCATGGTGCAGGAACCCAATGCGATCATCGAATGGTTCAATGATAAATCTTTACGCTCCAGTTTCTTAATGTAGCGCATCATTTCAGTTTCTGAATGATAAGAATTAAAAACCTCATGGGTTAAAAATTCTTTTTTTCTTTTAATTTCTTCCGGGATTGCGTTGCCTTCTTCCAGATTTTCAATTGCATCGATCTTTTTGCCGGCAACCTCAGAAAAAATGGAGGTTATTTTATTTAAATCTGATACAGTCGTGGACTCATTCAATGAGATCACTACTGTATCAGCATCAGGATAATAGAAATTGATCTTATTTTTTTCTGACAGATCTTTTACAACCGAAGCATTTGCAGTGATTTTTAATGTGTCAAAATAAGAAGTATTCAATTGCTTAAATCCTAATTCTTTCAGTTTTTTAGCAAGACTCACTGCAGAGCGGTGAACTGTATCCGCAATATAATAGAGGCCTTTAGGGCCGTGATATACAGCGTACATTCCAGCCATAACGGCAAGTAATACCTGTGCGGTACAAATATTTGAGGTTGCTTTGTCGCGTTTAATATGTTGCTCTCGGGTTTGCAATGCCATCCTCAAAGCACGATTACCATCCAGATCTTTGGTAATCCCAATAATTCTTCCGGGAAGACTGCGCTTGTATTCTTCCTTAGTGGCAAAATAAGCAGCGTGTGGGCCTCCGTAACCTAAAGGAATTCCAAAGCGTTGCGTGGTTCCAACTACTACATCTACTCCAAGTTCTCCCGGGGCCTGTAATTTTACTAAACTTAAAAGATCTGCAGCGGCAACTACTTTTATTTCTGAAGCTTTACAATCTGAAACAAAATCGGCATAGTTAAGAACCTGTCCTGTTTTTCCGGGATATTGAATAATTGCTCCGAAATAAGATTTTGAAAAATCAAATTTGGTATGATCTCCAATAGTCAATTGAATTCCCAATGGAATTGCACGGGTTTTTAGTACAGAAATGGTTTGTGGTAGTACTTCTTCAGAAACAAAAAACCTGTTTACTTCATTCTTCTTCTGATCGCGTTCTCTTACGGCAAATAAAAGGGCCATCGCTTCTGCAGCAGAAGTGGATTCATCTAAGAGCGAAGCATTGGCAATTTCCATTCCGGTAAGATCACTTACCATGGTTTGGAAATTTAACAAAGCTTCCAGTCTTCCTTGCGAGACCTCGGCCTGATAGGGTGTGTAGGCAGTATACCATCCCGGGTTTTCCAAAATATTACGCTGAATTACCGCTGGCATAATAGCCTGGTGGTAACCTAATCCAATATAAGTTTTAAAAACCTTATTTTTGGCGGCTAATTCAACTATATGCTCGGCATATTCATTTTCGCTAAGGGCTGGAGGAAGATTTAAGGGGTTTTTTAACCGGATATCATCTGGGATTGTTTCGTAAATTAACTGTTCTAAATTATTGACACCTACGGTAGTAAGCATTTCTGAAAGGTCACTTTCTTTAGGGCCAATATGTCTATGTGCAAAGGAATCTGTTCTCATTAAAATATAGTTTTGTTTTGCGCTGCAAAATTACATATTTTAAACTTATATTTTGCTATTTAAAGGCTTAGGAATGCGGAGATTTAAAAGGGGAATTTAAGAAGCTGTTTGGAAAATAAATGAGAGCAATGCAAGGTTTTAAAAATATATTTAATTTTTACATAAATGCAAGTTTTCATGTTGCGCTGGCAGTAGTCTGCTTAGCAGACATTACAATTCTAGAGTTTGATATTCCCAGAAATCACAAGCTACTTTTGTTTATTTTTTTAGCAACTATTACTGGGTATAATTTTGTAAAACATGCGGGAATTGCAAAACTCCATCACTTAATCCTGTCAAAAAATTTAGGGCAAATTCGAATTTTATCTTTTATCGCCTTTGTAGGGTTGGGGTATTTAACTTTTTATCAATCTTTTTTAGTTATAATTTTATCCGGAATATTAGGTTTATTCACACTTTTCTATGCATTGCCTTTTTTTGGAAATAATACAAACCTTAGGGGTTTAACGGGATTAAAAATTTTCGTAATCGCCTTTGTCTGGGCCGGGGTTACAGTTTTGTTGCCATTGGCAGGTCAAATCAATCTTTGGGAATGGGATGTAGTGATGGTATTTTTGCAACGTTTTTTTCTGGTTTTGGCACTTATCCTGCCATTCGAGATTAGGGATTTGCAGTTTGATATTGCTCAATTGGGAACAATTCCCCAGAAGTTTGGTGTGAGGGGAACCAGAGTTGTAGGTCTGGTATTAAATTTTATTTTTGTTTTGCTCGAGTTTTTTAAACACCAAACATTAAAGGCAAATACTATCAGTTTGATTATTGTGGCGATCCTGCTTATAATCCTGATTAGGTATTCCTCCATAAGCCAATCCAAATATTATGCGTCTTTTTGGGTAGAAAGTATCCCTATTCTTTGGTGGTTTTTATTTATACTTCTAAGGGGAATTACCTAGAAATTTCCTTTTCTATGGTTTCCTTCCATATCTTCTTTTCCTCTTCAGGACAGGATTTAAGATTCGATTTCTCTATCAATTTGGTGAGTTTTGTGCTGTTGGAAGCATATTTACGACAAGGCTTGCAGAGTGCCAAATGAAATAAAATTTTAATTTTTTCCAAAAAGGAAGCTTCATTGTATTGCTTTTTGTCACAGCAATATCCTGCTTCGGCACAATCAGGTAATAGCGATCTTTTCATATTCATTTAAAACCAGTTTTTTTCCAGACATTGGGCAAGCGTCATTCTCGCTCTATGGATAATGACCCAAAGATTAGACGGAGTAATATGGAACTCATTACAAATGGTTTCTGTATCAACACCATCTATAGTTTTCATTTTAAAGATTTTAGCTTGTTTTTCAGGTAAGATTTCCATACAATTCAGGATCGCAAGTCCCAATTCTTCATTTTCCATCATATCTTCAGCGGTTTTGTCAAACCTGTCGGGTGCTTGTTCTTCCAGCCAATCACCTTCATTGGAGTCTTCTTTATATTTGATTTTAACTTCAGCGCGGCCTTTATTAGAATTAATCTTGCGGTATTGATCAATTATTTTTCTTTTTAAGATGGAAATCAACCAAGTGCGCTCCGAGGCTTCTCCCTTAAAATTCTTCATGGATTTCAATCCGGCTAAAAATGTTTCCGAAATTAAATCATTTGCCAGTTCCCGGTCATTAACCCTTGCAATGGTATAATTGAACAGATAATCTGAATATTTATCCACCCATTTTGTAGGATCGATTTCGTTTATGGACATAGGCGATTAACATAATATATTCAAAAATAGCAAAAAGAATATGTGAAACGTTTATATTTAAGATAAGATTTTGCCGGGTGAATTTTGTATTGACAAAAGCAATCTTATTTTTTAATAAGCCCTGCCCTTTTTAGCAAAGCATCCGGCTTTGGTTCCTGTCCCCTAAAACGCTTGTAAAGTATCATTGGATGTTCTGTTCCTCCTTTGGAGAGCACATGTTCTTTAAATTTTTGAGCGATTTCACGACTAAAAACACCGTATTCCATAAAATATTCAAAGGTATCTGCATCCAAAACTTCTGCCCATTTATAAGAATAATAACCGGCAGAATAACCTCCATGAAATATGTGTGAAAAAGAAGTGCTCATGCAGTTTTCCGGCACATTTGGATATAATTTTGTCTGTTCAAAAGCTTCATCTTCATGGGTTTTTACATCTTTTATTCCGGATGGGTCAATTCCGTGCCAACTCATATCCAACATTCCAAAACTTAGTTGTCTGAGTGTGGACATGCCTTCGTGAAAATTTGCCGCCTTTTTTATTTTATCTATTAATTCATGCGGAATTACCTCTCCGGTTTTATAATGTTTGGCAAATAACTGAAGTGCTTCCTGCTCGTAACACCAGTTTTCCAAAACCTGGCTTGGCAGTTCCACGAAATCCCAGTATACGCTGGCTCCGGATAAACTTGGATATGTAGTGTCTGCGAGCATCCCGTGTAGGGCATGGCCGAATTCGTGAAATAAAGTGGTCACCTCATTAAAAGTTAACAAGGATGGAGTTTCTTTTGTGGGTTTGGTAAAATTGCAAACTATAGAAATATGCGGACGCAAATTTTCGCCTTTTTTGATTTCCTGAGATTTGTACACGGTCATCCAGGCACCATCCCTCTTTCCCGGTCTTGGATGAAAATCGGCATAAAACAAGGCTACTTCATTGTCATTTTCATCAGTTACATTATAGGTCTTTACATCCGGATGGTATTTGTCCACTTCAAAAACCTCTTTAAAATTGAGATCATATAACTTATTGGCTACTGTAAAAACCCCGTTAATTACATTGTCAAGTTGGAAATAAGGTTTCAGCTTTTCATCGTCAAGGTCAAATAATTTTTGTTTTAATTTTTCTCCATAATAAGCTGCGTCCCATTTTTCCAATCGGTCAATGTTGTCCAAATCCTTACCGAAATTTTCAAGTTCGATAAATTCCCGTTCAGCTGCGGGTTTAGCTTTTTCCAATAATTCTTCAAGAAATACAGCAACTTTTTCCGGGGTTTCTGCCATTCGTTCTTCCAGAACAAAAGCGGCGTGTGTTGAGAAGCCAAGTAAGTTGGCTCGTTGATATCTCAAATTGGCTATTTTAAGCACGTTTTCCTGGTTGTCCAATTCGTCGTTATGAAAACACTTTGCCCCAAACGCCAACGCCATTTTTTTTCGCAATTCCCTGTTTTTGGCATATTGCATAAATGGAATATAACTTGGATATTCCAATGTAAAAACCCAACCATCTTTGTTTTTTTCTTTTGCCACCTCTTTTGCGGCATCTGCAACAGCCTTTGGCAGGCCTTCGATATTGTCCTTATCAGTTAAATGAAGTTCGAACCTATTGGTTTCTGCCAGAACATTTTCACCAAATTTTAACCCCAAAGTAGATAATTGCTTATCTATTTCTCTTAACCTATCTTTTTTCTCATCAGAAAGATTAGCGCCATTTCTTGAGAAAGCTTTATATTTTTGGTCTAAAAGCGTGGTCTGCTCAGTATTAAGTCCTAAAGAATTTTTGTTTTGATAAACAGTATTCACTCTATTAAAGAGTTCTTTGTTGAGGATAATATCATTTTTAAATTCTGAAAGCAGAGGTGAAACCTCTTGTGCAATTTTTTGGATCTCGTCATTGGTTTCAGCCGAATTCAAATTGAAAAATATACTGGTGACACGATCCAACTGATTGCCGGAAAACTCCAATGCTTCAATAGTATTCTCAAAAGTGGGCGCCTCATTTGATGTTGTGATCACCAGGATTTCTTCTTTTGCGAGTTCTATTGCTTTTAATATGGCGGGTTTAAAATGCTCATTTTTTATTTTTGAAAAGGGAGCTGTGTGAAAAGTTTGCAGTAATGGGTTTTCGGTCTTCATTATAGTGATAGTATTTTTTTAATTTTAAAGAAGTAAATTATCGAAAATTAAGTTATTGTTCGAATATCCTTAGAAAATTAACGTATATTTGTTTTTATGTTTGACAAAAAAATTAGTAGTTGCTTTTAGGTTTTGATTAATATATTTAGAATGGTTAATAAATAATATTTTTTCTAGAAAAGCCCTACTCTTAAAGGCCACGTTCTGCGTGGCTTTTTTATTTTTTGAGCCCATTGGCTCCTTCAATTACCTTCTGTTTTAAGCCTTCTTTGAATGCTAGTACTTTATCCTGCATTGATTTATCTGTAGCTCCAATAATTTGAGCTGCAAGAATCCCTGCATTTTTAGATCCGTTTAAAGCAACCGTTGCTACGGGTACACCGCCGGGCATTTGTAATATTGACAATACTGAATCCCAACCATCTATGGAATTGCTGGATTTTACAGGAACCCCAATAACCGGCAAAGGAGATAGGGATGCGATCATTCCGGGTAAATGCGCCGCTCCTCCGGCTCCGGCTATAATTACATTTATTCCGCGGGTATGAGCATTTTTTCCATATTCAAATAATTTTTCCGGAGTGCGATGTGCCGATACTATATCAACTTCCACCTCTATGTCAAATCCCGTTAAAATATCTATTGCGTCCTGCATCACCTGCAAATCACTGGTGCTTCCCATTATTACTGCTACTTTATTCATTTTTTCAAGGGTTTGGTTTTTTAATTATTACTTATAACCTTAATGGTATTTTTAACTTTTTCGGCAATTTCATGGGCTTCCTTTAAATCTTTATTTACAATCGTAATATGCCCCATTTTTCTGAATGGACGGGTGATTTTTTTACCGTAAATGTTAGGGGTAACCCCGGGCATTTCTAAAATTTTTTCAATATTTTGATATAAAACAGGACCTGTATAATTTTCCTCTCCAGCAAGGTTTAGCATGATCGCGCCCACTTTACTTTCGGTATTTCCTAAAGGCAAATCTAAAATAGCCCGAAGATGCTGCTCAAATTGGTTTGTATAGCTTGCTTCTATAGTGAAATGGCCACTATTATGAGGTCTTGGCGCTACCTCATTTACCAGAATATCATCATCTTTCGTTTGGAACATTTCTACTGCCAGTAGTCCTACATGCTCGAATGCTTCTGAGACTGTTTCTGCCAGTTTTCGGGCTTTTTGTGCAACAGCATCATCAATTCTGGCGGGGCAAATTACATATTCCACCTGGTTTGAGTGGGGGTGAAATTCCATTTCAACCACAGGGTAAGTGACCATTTGGCCGGAAGGGTTTCGGGCAACAATTACCGCAAGTTCATTTTTAAAAGGGATCATATCTTCGGTAATGCAAGCTCCTTCTGGGATTTCCTGTAAATCTTTCTGCGATCTTAAAACCATAACACCTCTGCCATCATATCCCCCTGTAGCGCTTTTCCAAACCAATGGCAGCTCCAACGCAGCTTCGTTTAAAGCATCTAAAAATTCGGACTTAGATTTAAAAGCTGAAAATGTGGCAGTTGGAATATTATTATCGGTAAAAAACTGTTTTTGAATGCTCTTATCCTGAATTTTCCCCAAAGTTTTTGAAGATGGATATACTTTTACACCTTCCGATTCCAATTGCTTTAGCGCTGATACATTCACCGATTCAATTTCGAAGGTAAGCACATCTACTTTTCTTCCAAAATCAAGCACTGTTTTATAATCCATTAGGTCGCCTTGCTGAAAATAATTGGATGCAATTTTACATGGAGCTTCATCACTGGGGTCCATTACAAAAGCCTGAATATCATACTTTCGGGTTTCATAAAGAAGCATTTTTCCAAGCTGGCCGCCACCTAGGATGCCTAATTTAAAATCTGAAGAAAAATAGTTAACCATAATTTACAAGTAGTTTAAGCAAAAATAATTTTTTAAGATGGATTGAACGAGTAATTCCCAAATAAATCAATCGATTTGTTCCATCGGCAAATTGTTTAGAATCCTTATCTTTGCTCTCTTAAAATTAAAAGTTTTGATTCAATTACACGATTTAAGATTTGAGCCCTTTATTTCTGAAGAAAGGTTGACCGACTCAATAGATAAAATTTCAGAACAAATTAATAGAGATTATAAGGATAAAACCCCTGTTTTTTTGGGTATCCTAAATGGTGCATTTATGTTTGCTTCTGAGATCATTAAAAGATTCGAAGGAGATTGTGAGGTAGCTTTTGTAAAACTGGGGTCTTATCAAGGGACATCCTCAACTGGAATGGTTGAGACTATGATGGGATTAAACATGTCTTTAGAAGACAGGCATGTAATAGTGATTGAAGATATTGTAGATACGGGAAATACTCTGGCTGCCATTGACAGGATCTTAACATCCAAGAATGTAGCTGATTATAAAACGGCCACCCTCTTTTTTAAACCTGAAGCTTACCAAAAGGAATATAATGTTGAGTATATTGGCCTTGAAATTCCAAACGATTTTATAGTTGGGTATGGATTGGATTACAATGGCCTTGGTCGAAATCTAACCCAGGTATATAAACTTAATAATCAAGACATGAAAAATTTGGTATTATTTGGCCCTCCAGGTGCTGGGAAGGGAACGCAGGCTGATGTTTTAAAAGTAAAATACAATCTTGTACATATTTCTACAGGGGATGTTTTTAGGTATAATATTAAAAATCAAACCGACCTGGGGCTGCACGCAAAATCTTTTATGGATAAAGGGCAGTTAGTTCCAGATGATGTAACTATTAAGATGTTGGGAGCAGAATTGGATAAAAATCCCGGAGCTAATGGTTTTATTTTTGATGGTTTTCCAAGAACTGTTGCACAGGCTAAAGCTTTATCTGATTTGTTGGATGAAAAAAATACTGATGTGACCGGGATGATCGCTTTGGAAGTTGATGATGAGGTTTTGGTAAAAAGATTATTGGAACGTGGAAAAACATCCGGAAGACCGGACGATGCTGATGAAGCCATCATCCGTAAAAGGATCAAAGTTTATTACGATGAAACCTCTATTTTAAAGGATTTTTACGAAAAGCAGGGGAAATATTACGGTGTTAAAGGTGTGGGTTCCATAGAAGAGATCACCGAACGTATAAGTAAGGTAATCGACTCATTATAAGAGTGTTAAATTTTGGTTGAATAAGGCTAAAAATATAGTACTGTTACAATATTTTGTCAATTTCAAACTTTTGTGGTTCGAAATTTGGGGAAAGATTTATAATTAAGAAGTTCGTTTTCTTTTTAACGAGAAAGGAAACGATAAAAGGATAGAAATGACTGAAGGGAATTTTGTGGATTATGTTAAGATGCATATTTCATCTGGAAAAGGAGGGCAGGGGTCTGCCCATTTGCGAAGGGAAAAATATATAGCTAAAGGAGGTCCGGATGGAGGAGATGGCGGTCGTGGCGGGCATATAATTATGAAAGGAAATAAAAACCTTTGGACTTTATTACATTTAAAATTTAAACGACATATCAAAGCCGATCACGGTTTACATGGAAGTAAGCAACGTAGTTCTGGTGCCGATGGTGCCGATCAATACATTGAAGTTCCTTTGGGAACAGTAATTCGCGATACCGAGACTCAGGAGGTCATTTACGAGGTTACCGACGATGGGCAGGAAGTTATTATTGCTGAAGGCGGAAAAGGCGGACAGGGTAACTGGCATTTTAAATCATCTACAAATCAAACTCCGCGCTATGCCCAACCAGGGATGGACGGACTGGAATTGGATATAACTTTAGAACTTAAGTTGTTAGCAGATGTTGGTTTGGTTGGATTTCCAAATGCAGGAAAATCCACCTTGCTATCTGTAATTACAGCTGCAAAACCTAAAATTGCCGATTACGAGTTTACTACATTAAAGCCTAATCTGGGAATTGTTGAGTATCGCGAATATAAAACATTCGTTGTTGCTGATATTCCGGGAATAATTGAAGGTGCTGCTGAAGGCAAAGGCATTGGTCATAGATTTCTGCGCCATATCGAACGAAATTCTACCCTGTTATTTTTAATTCCCGCGGATGCACCGGATATTGTCAAACAATACGAAATTCTGCTTGATGAACTTAGGCGTTATAATCCGGAATTATTGGATAAGGAAAGACTGGTCGCCATCTCCAAATGCGATATGTTGGATGAGGAACTAAAATCGGAATTAAAGGGAGTGCTGGATAAAAATTTAGAAGCTCCATATTTATTTATTTCGGCAGTTGCAAATCAAGGTTTAACTGAATTAAAAGATAAACTTTGGGAAATGTTAAATAAAGTTCCTGTTTAAATATTGTTAATCAGGATTTCCGTGGACTGATTTTTAATTAACTTTAATAAAAATCTCAATATGTTCATCTATAAAACATCATAAATCACCTGTTCCGATTTCAATCGGATCAGGTGATTTTATATGAGATGAATATTATTGAGCTTAAAAATTTTAATCAGATGAAATGAGCATAGCGGAAATCCGATGCAAGCACCAATGAAGATATGCGAATTAC
>ERZ1284729.112-NODE-112-length-14025-cov-10.699284_pt1 | contig 14025 bp, 24 predicted proteins | sample MGYA00454602_ERZ1284729 | MGnify/ENA primary metagenome ERZ1284729 (study PRJEB36292, sample SAMEA5787381) | metagenome | biome: Arctic soil; feature: perennial spring outflow channel; material: sediment | place: Canada | collected 2017-07-08 | depth 0.05 m ... | reverse complement strand
GTTACAGACCTTAATGTTGAAATATCCATGGCAATTTCATCTTCAGTTCCTGTATAAACTGGAAATTCATATTTCTTGCCGTTTAATTCTAAAATCGCTTTATTTGACATCGCTTATGTAGATATATTAATGTTATTAAATTAATTATTGTTAATTATCACGAATCTAATGAATTTTATAGGAAATTTATATGATTTAAGTCAATGTTTTGTATAAAACGTTGCAATACGTATACATTGTTACACACAAAAAGAAAGTCGAGAGAATTCTCGACTTTCTTGCTATATTAATAAGAACCCTTAAATTTTAAACGCCCTTTCTTGCGGATAATAAGCAGTACTTCCAAGTTCTTCTTCAATTCTTAACAATTGGTTGTATTTTGCCATTCTGTCTGAACGCGACGCTGATCCGGTTTTAATTTGGCCAGTATTTAATGCCACTGCCAAATCTGCAATGGTATTGTCTTCAGTTTCTCCAGAACGGTGTGACATTACTGAGGTATAACCCGCATTATGGGCCATATTTACTGCGGCAATGGTTTCAGTTAAGGTTCCAATTTGATTAACTTTGATTAAAATTGAATTGGCAATTCCATTTTCAATGCCTCTTGACAATCTTTCAACATTCGTCACAAATAGATCATCACCAACCAATTGAACTTTATCACCAATTTTATCGGTTAAATATTTCCATCCTTCCCAGTCGTTTTCATCCATACCGTCTTCAATGGAAATAATTGGATATTTAGAAGCCAATTCAGCCAAATAATCTGCTTGTTGTTCAGACGTTCTTATAATGCCTTTATCACCTTCAAACTTTGTGTAGTCATATTTTCCATTAACATAAAACTCTGCTGCCGCACAATCCAATGCCAATTTCACTTCTTCTCCCGGTTTGTATCCTGCATTTTCAATTGCTTTTAACACAGTTTCAATAGCATCTTCTGTTCCATCAAAAGTTGGAGCAAAACCACCTTCATCTCCAACTGCTGTACTTAAACCTCTATCGTGAAGTATTTTTTTAAGGTTATGGAATATTTCAGTACCCATTTTAAATGCCTCAGAAAAGTTTTTGGCTTTTATGGGCATAATCATAAATTCTTGAAACGCGATAGGCGCGTCAGAATGTGAACCTCCATTTATAATGTTCATCATAGGAACAGGCAATGTATTTGCACTTACGCCACCAACATAACGATACAATGGCATTCCCAATTCATTTGCGGCAGCTTTTGCCACGGCTAATGAAACACCTAAAATAGCGTTTGCCCCTAATTTAGATTTGTTTTTTGTGCCGTCTAACTCAATCATCGCAGCGTCTATTTGATTTTGTTCAAATACCGACATACCGATAATTTCTTCGGCCAAAATTTCATTTACATTTTTTACGGCCGTAAGCACGCCTTTTCCCATATAATCTTTTCCGCCATCACGCAATTCCATGGCTTCATGTTCTCCGGTTGAAGCACCTGATGGCACTGCAGCTCTTCCTAAAATTCCATTTTCAGTTATAACGTCAACTTCTACTGTTGGATTGCCACGTGAATCAAATATCTGTCGTGCATGAACTCCTAAAATTATACTCATTATCTTAAATTTTAAAATTATTTTTCTTACTGCAAGGTACAATTTTCAGGTCAAATTTTAAGAAAATTAACCTGATTAATACGATAACGTTTTCGTTTTATTTTGATTAAAAAAACCATTAACTATTTGGTTAATGGCTTTTTAAATTTACTTTTTTGATGCTTTTATATTTTCAATAAACTGGTCAAATAAATAGGAGGAATCGTGTGGTCCCGGACTTGCTTCAGGGTGGTATTGCACTGAAAAACAATTTTTATTTTTCATTCGCATACCGGCCAATGTACCGTCATTCAAATGGATATGGGTAATTTCAAAATCGGGATGTTTTTCAACTTCTTCTTTATTTACCACAAAACCATGATTTTGTGAAGTGATCTCCCCTTTTCCGGAAATTACATTTTTTACCGGGTGATTTATTCCGCGATGCCCTGTATGCATTTTATAAGTGGAAATTCCATTTGTCAAAGCAATTACCTGATGTCCCAAACAAATACCAAATAAAGGCAAATCGTGTTTTATAATTTCACTCGCAACTTTTTGGGCATCCATTAAAGGTTCTGGGTCACCAGGACCGTTTGACAAGAAAAAACCGTCTGGCTTAAATGAATTCATTTCTTCAAAAGTCGCATTAAAAGGAAAAACTTTGATGTAGCAGTCTCTTTTTGCCAGATTTCGCAGAATATTCTTTTTGATGCCTAAATCCAAGGCTGAAATTTTATAAGTCGCCTGTTCATCACCAAAATAATAAGCCTCCTTTACAGATACTTTTGAAGCCAATTCCAATCCTTTCATATCAGGAACTGCATTTAATTTTTCTTTTAAGGCCTCAATATCTGTTTCCGTGGAAATAATGGCATTCATCGCGCCTTTATCTCTAATATAACGTACAACGGCTCTTGTGTCGACATCAGAAATGGCCATTAAATTTTGCTTCTCAAAATAATTCTCCAAAGAATCTTGGGCATTGGTTCTAGAAAAATTAAAACTGAAATTTTTACATATTAATCCGGAAATCTTTATGGAATCAGATTCTATTTCTTCCTCATTTACACCATAATTTCCAATATGCGCAGTTGTTGCCAACATTAACTGACCAAAATATGAAGGATCTGTAAATATTTCCTGATAGCCTGTCATACCGGTATTATAGCAAATTTCTCCAAAAGCCGTACCATCTCTTCCTATTGACTTTCCTTCGAAAATCGTTCCGTCGGCCAGCAATAAAATTGCCTTTTTTCGTTGTGTATATTTCATTCTTTTATGTTGCCTTATTATTAATCGGGTCAAATTTAAATATAAAAAAAAGGATAAACTATAAATAATTTATCCTTTTGCTATGATTAATGTATGATCATTAAATCTATTCTTTGCTTTCTGCTTTAACTTCAACAGTTTCTTCCACTTTTTTAGTTTTACCTCTACGAGTGGTTTTCTTTTTAGCTTTGTTGTTTGGATTGTAATTTGGATTATAATCCACCAATTCAATCATAGCCATAGGCGCATTATCACCTTGACGACTTCCCAATTTAATGATACGTAAATATCCTCCTGGTCTGTCGGCCACTTTTACAGAAACTTCTTTAAATAATTCTGTAACCATGAATTTATTTCTCAAATAGCTAAATACCACCCTGCGGTTATGCGTGGTGTCTTCTTTAGACTTTGTAATTAAAGGCTCCACAAATTGACGTAAAGCTTTTGCTTTAGCAACAGTGGTATTGATACGCTTGTGCTCAATTAAAGAACAAGCCATATTAGCAAACATAGACTTTCTATGTGCCGTTTTTCTGCCTAAGTGATTAAATTTCTTTCCGTGTCTCATCTCTTATGTTATCTCAATTAAAACCTAAGTTTTAAATTAATCTTTATCTAATTTGTATTTGCTTAAATCCATTCCAAAACTTAAACCTTTTATATGAACCAATTCATCTAATTCGGTTAAAGATTTTTTTCCAAAATTACGGAACTTCATTAAATCATTTTTATTGAATGATACCAAGTCTCCCAAGGTATCAACTTCTGCAGCTTTCAAACAATTTAGCGCTCTTACGGATAAATCCATATCCACTAATTTTGTTTTTAGCAACTGACGCATATGTAAAGATTCTTCATCATATGTTTCAGTTTGTGCTATTTCATCAGCTTCCAAAGTGATACGCTCATCAGAAAATAACATAAAATGATGAATCAAAATTTTTGCAGCTTCTGTTAATGCATCTTTAGGAGAAATTGAACCGTCAGTGGTAATGTCAAAAACCAATTTTTCATAATCCGTTTTTTGTTCAACACGAAAATCTTCCACAGCATATTTTACATTTTTAATTGGTGTAAAAATTGAATCTGTAAAAATGGTTCCCAATGCAACGCCAGATTTTTTATTGTCTTCCGCAGGTACAAAGCCTCTTCCTTTTTCTATAGTAAGTTCAAAATCCAATGTTACAGATTTTTCCATATTACAAATTACCAAATCGTGGTTTAATACTTGAAAACCAGAAATGTATTTTTGTAAATCACCGGCAGTTAACTGCTCATGTTTAGAAATTGAAATGTTTACTGTTTCTCTGTCAGAATCATCAATTTGTTTCTTAAAACGCACTTGTTTTAAGTTCAAAATAATTTCTGTTACATCTTCAACAACACCTTTAATTGTTGAAAATTCATGTTCAATACCTTCAATACGAAGTGATGTTATTGCAAAACCCTCTAATGAAGACAACAATACTCTTCTTAAAGCATTCCCAACTGTTAAACCAAATCCTTGTTCTAACGGTCTGAATTCGAATCTACCGTTAAAATCGGTAGAATCAATCATAATTACTTTATCGGGCTTTTGAAAATTTAAAATTGCCATAATTGAATTGGTATCTTTAAAATTATTTAGAGTATAACTCTACGATTAATTGTTCCTTGATATTTTCTGGAATTTGAATTCTTTCAGGAACACTCACAAAATTTCCTTGTTTGGTTTCTGAATTCCAAGAAATCCATTCGTAAACATCACTTCTGTTAGCCAATGAGTTTTCAATAGCCAACAAAGATTTTGATTTTTCTCTTACGGCAACAACGTCGCCGGCATTCAATGAGTAAGAAGGTATATTAACCAACTCTCCATTTACGGTGATATGACGGTGAGATACCAATTGACGTGCAGCACTACGACTAGGTGCAACACCCATTCTGTAAACTACGTTGTCTAAACGGCATTCGCAAAGTTGTAATAAAATTTCACCGGTAATACCTTTACTGCTCGATGCTTTTTTAAACAAGTTTGAAAATTGTCTTTCTAAAATACCGTAAGTATATTTTGCTTTTTGCTTTTCAGCTAACTGAACTGAGTATTCAGATTTTTTTCCTCTACGACGGTTAGCGCCGTGTTGTCCTGGAGGGAAATTTCTTTTTTCAAAAGATTTATCCTCTCCAAAAATTGCTTCTCCGAATTTACGGGCAATTTTAGTTTTTGGTCCTGTATATCTTGCCATTTTTAATTATTAGATGATAGGGATTATGAATTAAGGCTAGTCCTTCGATAATCTTACAAAATCCTATCGGTTAAAATTTAATTTAATTATACTCTTCTTCTTTTCGGTGGTCTGCAGCCATTGTGTGGCAATGGCGTAACATCGATAATTTCTGAAACTTCAATTCCCATATTGTGAATTGATCTAATTGCAGATTCTCTTCCGTTACCTGGTCCTTTTACATACACTTTCACTTTTCTCATTCCTGCTTCATGGGCTACTTTTCCACAGTCTTCAGCAGCCAATTGTGCTGCGTAAGGCGTGTTCTTTTTAGAACCCCTGAATCCCATTTTCCCAGCTGATGACCATGAAATTACATCACCTTTTTTATTGGTAAGTGATATAATAATATTGTTAAATGAAGCCGTGATGTGTGCTTGACCAACTGCCTCAACAATAACTTTGCGCTTTTTTGTACTTGCTTTCGCCATAATGTTCTAGTTATTATTTAGTTGCTTTTTTCTTGTTAGCTACAGTTTTTCTTTTTCCTTTACGAGTTCTAGAATTGTTTTTAGTTCTTTGTCCTCTTAAAGGCAATCCAGATCTATGACGAATTCCTCTATAACATCCAATATCCATTAATCGCTTAATGTGTAATTGAATTTCTGAACGCAATTCACCCTCAATGTTATAGGTTCCCACCTGCTCTCTGATTCCGTGAATTTCATCATCAGTCCAATCTTGAACTTTTGTGTCTTCGCTAACTTTTGCATTGGCTAAAATTTCTTTAGCTCTGCTGTTTCCAATTCCGAAAATATACGTTAAGGCAATAACACCTCTTTTATTTTTTGGAATATCAATACCTGCTATTCTTGCCATAACTATCCTTGTCTTTGTTTAAATCTAGGATTCTTTTTATTGATTACATATAATGTACCTTTTCTACGCACAATCTTGCACTCGGCACTTCTCTTTTTTATTGATGTTCTAACTTTCATCCTTAATACTTTAATATCTGTAAGTAATTCTTGCTTTTGTTAAATCGTATGGACTCATTTCCAGTTTAACTTTATCTCCAGGTAATATTTTTATATAATGCATGCGCATTTTACCTGATATATGGGCTGTGACAACATGTCCATTTTCCAACTCTACACGAAACATTGCATTAGACAAAGCTTCTGTAATAGTTCCGTCTTGTTGTATTGCTGGTTGTTTTGCCATTATGCTATTGATTTTCGTTTTGTTCCCTTTTTCATTAAGCCATCATAATGACGATTCAATAAATGGGAGTTAATCTGCTGTATGGTATCTATTGCAACACCAACCATAATCAACAAGGATGTTCCTCCGTAAAACAATGCCCAAGATTGTGTTAATCCAAAATTAATAACAATTGCTGGCAAAATTGCTACAAGAGCCAAAAATATTGAACCTGGGAATGTAATTAAAGATAAGATCCTATCCAACAAGTCAGCAGTGTCTTTTCCTGGTCTGATACCCGGTATAAAACCACCACTTCGTTTTAAATCGTCAGCCATTTTATTGGTAGGAATTGTTATTGCAGTATAAAAATAGCTAAACACTATAATTAAAAATGCAAATAACAGGTTATACCATAAACCAAACATATTTGAAAATTCTATCCCTACGGTTTTTACCGTATCGTTATCGGAACTAGCCATTAATGCAGGCGCAAACATAATTGCTTGTGCAAAAATTATTGGCATAACTCCTGATGAATTCAATTTTAAAGGAATATAATCCCTTGAACCAGAAACGTTTTTTATGTTACCTGCAACCGTTTTTCTTGCATACTGAACAGCAATTCTTCGAACCGCAGTAACCAAATACACACATACCAATATTACCAGTAACCAAACAATAACTTCAAGCAAAATCATGATTAAACCACCATTCGAAGCAGTAACTTTTGATACAACCTCTTGTATAAAAGATTCCGGAAAACGAGCAATAATACCAATCATAATTAATAATGAAATACCATTACCAATTCCTTTATCAGTTATTTTTTCACCAAGCCACATTGCGAAAATGGTACCTGCGGTTAAAACAACCATCGATGTCAACCAGAACATACTTCCACTAATATAGAAGGCAGATGAAGGTATTAATTGGTAGATATTTGTAATATATGCCGGCCCTTGAACCATCGTAATTGCAATTGTCAACCAACGCGTAATCTGATTTATTTTTTTTCTGCCGCTTTCACCATCTTTTTGAAGTTTCTGTAAATAAGGAACGGCAATTCCCATTAACTGAACTACGATGGAAGCAGAAATATAAGGCATAATACCTAATGCGACTACTGATGCTCTTGCGAAAGCGCCTCCAGTAAACATATCAAGTAAACCTAAAATTCCACCACCGCTTGTTTGATTTTGAAGTGCTGCCTGCGCAACAGTAATATCAATACCCGGAAGTGGCACTTGAGCTGCAAAACGATAAATTGCCATAAATCCAAGTGTCAACAGAATCTTATTTCTAAGTTCTTCTATTGTCCAGATGTCTCTAATGGTTTGAATAAACTTTTTCATGTATTATCTCTTATTATAACGTTTCTGCAGTACCGCCTGCATTTTCAATTGCAGCTTTTGCAGTGGCAGTAAATTTATGAACAGTTACATTCAATTTCGCTTTTAACTCACCATTTCCTAATATTTTTACCAGGTCATTTTTACGAACTAAACGATTTTCAACCAAAACATCCATTGTTACGGCATCAGTGATTTTATTATTATCAACCAATTCCTGCAACTTGTGTAAGTTTACACCTACATATTCTTTGCGATTTATGTTTGTAAAACCAAATTTAGGCACACGTCTTTGTAAAGGCATTTGACCACCTTCAAAACCAACTTTTCTGGAATATCCTGATCTGGATTTTGCTCCTTTATTACCTCTTGTAGCCGTACCGCCTTTTCCGGAACCTTGTCCTCTACCAATACGTTTACCTTGATTTTTAACTGACCCTTCAGCAGGTTTTAAGTTATTTAATGTCATCACTTTATAAGATATTATTTAATTTCTTCAACAGAAACTAAGTGTTTAACTTTATGTACCATTCCAAGAATTGCCGGGCTAGCATCATGCTCAACTACCTGATTCATCTTTTTCAAACCAAGCGCCTCAAGAGTTCTTTTTTGTCTTTGAGGACGTCTAATTTTACTTTTAACTTGCGTTACTTTTATTTTTGCCATCGTGCTTCTTGTTTTATCCGTTAAATACTTTTTCTAAAGAAATTCCTCTTTCTTTAGCAATCATACTGGCGCTACGAAGTTGCAACAATGCGTCAAAAGTTGCTTTCACAACATTATGGGCATTCGATGAACCTTGTGATTTTGAAAGCACATCGTGCACACCAACTGATTCAAGGACCGCACGAACCGCACCACCCGCTATAACTCCTGTACCGTGTGAAGCCGGTTTTAAAAATACTTTAGCTCCGCCAAACTTACCTTTTTGTTCATGAGGCAATGTTTGTTTCAAAATTGGAATTCTAATTAAATTTTTCTTTGCGTCTTCAATTGCTTTTGCAATCGCTGAAGCCACATCTTTAGATTTACCCAATCCGTGTCCAACAACACCATTTCCGTCTCCAACTACAACGATAGCCGAAAAACCAAATGCTCTTCCTCCTTTTGTTACTTTCGTAACCCTGTTAACACCAACTAAATGATCTTTTAGTTCTAACCCGCTAGGTTTAACCCTTTCTACGTTATTGTATTTTTGATACATAATTTACTAAAATTTTAAACCTGCTTCTCTTGCAGCGTCTGCTAGAGCTTTAACCCTACCGTGATACAAAAATCCGTTTCTGTCAAATGCAACAGCCTCTACTCCATTGCTCATAGCTTTTTCAGCAATACTTTTGCCAACTAATTTTGCGATGTCTGTTTTGGTCCCTGTTGATTCAATTTCTTTATCTCTTGATGAAACTGATACCAAAGTGGTACCTAAATTATCATCTATTAATTGAGCATAAATTTCTTTGTTACTTCTAAAAACCGATAATCTTGGTCTAGCAGCTGTACCAACTAAAATTTTTCTGATTCTATGCTTAATTCTTACCCGTCTTTCAAGCTTTGATAATGCCATAATATTCTAATTATTATGCAGATTTACCTGCTTTTTTTCTTAATATTTCTCCTACAAACTTAACTCCTTTTCCTTTATAAGGCTCTGGTTTACGCAATGAACGAATCTTTGCTGCCACGGCGCCTACAAGTTGTTTGTCAAATGAAGTTAATTTGATAACTGCATTTTTTCCTTTTTCAGCTACCGTTTCTACGGTAACCTCTGGAGCAACTTCTATAATAATATTGTGAGAAAAACCTAAAGCTAGGTCTAATACCTGCCCTTGGTTACTCGCTCTATATCCTACACCAACAAGTTCCAATTGTTTGGTCCATCCTTTTGAAACACCTTCAACCATATTGTTAATTAAAGCTCTGTACAATCCATGTTTTGCTTTGTGGATTTTGCTTTCTGACGGACGATCTAAAGTGATAATACCATCTTCAAGCACAACTGTAATATCATCAGTAATTTTCTGAGATAACTCTCCCAATTTTCCTTTCACAGTAATTACATCGTCTTTAATTTCGAATGTAACTCCTTCTGGTAAGGTAATCGGATTCTTTCCTATTCTTGACATCTTTGTTTAGTTCTTTATTAATATACGAAACATAAAACTTCCCCACCAACATGCTCTAAACGTGCATTTTTGCCGGTCATTACACCTTTTGATGTAGATACTATTGCAATACCTAATCCGTTTAACACACGAGGCATTTCATCTGCTCCAACATATTTACGTACTCCTGGAGTACTTACACGCTGTAACTTTTTTATCACGGAAGCTTTAGTGGCTTTATCATACTTCAAAGCTATTTTTATAGTTCCCTGAACAATATTGTCCTCAAACTTATAGCTTAAGATATAACCTTGATCAAATAAAATCTTGGTTATTTCTTTTTTAATTTTTGAAGCCGGAATTTCAACAACTCTGTGGCCTGCCATAATTGCATTTCTAACTCTGGTTAGATAATCTGCGATTGGATCTGTAATCATTTTTTATTAATTTTGCGGTTTTGGTTTTCAACACTGTTATTGAACCTAAAACCAATTTATAATTTTACCAACTTGCTTTTCTGACACCCGGGATCAAACCTTGGTTTGCCATTTCACGGAATGTTACCCGCGACAATCCAAATTGTCTCATATACCCTTTTGGCCTTCCTGTTAGTTTGCAACGATTGTGCAAACGCACCGGAGATGCATTTTTTGGCAATTTTTGTAATGCTTCATAATCGCCGGCTTCTTTTAAAGCTTTGCGTTTCTCTGCATACTTAGCAACCATCTTTCTTCTTTTAACCTCACGGGCTTTCATCGATTCTTTTGCCATTTCCTAATTCTTTTTAAAAGGTAAACCTAGTTCAGTTAATAATGATTTTGCTTCTTTATCAGTTGGAGCAGACGTTACAAAGGTAATATCCATACCGCTAATTTTATTAACTTTATCAATATCAATTTCAGGGAAAATGATTTGCTCTGTAATACCTAAATTATAATTTCCTCTACCGTCAAAACCAGTGGCTTTAATTCCGTTAAAATCTCTTACACGAGGTAAAGCTGTTGTAACCAACCTGTCTAAAAATTCAAACATTTTATTACCTCTAAGAGTTACTTTAGCCCCAATTGGCATCCCTTTACGTAATTTAAAAAATGCGATATCTTTTTTAGAAATAGTAGCTAATGCTTTTTGACCAGAAATTTTGGCCAATTCCTCAACTGCATAATCAATTAATTTCTTATCGGCTACTGCAGCGCCAACTCCTTTATTAATTACAATTTTTTGTAATTTTGGAACTTGCATTACATTTTTATAACCGAATTCAGCAGTTAGAGTTTCAATTACTCTACTGTTGTACTCTTCTTTAAGTCTTGGTGTATTATTTGCCATCACTAAATTGCTTTATCAGATTTTTTTGAAAACCTAACTTTTTTGTCTCCTTCAGTTCTATAACCAACTTTGGTTACTTTTCCATTTTCCATTAACATTAAATTGGAAATATGAATTGAAGCTTCTTTTTTCACAATACCTCCTTGTGGATTTTGTGCGCTAGGTTTTGCATGTTTTGATATCATATTGACACCTTCAACAATTGCTCTGTATTTTACTGGAAATATTTTAACAATTTTTCCTTGTTCACCTCTATGATCACCTGCCGTAACTTGAACAGTATCTCCTGATTTTATCTTTAACTTCATAATCTTATAAGTTTATTAAAGCACTTCAGGTGCTAATGATACAATTTTCATAAATTGTTTTTCACGAAGCTCTCTTGCAACAGGACCAAAAACGCGTGTCCCTTTCATTTGTTCAGCAGCGTCTAACAATACACAAGCATTGTCGTCGAATCTGATATAAGATCCGTCTTTTCTTCTGATTTCTTTCTTCGTTCTAACAACTACCGCTTTTGCAACCTGACCTTTTTTTACTGATCCATTTGGAGTAGCGTCTTTAATTGCTACCACAATTTTATCACCAATAGATGCATATCGTTTTCTGGTTCCTCCTAAAACGCGGATAACTAAAACTTCTTTTGCTCCAGTATTATCTGCTACTCTTAATCTTGATTCTGTCTGTAACATAATTATTTAGCTCTTTCTAGGATTTCTACCAACCTCCAACGTTTTGATTTACTCATTGGACGAGTTTCCATTATTTTAACAGTATCTCCAATATTGCAATCATTTTTCTCATCGTGTGCCACATATTTTTTAGTGCTTAACACGAATTTTCCGTACATAGGGTGTTTCACTTTTTTAACTTCAGCCACAACAATAGATTTCTCCATTTTGTTACTTGAAACTACACCTATTCTCTCTTTTCTAAGATTTCTTTTTTCCATCTTTACTTCTGACTACAATGATTGTAATTCTCTTTTAGTTAATTCTGTGGCTAAACGCGCCACATCTCTTCTAAGGGCTCTCAATTGCATTGGGGTTTCCAATGGTGTAATTGCATGAGCCATTTTTAGATCAATATAACTCTTCTTTGAACTTTCAAGTCTCTCTTGTAACTCGTCAGTTGATAATTCTATAATTTCTGATTGTTTCATTTTTTCTAATCGGTTATTAAGCGTTATCAAAATCTCTAGCCACCATAAACTTTGTTTTCACAGGAAGTTTTTGTGCCGCTAAACGTAAAGCTTCTTTAGCTATATTCATTGGTACTCCTCCTACTTCAAACATAATTCTTCCTGGTTTAATTACGGCAACAAAATATTCCGGAGCTCCTTTACCTTTACCCATACGTACTTCTAATGGTTTTTTGGTAATTGGCTTATCTGGAAATACTTTAATCCATAATTGACCTTCCCTTTTCATATGACGTGTTGCTGCAATACGAGCTGCTTCAATTTGACGTGATGTAAGAAAGGTTTGTTCCAAAGACTTGATTCCGAACATTCCATTTGAAAGTTCATGTCCTCTTTGTGAATTCCCGCTCATATTTCCCTTGCCCTTCTGTACTTTACGATATTTTACTCTCTTTGGCTGTAACATTTTACCTTCTAAATTTTAAAAATTTATTTTCTTCTACGAGGTTGTGATTTTTTTGGACCATCGCCTCTTTCTTGTTTTCCTGTCGGTTTTTTAGACAGTCCAACCAGTGGAGATAATTCTCTTTTACCATAAACTTCGCCTTTCATAATCCATACTTTTACACCCAATCGGCCGTAGGTAGTATGTGCTTCAACAAGTGCGTAATCAATATCAGCCCTAAAGGTTGAAAGAGGAATTCTTCCTTCTTTGTAATTTTCTGAACGTGCCATTTCAGCACCATTTAAACGACCTGAAATCTGAACTTTGATTCCTTCAGCATTCATACGCATAGTTGCAGCAATTGCCATTTTAATTGCTCTACGGTATGAAATTCTGTTCTCAATTTGGCGAGCGATACTAGATGCTACCAAACGAGCGTCTAATTCCGGACGTTTAATTTCAAAAATATTGATTTGAAAATCTTTCCCAGTAATCTTTTTAAGCTCTTCTTTTAACTTGTCTACCTCTTGTCCGCCTTTCCCGATAATGATACCTGGTCTTGCAGTAGTGATAGTAACGGTTACAAGTTTAAGTGTACGCTCAATAATTACTGTTGAAACACTTGCTTTAGATAATCGAGCATTTACATACTTTCTTATCTTATCATCTTCAGCAATTTTATCTCCGTAGTCTCTACCACCATACCAGTTAGAATCCCATCCTCTGATAATTCCTAAACGATTTCCTATTGGATTTGTTTTTTGTCCCATTTCTACTTATGATTGATTGCTTACATTTTTACTTCCTAAGACCAATGTTACGTGATTAGAACGTTTTCTAATACGATGTGCACGCCCTTGAGGTGCTGGTCTTAATCTTTTTAACATTCCTGCGCTGTCCACAAATATTTCCTTTACGAAAAGACCTGCATCTTCAATACTTGCTGTTTCATTTTTGGCTTGCCAGTTTGAAATAGCACTTGACAATAATTTTTCAAGATTTATTGAAGCTTCTTTTGAATTGAATTTCAAGATTTGAAGTGCTTTCTCAACTTCAACACCTCTAACTAAATCCGCAACTAAACGCATTTTTCTAGGTGATGTAGGACAACCTGTAAGCTTAGCAAAACCTAATTGCTTCTTATCATCTTTTATCTGCTGTGCTCTTATTTTTTTTCGAACTCCCATGATACCTACTATTTTTTACCTTTATTTTTTGCTCCACCATGTCCTCTTGAAGAAAGTATTGGCAAAAACTATTCGACTTTAAGCTCTACCATTTATTCAGTTATATAAAACGGTAACAACTGCCCAACGGTGTGTACATTGTTATTTTGCGTTAAATCTTATCGTGTAATTTTCGAGGCTCTTGACCAAGTTCTGTTTAGTGTTTTACTTTATCTACTTATT
>ERZ1284729.111-NODE-111-length-14068-cov-13.488618_pt1 | contig 14068 bp, 18 predicted proteins | sample MGYA00454602_ERZ1284729 | MGnify/ENA primary metagenome ERZ1284729 (study PRJEB36292, sample SAMEA5787381) | metagenome | biome: Arctic soil; feature: perennial spring outflow channel; material: sediment | place: Canada | collected 2017-07-08 | depth 0.05 m ... | reverse complement strand
ACCTATAATCAGGAATTTAAAGAAATGCAAAAGGTTCCAAAGGTTATTATTCCCCAGGTAGCATTACAAAAAGCAGATCTTGAACAGTTAATGCAAAAGGATTTTGAAAATGTCCGGCTGGAGAGAGTGAGGGATGTTTTTGTTTTTGCTTGTGTAACGGGATTAAGGTTTGGTGAATTAAGTTTTGTTTCTAAGAATAGTGTTATTGGTGATGTATTACATTTAAAAGAGGAAAAGGGAGCTGAAAAAGAGGTAAGGACCATCCCATTAAATGATTTAGCTCTTTACCTGCTGAGAAAATATGACTATAAATTACCACTTATTGCTAATCAGAAACAGAATCTTTATATAAAAGAAGTGATTGATGAAGCAGGTTTTAAACATACTGTTGAAAAGGTAATTATTCGGGGTAAAGAGGTACAAAGGATTCCCGTTCTGTTTAAGGATATGGTTAGCACTCATACGGCGAGACGAACTTTCATAACTATGCTTAAACGAGATGGTAAGAGCGACAAGCTTATTTCTAAAATTACAGGCCACAGGGATTTGAAGACTTTAAACCAATATTACCAGGTTGATGATGATTCAAAAAAAGAAGCCATTGCTGAAACCTTTAAAATGAATTTCCAAACTGTTAAGAAAGCCTAATAGATGAATACTGAAATATTTTTCACTCTTGCCGAGTATAAAAAGAATTACGATAAACTAAAAAACGATTTTATTAACGCTTACATTGATAACGATGAGGAAGAATTTATTGAGCGGCAGATTCAATTTTATGTAGTCTGTTTAAAAAATACTGTAACCAAGGTTCAATTCCGAGGAGATTCTATGGACAAAGATACAGTCCCTAGTATAACGGGTGTAGACTTTATTCATGAAGTAGATTTAAAAATCAGAAATGAAAAAAGAGTTGTTCTACCGGAGGTATGTCAGAATCTAAATGTCAGTTTTTCCAAGATTGTAAAATTCTTACAAGAAAAATTAAATGTGCCCAAAGCAAAATTCAAGGAAATTTCGGCGATTCAAGCTATGCTTTACCATTATGTCCTACAGGAGGTAAATATTGAACCCGATTTTCCACCTGGTGCTAAAGAGAAAGCGCTTGAAACTTTAAGTTTAAAATATGGTATTTCAAAATCCAGTTTGAAGAAGAAATATAATGTTCTTTTGAAATCTGGAGGGAAAGAAGGTTACAGTGAAGAAGATGCTATTAAAGTCCGGAATCTTTTAAGGGACAGTTATCCTACGGCCTTAAATTCCTTTGAGGATATTACTAAATATAACTTATTTTAAATCCGAACCCTCGGTCTGGGTAGGTCTAAACCCCCTTTTCTTTACCTATTTGTAGAATTTTACCATTCAATTTAAACAAATAAGTAATGGAAAAAGTAATTCAAGTACACGGTCTTTCAAGACAAGAATTTTTTGATGCCTTCGATCGCCTTGAGGAAAGATTAACTCAAATTGAAAGCAAAAGCCCAAAGGTGAAAAAACGGTCCGTTAAGGAATTAGCAGATCATTGTGGAGTTGCAGAGCTTACCGTTCGCAACTGGATTACCGATGGTAAAGTAAAAGCCAAGAGAATTGGACGAAGAATCTTCATAGAAGAAGAGGAATTTCAGAACGCTCTTTCTGAAATTAAATCAATCAAATATAAAAGGAATTAATAACCCAGGGTAATTCGCTTTGGGTTATGTCCGGTTATTCCAATAAATCCGGTCTTACCTATTAAGCGTAAGCCTAACGTCATTTTTACGCTAAATATGGAAAAATATCAATATATCTGCCATTATTGTGGCAAAGAGTATGTCCCAAGAAGGAGAAATGTACAACGGTTTTGCTCTACGAGCTGTCGGGTAAATGCTTTTAATCAAAGGACAAAGACAAGCGCACCACCTTCGGATAAAGGTCTTTCAAAACCCCAAAAGGAGGATAAGGATGAACAGGGAATCAGTCTTGCCGGAATTGGTAATGCTGCAATAGCAAACGTAGCAACTCACTTTGCAAAACACATTTTTACAAAGGAAGACAATAAACCTGCAACCAAAGGTGATTTGAAGGCTTTATTAACTCAAAATCAGGAAAGGTATCTTCCAGTTACCAATGCGCCTCAAAAAAATGATGGTACAAAGGCTTTTTATGACAGAGTTTCCAGAGTTGTTGTGTATCGCAACATTTTTCCTCAATTAACCCATAAAATACCGAAAAATGAAAGCTTCTAATTATGTGCAAATTCAAGGCTGGATGGTTTCTGATTTAGGTCTCAAAGGCAATTCCCTTTTTGTGTATGCTTTGATTTACGGATTTAGCCAGGATGGAACCTCCCAATTTACCGGAAGTTTAAGATATGTGTGTAGGTGGTTGAATTGTTCCAGAGGTACAGCAATCAAAGTGCTGAAAGATCTTACAAATCAAAAACTATTGATCAAAGAACAGATAACAATTAACAATGTAACCTATAATAAGTATTCAGCAAAACTCCACAATACGGGTAGTGTAGAAATTGTACCACCCGTTCAAAAACAGGACAAGGGTAGTATAGAAGTAGGGGGTCAGGGTAGTTCAGAAACTGTACCCAATAATACTATTATTAATAACACTACTAATAAAGGTTTTTCAGAAAAGGATTTTTTAAACGACTGGAATAAATACAGAAAAAAGCATTTAAATAAACCTTCATGCTTAAATAGGTTAAGCCGGGATGAAAACAATTATTTCAATGATCTTACCACAGATTATTCTAGAGAGGATATCCAGTATGCCTTAATCGGCCTTTTTAAACAAAAGAAAATGCCCAACGGAAATTCTACCATGCAAAGTAATCCAAAGCATTTTCTAACTCACTTTAACGCATATCTCACAGCCTACCACGATAAGAATAGCAGCCTTTATGGCCAGGATAAACAAGAAAATTTATAGAAATGAGTCTAATACCTAATATCAATTTAAATAGTTCACAAGAAGGAAGTGAATTCAAGTATAAAGAAATTCACGACAAATGTTTCGTGCATCTGGATGAGGAATTGCAACTGCCTCCTACAGCCATGGGAATAGGTTACCACGATTACAAAGGGCAACAATATCTGAATAACACCTTTTCCTATGGGGAATTCAGCGCCATTGTTGCTGCCAGTAAGGCTAAAAAAACCTTTTTTAAATCGGCTCTAATAGCTGCTTATATTGGAGGAACTGCAGTTGACTATTTTCCGAACTTTATATCTCGTAGAGAGGAAGAGCCTATAATTATTGATATTGATACAGAACAGGGAACCTACTATGCTCAAAGAGCATTTAGAAGGGTGGCTGAAATGGTGGGAGCATCTTATCACAACTATTTACCATTTGGAGTTGAGGAATTGAACAATACTGAAATAATTCAATTTATTGAAGGGCTTCTGCAGGATCCCCGGTATAGAGGGAAAGTGAAATGGATGAGCATTGATGGAGTTGCAGATTTGGTCGATAATACGAACGACATTGAAAAATCTTTGCAGGTAGCTCAAAAACTGAAGAAGTGGAGGCGGGAGCATAATATGCATATTAATACGGTGATCCACCGTAACAGTACAACTGACAAAGCAACTGGCCATTTGGGAAGTTTTTTGCAAAAAAAAGCAGAAACAGTGATCCTGCTAAAAGATACCGAGGAAAACCCCAGGATCAAGAATTCTCCAATTGAAGTTGTCCAAACATACTCAAGAGGCGCATCATTCGATCCTTTTCATTTTAAGCTTAATGATGAGACTCTACCCCACCTGTGTAAAGAAGCTGACCAATGGACATAAATAAAGCAGTACAACGACTAGGGTGGCGATTTGACCAGGCATCTAAAAGACCTGATCATAGTTTCGCCATTAATCAAAATGATTTGGATGCTCTTAAATCAATTGATGCATTTGTGGTAAAAAATCAGAAAGAACAACTACAAAATCAAGAGCTGTTTGCAAAACTGTATATCAATAATCTCACTGAATTATTAGAGCATTATAATACAACCATTTTTGATCCTATACCTCGGAGGCGGATTCACGGAATTCTGCGACAGTCACTTCAGGAATTAACTGAAAAATTGAAAGATACTTTGAACGATAGTGAAAAGTATGAGCTAATGAAGGAGATAGGGGTCGATTTAAGGCATCCCTTGTTGCGATCCGAGGAGGAAACAGTTAATGATTTGGATAAGTTACAGGGAACTTTAGACGATTCTGGAAACAGAAAACGATTATTAGGAGAAGTTTGGGATTATGAAACTGTAAAAGATTGTGTGGAAAAAGAAGTGAACAAAGTTATTAATTCTTATGCATAGACTAGTAAAAGGGTTTTTGCGAATTACAAGTTAAATTCTCGTCTTGCAGGAACGGAACCCTCGTCCAAGCAGCAGAATAATCTTTAGAAGATCGGTCTTTGGGGTATTTGTAAGAAATTAATGTCGTCCAAAGTAACTCCCGAACCCTGGTCCAAGCAAGGAAACGAACCATCACCAGAGCCAATCGCTACTTTTAGAGAAGAACCCTGGTATATGCCAATTGACTGAATCTCACTCTTATCAGAGAAAAATTAAAACCCCCTGATTCCATCAAGGGGTTCTAAGTACTCGAGGCGGGAATAGAAACCTATTGTTTCAAGATGCCTTAATTTTCTTAAAAATACAACAAACACGACTTTTGTTACACGGACCTAAGCTATAATAATGGTATATTTGAAAAAATTTTAGAATATTTTAAATCTAAAGGATGAAGACAAGTATAGAAGTACAAAATTTGAAATGCAGTGGATGTGTAAATACTATAACAAAAAAACTTTTAGAAATAGAAAACATTAGTGATGTACAAGTAGATAACGAATCCTCTTCAGTTGCATTCAGATATAAAGAGCCTAATGATGCTCTCATTGTTAAAGAGAAATTAAGAAAGCTTGGTTATCCTGCAGTTGATGAAAAAAATTCTATGGTTTCAAAAGCCAGTTCCTTTATAAGTTGTGCCAGTGGTAAAATGTAGAAGTAAGCAGCTTATTACTCTTCAGAATAAAATTCAAAGCCCATTAAACTTTAAAATAGTAGGTATAGCAGGAAATGAAGAAAAAGACCAAAAAAAGTTTAATTGAAATGGAATCATAATTGCTTTTTTTTAACTTTAAAGAAGGAATGAAAAATTTAAAAGATAATATCTACGTTGGGTTGCAACTGTTGTTACTCATCATTTTTTTTTTCGACTATGATATATGGAAATTTGAAGTTCCACAATTAATTGAAATTACCGCTATCATAATTGGTTTCATAGGAGGTAGTATCACTATACTCGCCCTTATGCAATTAGGTGGAAGTCTTTCTCCTTTTCCATCTCCCAAAAAGAATAGTGAATTAATAACATCAGGGTTGTTTCGTTATGTCCGACATCCTATATATACTGGAATTATTTTATCGACCTTTTCCCTCAGCATATTCTTAGGATCCAGTTGGAAGTTGGGGGTGAGTATTTTGTTGATGATATTATTTTATTTGAAAAGCATATACGAAGAACAAAAATTAGCAGAAAAATATCCGGGTTATCATTTTTATCGTGAAAACACGGGTAGATTTTTACCGAAAATGAAAGAAATTATTTAAAAATTCCTGAAAACAAATTTTTATTATGGAAAACCTGGATTATGCTCGGTTGCAAATGGCGTTTACACTTGGCTTTCACATTATCTTCGCCTGTATTGGAATGGTGATGCCGTTTTTTATGGTGGTGGCACACCACAAGTGGCTTAAAACCAGAAATCCTATCTATTTAAAATTGACCAAAGCATGGATGAAAGGTGTAGCTATTTTTTTTGTAACTGGTGCAGTTTCTGGAACCGCGTTGTCTTTTGAATTAGGTATGCTTTGGCCCGAATTTATGAAACATGCGGGGCCTATTTTTGGGATGCCATTTTCTTTGGAAGGGGCTGCATTTTTTGTGGAAGCTATAGCATTTGGCTTTTATTTATATGGTTGGAATAAGCTCCCTGAAAAATTTCACTGGTTTACGGGAATCATAATTGGGGTGGCCGGTGTAGCTTCTGGAATACTCGTCGTTTCGGCTAATGGTTGGATGAATGCACCCTCTGGCTTTGATTATGTCAATGGTGAATTTATAAATATTGATCCTGTTCAGGCACTTCTAAACCCTGCCTGGTTTACTCAGGCCCTGCATATGACCCTGGCCGCTTTTGTGGCAACAAGTTTTGGTGTAGCAGGTATTCATGCTTATCAAATATACCGCGGAAAAAATATAGAACTCCATACAAAAGCTTTTAAAATAGCCATAATTTTTGGAGCTATAGCAGCATTTTTCCAACCTTTAAGTGGTGATTTATCTGCTAAGGATGTAGCTGAACGACAACCTGTTAAGCTTGCTGCCCTTGAAGCTCATTATGTGACGGCCAAAGGTGTTCCCCTTTATATTGGTGGTATTGTAGACGAGGAGAAAAGAACCGTTTCCCATAAAATTGAAATACCTAAAGCCTTATCATTTCTTGCTTTTGGAGATTTTGACGCTGAAGTAAAAGGCCTTAATGATTTTCCTGATGATGAATTACCTCCCGTGGCAATTGTTCATTATGCATTCCAAATTATGGTGGGTATTGGTACTTTGTTGATGATTGCCGGATTGATATTTTTTATAAGTTTAAAAAAGAAAAAATGGCAAAAAAGTAAGGTGTATTGGCTATTGTTTATAGCTATGGCTCCTCTTGGGTTTATAGCCATTGAAGCTGGCTGGATTGTAACCGAAGTAGGCAGGCAGCCTTGGATTATACACCAGATCATGCGCACAGAAGATGCTGTTACACCAATGCCTGGAATGAAATATAGCTTTTTCTTCTATCTTTTCTTATATACAATATTGGTCATAACGGTAACCTGGCTTATGCATCGTCAAATAAAAACTTTAAATAAGGAATAGTATGTTAAGTGTAGTTTTATTTTTCTTATTTTTTTCTTTGCTCCTCTATGTTCTCTTAGGAGGTGCAGATTTTGGAGCTGGTATTGTAGAACTTTTTACAGCTCCCAGTAAACGTAATAATACGCGAGAGGTGATTTACAGGGTAATAGGACCCATTTGGGAGGCAAATCATATTTGGCTCATAATTTTGTTGGTTATTTTATGGACAGCATTTCCCGGTTATTTTTACATCATTGTAACTTATTTGCACATTCCCCTAGCCCTCGTATTATTAGGAATAACTATTCGAGGTGTAGCATTTGTATTCCGCCATTACGATGCGGTAATCGATCAAACCCAATTTTGGTATAATTGGTTATTTAGGATAGGCAGTCTTCTTACTCCAATTTTTCTGGGAATTACTTTTGGTGGTCTTGTAGGTGGCAGAATCATTATATCTGAAGATTACCAAAATCTTGATTTTTATGATGTTTTTTTACAGCCATGGCTTAATCCCTTCAGTTTTTTAATGGGTATTTTTTTTGCCTCCATATGCGCTTTTCTGGCTGCTTCCTTTTTAATTGGAGAAACAAACGGAGAAAACCGTAAACATTTCAGTAAAATTTCAGCTAAGTTCACAATTGCGTTAGTTATAATAGGAGGGGCATTATTCCTTTATGGTTATATAAATAATATTAAGTTTATAGAAAATTTTCTGCATAATCCTGTTTCTATTGCTTCTGTGGGACTTTCTGGTCTGTTGTTGATTCCATTGTGGAAATTCATTAATAATGAACGGCGGTTAGCGAGTAGGTTTATGGCAAGTTTACAAGTATTCTTAATATTATTTGCCGCATTATATGTTCATTTTCCTTATTTGATTTATACAGAAGAAAAAGAAATAAGCTTGCTTGAAAGCACCTCTTCAGCTTCCAGTATTGAAAACCTGGCTATAACGCTTTTAATTGGCGGATTAGTAATCCTGCCTGGTTTATTTCATCTAATGAAAAGCTTTAATGGAATAGAGGTTTATGAAAATGAGAAATAGCTTGAGAGATGTGATGGTAAAAAGACAGTAGTAATAGATAAAGCATTTTTCGGGAAGTAATTTAAAAAGTATGCTTATTTCCATCCTTAGTATTCCAGGAACGTTTAAATAACTGCATATAGGTGAGTGCCAGGGTAATGCTCGTTGCAAATCCTATCAAGGCTATTGTGATTATTAAATCCCCAATATTTGCGAAATATTCCGTTTCCCACATAGGAATTAATTCTTCAAAAAAAAGAGGATTAATAGCATTGTATAAAGCAAAGAAAGCCGTGAAAATAATAGTAGAAACCATGCCACAGCGAAAAATGGCCCAAAAACCTTTTTGATATTTAAAATGAGGGCCTTTTTCTTTTTTGTAGTTTTTGATCATCAAGAACATTCCGGTGGCCATAATAATTAAATTTAAAATGCCATAAACCGGGTGTATATGCAACCCCCAAATTGATAAAAATAAAAAATAGGAAATAAGTCCCACAGCAATATATATTGCATATTTTAATGGGGTGTATTTTTGTTTCATATAAAGTTGTCAAATAAATATTTATAATGTAAAGATTGAAAATATGAATCTTAAACTTCTTAAAGGTACAAAATTATATAGTATTTTAAAGAGCACATGCCCGGTGTGTCAAGAGGGGAAATTGTATTGCGAGCCAAATCCATATAAAATCTCCCAAATTTTTAAAATGCCGGAAAGATGTTCAAACTGTAAAACTAAATACAAAATTGAACCTTCATTTTTCTTTGGCGCTATGTACGTGAGTTATGCAATAGGAGTAGCTTTTGGTACTGCTGCATTAGTTATTTCTTATTTCGTGTTTAACCTGAATCGCTTACAAACTTTTCTCATCATAGTAGGAACATTAATTGTTTTTTTGCCCATTATAGCAAGAGTGTCAAGGAATATTTGGCTTAACATGTTTTTTTCATATAAAGATTAAAGTTTAGACCGAAATTCGAGAATAAACTATTGCTGTTGACATTAAACCAAAAATCTTCCTTTAGACTACTTGTGTTAAATCTTTTAGATTGTATGAGCCGAAATATAAAAGAAATCTGAAAACGCTTTTAAATTTTTTGTAGAGAAGATAGTAAATCAATTACAAAGGTTTTTAGAATAGATGTGACTACCACTAGGGAAGTGTGGGAAACTGGATTTAATACCGCACAAAAAGTGTGCTTTGATGCAATGAATATATAATTAGTTGGATTTCATCCAATGAAAGAAAATCCTTGTATTTAAATGGAGCCACATCATTTTTGCACAAGATTAATGAGTATTTTTTACAATTTGATTTTTTATGATAATATCGTAGATGCAAAATTTACAGGAATAGAAATAAAAAATAAACAACCTCCCGAAAAGATCGGCCTTACCCAAAGATTAGATTTTGATGATTTTGCAGCAGTGTAAGGCTACATGGTTTATTCACCATAAAATCCTTAATTTTAAACAGGTTTAGGGGGAATCTATTTGTTTTATTTTTACACCAATTAGAAAAGACTAAGAAAAACCTTTCAATTAAGTTTGCAGCTTTGGACGTGCTTGATGGGCTGTTTTGCCAATCTCCTCATTTTCATTTGCTGTCATTGAAGCTAAGGATCTACAGCGGAAACTTCAGTTTTTCCATCTTTGATCTCTTGCCCAATTACCTTACAAGGCAGCACCATTTCAATTTTACTTTCTGCAGAAATTGCACGATGTACCATATGGGGTTTACAGGTTCTCAGAATTCTGTATTATCTGAAGTCTATATCCAGTTTTTTTAGAAAGTTTCCTTTACGTCGATCTCGGTAAAGGTATAAGAACCTTCTTCCTTCAATCGCTTTGTAACTTTATCTATTGCCTCCTCAAATGAAGCATCATGAATTCTGGTGAAAAAAGTAGCTCATATGGTATTGTATTAAAACATCCCCTCAAAAAGGGTGGGTATTTACAAATTAATTTCTTAAGCATGGTTTTGTCCAGATTAAAATTATCATTTACAGGGAAATGGAATGAAAGGCGGTAAGGGAACCCCAAGTATAGGGATACATAATCTGAACAAAAAACATATAGTTTACCTCTTTGTACCTTTATACCTATCTTTTACAGGAATTAATGCCTAACATTTGATAAAGTGGACAAAAACTCACCAAACTGGTGAGTATAAATACTGCAGCAATAATCAACAAAATAATTGCTAAGGTCCCAGAAATTATTCCTGTAAAATACAAAATTGCAACTGCCGCTGCCACCAAAAATCTTATAATTCTATCGGTTGTACCCATGTTTGCTTTCATAACGATTATAAATTAATAATTATACATCCTGTCCTTTTAACATTTTATTCCAATATAAATAAGGCAGCCCATATTTTTTAAGCATCCAAAGTCTCCAATGCTCTTTAGAACTATCAAAAATCAGCATTTGTTTTAATTTTGGATCCGGGGTAAAGTTGTTGTCATAATCAAATTCTGCCAAAACCATTTTTCCATAATCTGTCACTAAAGGACAGGAAGAATATCCCTGATAAGAATTATTTTTTACCTTATTATTTTTAATAAGGTGTATAATATTTTCTACCACTACAGGAACTTGTTTTCGTATGGCAGCTCCAGTTTTTGCGGTTGGTAATGAAGCGACATCCCCTAAACCAAAAATGTTATCATATTTATTATGCTGCATTGAATGATGGTCAACATCTAACCATTGCCCTTCGTTTACCAGAGGAGAATCCTGTATGAATTTAGGAGCCACTGAAGGCGGTGCGGTATGGAGCATATCAAAATAAATACCTGTCAAATCACCATCTTTTTCCGTTTTCACGTCTTTATGATTGTGTTCTTTTTCGTGTTCGGCAAATTTATACCAGGCAATTTGATTTTCACCATCAACCTTTTTTAATTGATAGCCGAACCTTACGTTTATATCTTTCCTATCTACCACTTCCATAAGGGTATTTGCTATCTCTTTAACCCCGAAAATTACAGTCCCTGCCGTAGCAAATACGATATTGGATTGGTTTTTTACACCGCTTTTTCTAAAATGATGTTCTGCTAAGTACATAATTTTTTGAGGAGCTCCTCCACATTTAATAGGAGTTGTGGGTTGAGTAAATAGTGCAGTGCCACCTTTAAAATTTTTAATTACATTCCAGGTATGATTAGGATTGGTATAGTTACTACAAACCACCCCCTTATCAATAGCGTCCCCTAAACCGGGAACCAGGGAGTAATCATAAGTTAGCCCCGGAGCTACCACCATAAAATCGTAAGTAATGGATCCGTTAGCGGCAGTGTTAACTGTATTTTGTTCTGGAATAAACCCGGTAGCTTTATCCTGTATCCATTTCACTCCCTTGGGCATTACGTCGGCCATTGGTCTACCCGTTTTCTCATAATCATAAGTTCCGGCTCCAACTAAAGTCCAGGCAGGTTGATAATAATGTGTTTTGGCCGGTTCAATAATCGCTATATCTAAATTTTTATTTTTTTCAAGAAGCTGCGCAGCTGTCATAATGCCAGCCGTGCCTCCTCCAATAACTAAAATTTGATAGTGTGATTTCATATATTTAAATTTTTTCTATAAATTAAATTTGCATAATGTACAAATAGTGCTACACAAGCTTTGAAACAAATGTTACATAGGCTAAGTTTACTTGGATTCGTCGATTTTTAAAACTCCTATTTTATTGAAATAATTATATGTCAATGTAAGTAATAATACAAAAATGCTCCCGGACACTCCAACAATTACAGCTTCGTAACCTTTAAAACTAAAAGAAATACGAATAATTATTGTTGCTAAGATAAATGCAGAATACCTAAAAATTATATGGTACGCTGTAGAATAACGCAAAGCGATTAAAACTATTAAGATATCACTAAATACTAATAATGTATAGAATGAAGCAAATGACTGATCATAAGTTCCAGTGTTAATTAAATGCCATACATCGAATACCCCGATTACTAGGAAGCCAATAAGTAAACCAAGAGAAAGCATCTTTTTTACAGCTATAAAAGATAACTTATCCTTTCGTGATTTGGTAATAGTTAAATGTTGTTGAAATGAATTTGTTAACCCGGTTAAAAAAAATATCAACAATCCTCCAATTCCAAATGCTAACATATTTAGTACTGGTTCAGAATATAAATCAATATCAGGAATAGTATCAAAATGGCTAAACTCTTTAAATGCTGAACGGAGAAAAATAAGCGAAAGAATTTCATACTGTTGGCTGTTGGAGCGGGCAACTGATTTTGGTAAAGTAAAAATTAAGTTAAAAACCTCGAATATAAGCAGTAAAGTAAAGGCCAAATCTATAGGAAAAAGAATATGGTTAATAAAACCATCTTTAGGTTGAACCCAATTTAATTCTAATGCAATATAATATAAAGCCCCTCCTATAAAACTCATAATAAGTAAATTGCTAACAATATTTTGAGCAAACCGCGATTCCCAATTGTTTTTAACAACAGTGTAGAAACGTGACGATATCTTTAAGATGTTTTTCACAGCATTAATTCGGGGTAGGTTTTAATGGCAGGCATTAAAAAAAAAGAATAAATTTCTTCCGCTTCTTATTAAGGTTAATTTTAATATGAAAGTTTTTAATTTGGCCACACTATATAATTATGCGCATACAGGAACGAGATATAACATCTTTTTTGAAATAGATATTTATTTTAAAAAAAAGGTGGCCAAGGTATAAACCAGACCACCTCATTCTCACTAACTAACCAATTTAATCAATATTTTTCATCGCCAGGTACCAACTGGTTTTATCCAATTCCTTATCATTGAGCCGATCATTTAATTCATCTAAGGTTTTTGGAGCACTTACAATCACTTTGTCACCTTTTTTCCAATCTAAAGGGCACGATACCCCGTGTTTATCTGATGTTTGTAATGCTTCTAAAGCGCGAAGTATTTCATCCATATTTCTTCCCACATTCAATGGATAATACATAATCAACCTAATTTTCTTTTTTGGATCTATAAAGAAAACTGCTCTAACCGCTGCTGTTTCACTTTCATTTGGTTGAAGCATTCCATAAAGTTTGGAAACCTTCATATCCAAATCGGCAATTATAGGAAAATCAAAATATACACCTGTTGTTTCTCTAACATTTTGTACCCAACCCAGATGCGCATGCACACTGTCTATACTTAAACCTAAAAGTTCTGTATTTAGTGCATCAAATTCATTTTTTCTAGTGGCAAATCCGCTCATCTCCGTAGTGCATACAGGGGTGAAATCTGCCGGATGGGAAAACATAACGATCCATTTATCTTTGGCAAAATCTGATAATTTGATTTTTCCTTTAGTAGTTACTGCTTCAAAATCTGGGGCAGTGTCTCCAATTCTTGGCATAACGTTATTTTCAATTTCTAACATTTCTTCTTTCATATTTTTATTTTTTTAAATTCCACTTCAACATTTTTTTTACTGTTGAAGATTTTTAAAGTTAAAATTAAATTTTAACGTTTGATATGGCTTGGAATTTCCATTGACACGTTTAAAAAAAATAATTTAATTTATTAGGGCAAAAATAAGTTTAACTCTCAAGGCATACAGTAACATAAGTTACAAAGCATTGGGAATTTATTTTCGGATATATATAAATATATATTCCCATTATTAGCACAAACCGGCAGAAAGCTTTCTTTAGCTTATTGCCGTCAATAAATGTATTTAGGTTTTCTTATGAAGATTCTAGTAATGGAAATGGAGGTGAAAATGTATAAAAATGGCGATACGATTTCTAAACTTAAACACCGTCAGTAAATACAATCAATGATTTTTCAGCGATTATTTGTAGTGAAGGAACAACCGTTTTCTTCATGGGAGTTTGGCTATCAATACCAAAAGAGGAATTATAAGGAATCCTCATGAGTCACGGATAATACAAAAGGAAATTATTAAGGATTAAAAATCCCGCCTTTTAATTTATATCTTCTTAGACTAGGGTAGAGAATTTAAAGGAATTGTTAGTAGGCAAAATATAAAAAGACTTTTGTCACCAATATTGTCACCTTAAAAAAGAAAACCCAGTAAACATAGTGTCTACCGGGTTATTCCGTGGAGTCGGAGGGTTTCGAACCCTCGTCCAAACAAGCAAT
>ERZ1284729.110-NODE-110-length-14090-cov-10.581902_pt1 | contig 14090 bp, 14 predicted proteins | sample MGYA00454602_ERZ1284729 | MGnify/ENA primary metagenome ERZ1284729 (study PRJEB36292, sample SAMEA5787381) | metagenome | biome: Arctic soil; feature: perennial spring outflow channel; material: sediment | place: Canada | collected 2017-07-08 | depth 0.05 m ... | reverse complement strand
GATTGTGAAATCCATATTTCGGTAAGAAAAAAACTTTCAGAAGAAATTTTCAAAAAATTTGAGGCTATCTATAAAGTCAAAGTAAAAAATTCGGAAGATTAATTCTCCAGTTTCTCCAAAATATATTCAGGGCACCGAATAGGGCGTTTTGTTAATGAATTCATAAAAACAAGAACCGTGGTAGCCGTTGTTATCAGTTCGTTTTCCTGATTATAGACGGCATAATTAAATTCAATTTTAACCCGGGGAATTTTGTTTAAATTGGTTTCAATTCTTAAAATATCATCAAATTTTGCAGGTTTAATAAATTTAAATTCCATTTCATAAACAGGAAGCATAACTCCCTGCTCTTCCATAGATTTATAGGACACTCCAAATTGATCTAGCCAGTCTAAACGGGCAATTTCAAGATATTGAGCATAATTGCCGTGATGTACAACTCCCATTTGATCGGTTTCGGAATATCTAACTTTAACATAGGTTTGTTGTCTTTTCATAAGAAATAAATCTGTTTTTTTAAATTGCTTTTTGTACATTCATTGCCGGAAGAAAGTATGCATAAAATTTTCTTAAAAGTCAAGTGCAAAATGACTTTTTTATTACATATTTTGTTCACATATTTGTTCTTCCGAAATTTGTTGGAGATTATTTTTCCAACAACTTTAGAGCCAACTACTAACTAATACTAAACCAAATTTATAGCATGTCAAAAACTGCGCAATCAGTTTGGAATAGCTGTCTAGCTTTTATCAAAGATAACATAACCCCCCAAGCCTACAAAACCTGGTTCGAGCCCATACAAGCAGCGAAACTTACAGATTGTGCCTTGAGCATACAAGTTCCATCCAAATTCTTTTATGAATGGCTGGAAGAGCATTACGTAAAATTGTTGAAGGTTTCCCTCACCAAGGAATTAGGTGAAAAAGCCAAATTGGTTTATGTGATCAAAATGGAAAACACCTACGGGAACAAACTTCCATTTACAGAAAAAATCCCGAGTACCCAGCGAAGCCAGATGGTTTCACAGGAAGTGGATGTTCCTGTGAAAAGCAAAAGCGCAGAACTAAGAAATCCTTTTATCATTCCCGGAATCAGGAATATAAAAATAGAGTCTCAACTAAACCCAAATTACAATTTCGAGAATTTCCTTGAGGGCGATTCAAACCGTTTGGCTCGATCGGCTGGGCTGGCAGTTGCCAATAAACCGGGTGGCACTTCATTTAATCCATTGCTTATTTTTGGAGGGGTTGGATTAGGAAAAACACATTTGGGTCACGCTATTGGGGTTGAAATTAAAGATAAACATCCCGAAAAAACCGTCCTTTATATCTCTGCTGAAAAATTTACCCAACAATATATAGAGTCTGTAAAGAAGAACAACCGGAATGATTTTATTCACTTTTATCAGATTATTGATATCCTTATTGTAGATGATATTCAACTGCTTTCGGGGAAAGTAGGAACACAAGATGTGTTTTTTCATATTTTTAATCATTTGCACCAAAATGGAAAACAGGTAATTTTAACAAGCGATAAAGCTCCCGTGGATATGCAGGATATAGAGCAACGCTTGTTGTCTCGGTTTAAATGGGGACTTTCTGCGGAGCTTCAAAACCCTGATTTTGAAACCCGAGTTTCCATTATAAAAAACAAATTATACAGAGATGGAGTAGAAATGCCCATAGATATTGTTGAGTTCTTGGCAAATAACATCAAGACCAATATCCGGGAACTTGAAGGGGCAATTATTTCACTTATCGCTCATTCGTCTTTTAATAAAAAAGATATCACTCTGGAACTGGCAAAAAAGATAGTAGATAATTACGTAAAAAACACAAAGCGAGAAGTATCTATAGACTACATTCAAAAAATTGTGAGTGACTATTTCCAGATGGATGTGGAAACACTTCAATCTAAAACGCGTAAACGCCACATTGTTCAAGCCAGGCAATTGGCCATGTTTTTCGCCAAAAAATTCACAAAGGCTTCCCTGGCAAGTATTGGGAGTCAAATAGGAAAACGCGATCACGCTACGGTTCTTCATGCATGTAAAACGGTAAATAATCTTGCGGCTACAGATAAACAATTCAAGAAATTTGTTGAAGATCTCAATAAAAAACTAACCTTATAATATTCCAATATCATTTTTATGAAAACCAACGTTTTGATGGTGTGTCTGGGTAATATCTGCCGATCACCCTTGGCCGAAGGGATTCTAAAATCCAAGGTTGATCCGGAAAAAGTCCACGTGGACTCTGCAGGCACCGGGGATTATCATATAGACGATATTCCGGACTCCCGTTCTATTGCAGTTGCAAAGTCTTATGGCCTGGATATCTCCAACCAACTTGGAAGACAATTTCAATCTGAAGATTTTGACAGGTTTGATCATATTTACGTAATGGACCATTTCAATCTTGATGATGTTATTTCCCTGGCGAAAAATGAAGAAGATAAAAAAAAGGTGAAACTTATTTTAAACGAAGTTTTTCCCGGAGAAAATGTCGATGTTCCTGATCCTTACCAGGGAGGTGAACCGGATTTTGAAAATGTTTACAAGATGCTGGAAGAGGCCTGCGAAATTATTGCGTCCAAATTAATGAAAGCCTAACTTTTTATTTTTCTGAATTAAATTACAATTTTCAATCTTCATGGCTCAAGCACCTTTTCAGTATTCCGGTAAATTATATTTAATTCCTACCACTTTAGGAGAATCAAACCCAATGGAAGTTCTTCCTATTTTAATTACCAAAATAATTGAAAAAGTAGATTATTATATTGTTGAAAATGAAAAGACCGCCAGAAAATCGATAAAACAAGTCGTTCCTGAAAAAAGTCAGCCACTATTAAAATTGAGCATTCTCAATAAGTTTACCGAAAAAAGTATGTTGTCTTCCTTTTTAGACCCTTGCAAAGAAGGTATCGATGTTGGCCTTTTAAGTGAAGCCGGATGTCCGGGAATTGCCGATCCCGGGGCTGAAATAGTGAAGATCGCACATCAAGTGGGGATTCGGGTTATCCCAATGGTAGGACCTTCTTCTATTTTACGCGCTATGATGGGAATCGGGATGAACGGGCAGAGCTTTACATTTCACGGGTACCTTCCCATAGACAAGAAAGACAGGAAACACGAACTAAAAAGCCTTGAACGGATTTCTTCAGAAAAAAATCAGGCACAAATATTTATTGAAACACCTTACCGGAACAACAATTTGCTGGAAGACATGAAACAAATCCTGAATCCGGCAACGCAACTTTGCATTGCCTGTGATTTAACTTTGTCTTCAGAAATTATTGTAACTAAATCCATTTCCGATTGGGGGAAAACAAAAATTGACCTTCATAAAAGGCCTACTATTTTTGTAATTCAGAAAGAGTTTTAAGCCCTGTCAACAATGGCTTTTGCTTTTCTGTCAGGCTGTATGAAGGAGGTGTCGTAACCGCCGAATCTCTTTATATAATATCCAATAGTAGTTCCAAAAGCATCGCTAAAGGAATTGGCGCCCCAACTTCTCAAATATTTCTTGACACTTCCCGGTCCGGCCAAATGTGCTGCTGCCAGAATCCCCGATTCGGTGATCTCAATTCCATTGATCTTTTTTCCTGAAAATCGGGCGATATCCCTTATTAAGATCCATTTGTTCCTGGAGGCATTGGCATAAAATGCCGCTTCCTGAAGCTCTGGGCTTTCTAAGAATAATTGGGTATCACGTATTCCAATTAAATCCAAAGTGCCTTTTCCAAATTGATATTTCCCAATATACCCGTACTCATTCACGGTTTTATAATTCCCACGAGATTCTTTAAAAGCTACCGCTTCCTTAAAACCAATATAGGATTTCCCTAATTTAGGAATACCCTTTATTACAGGTTCTTCAAATAAGGCGTTTTCCTCTAAAGAAAAAACTGTGGATTCAAAATTGTCATTGGTGGTGGTAGCGTACATGTCTAAATTTGCAACTTTTTTTGTTGAAAAACTCAAAAACATAAAACCTGCTACGACTGGTAGAACTGAAAATTTTACAATTTTCTTTCTCATAATTTATTGATTCTGAAAAGGTTGATAGTCAACTTGACCCCCTCTCAATTTCGCCGTGCAAAGATACAACAATTTTCAATAATTTGATATACAGCCTGTTAAACAATTCCTAAAGGATTTCAGCCCATTTATACACTGTTAAAATATCTAAGATAGGAAAAATTTGCAAGTTAGAATTATAAACGAATCGGGCTGCATTTACCGGTTAATTCCCTGTTGGTTTATCCATCGCACATAAGCCTGCTTATTGCGGTTGTGCTGGGCTAAAGTTTCGGCAAATTTGTGATAGCCGAAATTTTCAACATCGGCCACGAAAAAGAAATATTTGTGGACCTCATAATTAAGAACTGCGTCTATGGAAGAAATATCCGGCATTGCAATAGGGCCGGGAGGTAATTCTTTGTATAAATATGTATTATAAGGAGAATTTATGGTCAAATCTTTGTATAATACCCGTTTTATCACAGTGTCAAAATCCCCTTTTTGGAGTTTTAAAGCATAAATCACGGTAGGATCGGCATCCAGTTTCCAGCCATTTTTATAACGGTTCATATAAACCCCGGCTACTCTTGGACGCTCATCTGTTTTAGCTGTTTCTTTTTGAACTATTGAAGCTATTACGATGACTTCAGAAGGAGTTAAATTGATTTCCTTTGCCTTTTTCAAACGCTCCGGTGTCCAGAAATTTTGATATTCTTTTAACATTCTATCCCTATATCCTTCTGCTGAAGTATTCCAATAAAGCTCGTATTGATTTGGAATATACATGGAAAGCGCATTAGCTTCAGTAAAATTGTTTTGCGACAGGAATTCTGCATCCATCATCGCCTGAATTAAGTCAGAACTATCTGCCTCAATTTGAGTTGCAATCCTTCCTGCAAGGTTTTGCAATCGTTCCTGATTGTTAAAAATCACTTTAACAGGAATGTTCTTGCTTCTTAAAACCTTGACAATTTGATAGTTGTTCATGTTTTTTTTAAGTACAAACTTCCCGGCTTTCACTTTTGAGGAAAAATCCATTTTTTGAGCAACAAGATCAAAAGCATCTAAATCCTTTAAGACTGGTTTTAAGCTGTCCAGAACGATTTCATAATTTGCACCTGTAGGAATAAAAACCGCAGTGGTTTCGTCTTCAAAAACCGTATTTGGAGAAAATATCTTGTTGTAAATTATATAGCTAAAAATCCCCAAGGCCACAAGGCCTAAAAGGGCGGTAATTAGAAGAATTTTTTTAATGTACATTATTGATCAGTTGATATAATATCTCGTTTTTAAATTTTCCGCCTGCTATGATCCAATCCTTTTTAATCCCGACCTTCTCAAATTTATTTTTTTCGAAAAGCTTAATACTTGCGAGATTATCTTCATTCACATTGGCATAAACTTGATGCAGGTCAAGGTGTGTAAAACAGTAATTACAAATTAAAGTCAGCACTTCGGCACCATATCCTCTCCCTCTTCCGGTTTCATTGACAATTAAAATTCCCAAAGCAGCCCTCCGGTCTTTTGGTTCAAAGTCAAAAACATCTATTAAGCCTATCGAGTTATTTTCCTGATCACAAATCATCAATCGCAACTGTTTGACTTCATAAATATCCCTATGTGAATTCTGTAAATATTTTTTGATTAAATACCTAGAATACGGTACCCTTGTAGCACTTATTTCCCAAAATTCTTCAGAATTTTCCACTTCCACAATAAAATCGAGATCCTCAGGTTCCAATGCCCTTAAATAAACTTTATTTCCTCTTAAAGTCAGCATTCTATTTCTCCCTTAAACACATTTTTTGTGGGTCCAGTAAGCCAGATATTCTTATAGTTTTTTTCTTCTTTTTCAAAAGAAACAGTTAGTTTTCCACCGGGAGTTTCAAGATACACGGTAGTAGCCTGAGTTTTTCCAACTGCATGAACCGCAAGTGCCACTGCTGTAACCCCTGTGCCGCAAGAAAAAGTTTCATCCTCTACTCCGCGTTCGTAAGTTCGCACCAAAAAGGAATCCTCCCCTGTTTGTTGCACAAAATCTACATTCGTTCCTCCGTTGCTTTCATATTTATCTGAATAGCGAATTATTGCCCCTTCTTTTTTGACATCTATTTCCCCAACTTCTTCTGCAAATAAAATGTGATGAGGCGACCCGGTGTCTATAAATAATTCTTTTTCATTTAAATTTTCAGATGAAACATCACTCATCTTCAGGCTTACAATCCCATCTTTTACAACCCCTTTATGCTGACCATCTATCGCGCTAAAAACAGTTTCATTTTCAAAGACCCCCAAGGATTTGGCGAATGCCACCAAACATCTTCCTCCATTACCGCACATGCTGCTTTGATTTCCATCGGCATTATAATATACCATTTTGAAATCCTCCTGATGATTTTCCGACTGCTCCAACAAAATTAGACCATCGGCTCCAATTCCAAACCGGCGATGGCACAATTTGTGGATAAGATTGGTATCATTCTTGGGGAAAGATGCCATACGGTTATCAACCATTATAAAATCGTTTCCTGTTCCGTGGTATTTATAAAAATTAAGTTTCATATGTAGATACTTATTGTTTTTTAAAGGTCCTCAGATAGCTATCGGGGGTAATTCGCATATCTTCATCGGTATTTGTATCGTGTTTCCGTTATGCTTATAGCCTTATTTGAACAAGCCAAAGGTACAACAATATGACATATTTCTACATTGTTAATAGCCCGTTAAAGATTAGCAGAAAGCATTTGAAAACTTTAATTTTAGGATTACATCTTTAAAAAACATTAAAAGTAACATGAAAAATTTTGCGACATTACTAATAATTTCAATTCTGGGAGGCGTACTCACCTTGGGGTCTTATAAACTATTTATTGAAAAAGACCATCCATTCTTTCAGGATAAAACTATTACTGAACACAAATCGGGGATTTTACCCGTTTCGTATGATTCCAATTTATACGGCACCAATGTCGATTTTACTGAAGCTGCCGAAAAGACAGTACATGCAGTTGTAAACGTAAAAAATTTGGCAGTTTTTAATAAGACCAGCAGTATTTGGGAATACTATTTTCATGGTCAGAATAGCGGAAAAATTTTACAGGGTGTAGGCTCTGGGGTTATTATTTCTCCAGATGGTTACATCATTACAAATAATCACGTGATTTCCGGCGCAAGTGAAATTCAGGTGACATTAAATAACAATAAGAATTACAAAGCAGATGTTATTGGTATAGATCACAAGGCAGACATTGCTCTTATAAAAATAGATGCCAAGGATTTGGATTTTCTTGTCTTCGGAAATTCAAATAATATCAAATTAGGGGAATGGGTATTGGCAGTTGGAAATCCCTTTAACTTAACATCTACTGTAACGGCTGGAATTATTAGTGCTAAAGCCCGGGATATCGATTTAAATGATGGTTCCCCACAATCTTTTATTCAGACTGATGCTGCCATAAATCCTGGGAATAGCGGTGGTGCATTGGTTAATATAAATGGTGAGTTGATTGGAATTAATTCAGCCATCACCTCCCAAACAGGAAGTTATATTGGATATAGTTTTGCCATTCCTTCTAACAACGCACGTAAAATTGTAGAAGATATTATGGAATATGGCGATGTGCAGCAGGGTATATTAGGCATTCGCGGTAGTGATATCAATTCGGACATTTCAAAACAATTTGATATAAACACCAGTCAGGGAGTATTTGTTGCTGCAGTGGATTCGGAAAGTGGGGCCGCAATAGCAGGAATTAATACTGGAGATGTGATTAAACAAGTAGACAATATAGAGATCAGAAAAATGTCTGATCTAACTGGTTATATAAACTCAAAAAGACCCGGGGAAACCGTAGTTGTAAGTCTGTTTAGAAAAGGAAATGAACGCAAAGTAGAAGTAAAGTTGACCAAATATGAAACTTTCCTAATTGATCCAATTGGGTTGGAGATAGCGAATGCTTCTGAGAATAATCTAGAGGAATTTAAAGCCAAAAATGGGGTAAAAGTTGTAGGAACAATCAAAGCTGAAAAACAATACCAGGCCTTGTTAGGAGTAATCATTTCAAAAATTGATGGCAGGAATGTATTCAATATTGCTGATGTAAAAAAGATTGTGAATTCAAAAAAAATATCTGAACCTATAAGCGTCACTTTTATAGACCAACGAGGGGAAGAACAAACCTATATCTGGAGGTAAGCAGTTTTAATTTTATCACATGTTATAAAATCTAACTACGGGTGAATTTTTTCTAAAAATACCTTACGAAAACGTTTGAAATAAATACTTTTGCAGTGTTTAAACAAAAACTCAACGCTGTAAAATTATGGAAATTAACGAAGTTTACGAAAAGGAACTTGCATTTCAAACCAATAGGAGACGCGCCTCGGTTGAATTTATTAAAATTATAAGCGATTTATGGTACGACAAATCCATTGAATTGGTTCTCTTCAGAAACCAATTGATCAACCTCAATGTAAGTGATATATTAAACCTTCACGAATATGCCGGAGAATTTGTACAAAAACCAATTTCTATTTTTGACTCGGTTGAAATTGCCCAGGCAATCAAAGATTTGGATATTCCGCCAGCAAAATTGGATATTGGAAAACTCACTTATGAGTACCATATAGAGGAGACAGATTATAACAATCCAAAGGCATTCATTTCAAATAAACTTGAAGAAGCCAGGGAATACAAGGAAGTTACACCAAAAGATGTAGTCCTTTATGGATTTGGAAGGATTGGTAGGCTATTAGCCAGAGAATTAATGACAAGAACCGGTAAAGGGAGTCAGCTAAGACTTCGAGGCATTGTAACCCGGGGCAAAATAGATGCCCTTGTACTTGAAAAAAGAGCTTCATTGTTAAGGAATGACTCCATTCACGGTCATTTTTCGGGAACAGTTTCCATCGATGTGGAAAATTCGGCATTAATTATCAATGGAACTAAGGTTCATTTAATTTCAGCAGATAAACCGGAAGATATAGATTATACAAAATACGGGATTGAAGATGCCCTTATTATAGATAACACGGGCGCCTTTAGAGATAAGGAGGAATTAAGTAGACATTTGAGTTCAAAGGGAGCCTCAAAGGTTTTGCTTACTGCTCCCGGAAAAGGGATTCCAAATATTGTTTATGGGGTAAATCATAAACAATACGACCCAGATACAGCTTCAATATTTTCTGCTGCTTCTTGTACTACCAATGCTATTGTTCCTGTCCTTTATGCAATAGAGGAATCTTTAGGAGTGGTTCGCGGGCATTTAGAAACCATTCATGCGTATACCAATGACCAAAACCTTGTAGATAATTTTCACGGAAAGTATAGAAGAGGACGGGCTGCTTCTTTAAATATGGTTATTACAGAAACCGGTGCCGGAAAGGCAGTTGCCAAAGCTTTACCTGTTTTTGAAGGAAAATTAACTTCTAATGCCATTCGTGTACCTGTTCCAAATGGTTCCCTCGCGATCCTAAACCTGGAAGTTCAAAGTACCACTACTGTTGATGGAGTTAACAACATTATGAAAAAATATGCCTTAGAAGGCGATATGGTGGAACAAATTAAATATTCCCTGGATAATGAACTGGTTTCTAGCGATATTGTAGGAACCTCTGAGCCTGCGATTTTTGACAGCAAGGCAACCATTGCCACCGAAGATGGGAAAAACATTGTCTTATATGTTTGGTATGACAATGAATATGGATATAGCCAACAAGTAATCCGGCTTGCTAAATATATTGCCAAAGTAAGGAGATTTACTTATTATTAATGATCTGAACTAATTTTTAAACAGAACCCACTTTAAAAGGTGGGTTTTGTCGTTTTTTGGAAAATTTTGAAACCCCACTTTTTCCTCAAACAGGATGAATCTATCAATTTTGACAATTAAAATTAAAACACGGTAAGAAATAGATTCAATGTTTTATTTTTGCATTTGTAACTTTAAAAAAATAATATGCATAAAAAACGATTCTGGCAATAAGTTTTTTGCCCTGACGTTTTAATTTTGATATAACTGAAAACAACCCCAAATGAACAAAACATTCTTTTTGATTTTTATATTTTTGTCTGTTGCACCTTGGATTAACGCTCAAGATTTCAATAGCAGTGAAACCCCAATCCTGGATGGATTTACAACTTTAATAGAAAAATCGAACGATTACAAGGGCTATAAAGTAGTAGATTATAACGATTTGGTTACTTTAAAGAAAAATACCCTCGAGTTTATTTCTTTCCTAAAAAATGAAATTACCACCCAGCAAAATTCAATTGATCAACAAAAGGATGAAATTTCAGAATTAAAGGCGAGCTTAGAAACTACAAAACAAAATCTGGCCGCGGTAACTGCAGAAAAAGATGCCATTACCTTCCTGGGAATTCCTTTTAGCAAAGGCAGTTACATGACACTTATGTGGGGAATTGTCGCCGCTTTGATTATTGCATTGCTCTTTTTTATTTTTAGATTTAATAAAAGAAATACACAAACCGCCGAAGCAAAAAAGAACCTTCTTCAAACTGAAAAGGAATTTGAAGATTACCGCGCTAAAGCTTTAGAAAAAGAACAAAGATTGGGCAGACTCTTACAGGACGAAAGAAACAGGGCCAGTGATAAATAATAGGTTCAGGCGAATCTGAAAATATTACTGAGATATTCACGGTCATTGTAATGTAAATTTTTATTAAAATGCGAATTGATATTATTACCGTTGTTCCCGATATTTTAACTAGTCCGTTTGAGGTTTCCATTTTAAAACGAGCTATCGACAAAGGATTGGTTGAAATCCATCTGCACAATCTCCGGGATTACGTTACGGATAATTACAGACATATAGACGACTACCAATTTGGTGGAGGTGCTGGAATGGTGATGATGATCGAGCCCATTGATAAATGCATTACGCATCTCAAATCTGAACGGGAATATGATGAAATTATTTATATGTCTCCTGATGGAGAACGCCTAAACCAGAAGATAGTCAATACCTTATCTTTAAAAGAAAATATTCTTATTCTTTGTGGTCATTATAAAGGAGTAGATCAAAGGGTGCGTGATCATTTCATAACAAGAGAAATTTCCATTGGAGATTATGTACTTTCTGGAGGTGAACTTGCGGCAGCCGTAGTTTGTGATTCCATAATAAGACTTATCCCGGGAGTGCTAGGAAATGAGACCTCTGCCCTGACTGATTCATTTCAAGATGATTTACTTGCTCCACCTGTTTATACAAGGCCCGCAGAATACAAAGGATGGAAAGTTCCAGAAATTTTAACGTCCGGAAATTTTCCTAAAATTGAAGACTGGCGGGAAGAGCAATCCTATTTAAGGACTAAAAAATTGAGACCCGATTTATTAAAAGATGAATAATTGATTTTTAATAGGGTTTATACTATTATATTTCTTAATTTTGCAGCCCTAAATCAACCTCTGGCGATATCCGTGAATGTTGTTTTGGAATATATTTTAAACTATAGCTTATGGAATCGTTAATTAAATTCGTACAAGACGAATTCGTTACCAAAAAAGATTTTCCTGAATTTTCAGCAGGTGATACTATTACTGTTTATTATGAAATTAAGGAAGGGGCTAAAACCCGTACCCAGTTTTATAGAGGTGTTGTGATTCAAGTTAAGGGAACAGGAATCTCAAAAACTTTTACCATCAGGAAAATGAGTGGTACTATAGGTGTTGAGCGTATTTTTCCATTAAACATGCCTGCACTTCAAAAAGTTGAAATTCTTAAACGCGGTAAAGTTAGAAGAGCTCGTATTTATTACTTTAGAGGACTTACAGGTAAAAAAGCCCGTATTAAAGAGCAAAGAAGATAATTACTTCCTACTTAAAAAATCAAAAAAGCCCCAAAATTGGGGCTTTTTTGATTTTATCTCTTTCTACAAAATATAGGAAGGAATTCAACCATACTCTTTTTAAAACAGGAAATTCATCTATCAAACAAACCATTACTTTACGAAAAAACAGTCCCCTCTCATTTTAACGTTAAAATATTTTCCAAATTACAATTTTTATCGTAAATTGATATAGTATTTAAAATTCAAATAGAATGACACTAGGATTTCTAATATTTTAAGTATCGTAAAGTAAGTTCTTTGCACAAGTTTTTATCTTCTATCGTGTATTTCATAAAATGAAGACAGGCATAAAGGTAAAAACGTTTTTGGTATAACTTGGGCGCGTTCGTGAGCAATTTATATCAAGTGAAATATCGCACGCGTAAGTTATGGAAATTAACTTATTTCCGATCTTTATTGATCCAGCGGCAAAGCGCTATTTCGTTAGAAGCCATTTCAAAATACAAGGTATCTTGAAATGGCTTTTTTGTATTAAAACCTCTCTACATTTTTTTTAAACTAATACATTAGCTCGTTTTTTTATTCATTTAAACAAGCTGACTTTTTATACGATCATACTTTAAAGTTTATAAGTAAATAAATGGAGCAGTTTTAATTTTGTTGCCAGAGAAAAGCTGCAAATATTTTAATTCTCATAAAATCTATGGATTTGAACGTAAGAGATTTCTTTCAAATAAATTTAACAATTTCTCCCCTTATCTTCTCACAAAAACCAGAATAAAATTGTACATTCAATTTCAAACTTAATTAAAAATTATGAAAAGAAAAATTTACTTCGCAAAGGTAGTATTGTCTCTTTGCACCATGGGATTAATTATGATTTCCTGTGAAAAAGAAGAGGTTATCAATGAAGTTGAAACCGCTGTTGTAGAATTACAAGAGCCTCCTTACAACAGTTATCTTGTAGTGACAGAGAGCCCTACATTAAGTAAAAGCGCTGAAGACTTTTTAGCTGGTAGTGGCAATGTCCTTAAAAGTTTTCCTGAGCTTGGTATAGCCGTTGTAAGTTCAAATGATGTGAACTTTGAAAAAAACGCATTAAAAAATAAGGAAATTGCTTCTGTAGTCCCAAACTATATAATAAAATGGATCCCTACAGAAGAAACTGTATCTATTGAAGCTAACCCCGCAAGTATAGGTGACGATGAAACCTACTTTGGGTATTTGTGGGGAATGGATGCTATTAACGCACCAGAAGCCTGGAATGCCGGATATAAAGGAAGTGGAGCAAGTGTTTACGTTCTGGATTCTGGTGTCTATCCATATCACTCTGATTTGCTACCGAATATGAACTTTGAAGATTCCAGATCATTTATTGAGGGTGAACCATGGAATGTCACTTCATTAGAACAATCTGCCCACGGAACTCATGTTGCAGGAACTATTGCTGCTGCAGACAATAGTCGCGGAGTTATTGGAGTTGCACCAAGTGCAGAAATTGTGGCTGTGAAAGTTTTATCTGGTGTAGACGGAAGAGGTCCTTTGGAAGGAATTATTGAAGGAATTATGTATGCCGGTGATATGGGAGCAGACGTAATAAACATGAGCCTTGGAGTTACTTTGAATAGAAGGAGCTTAACGCTCATCGACGCAGATGGTGATGAGTTTAGAATTTCTGCAAACTGGTATAACCATGCAATAATTGCTCAACAAAGAGCAGTAGATTATGCCTACAAAAAGGGCAGTACTATAGTAGCTTCTGCCGGTAACGATCCAATTAATTTTGATGGTCTTTATTCTTACGTGAAAATTCCGGGGGGATTAAATAACGTTATTACTGTTTCTGCTACCTCACCAAATGGATTTGGGTTACAAGAGACTACATTTTTTGATTTTGCAACCAGTTATACAACCTATGGCAGGTCTCTAATTGATATTGCAGGTCCTGGTGGAGATCTATATTTGGCCAATGGTAATCAGAATTATTTAGATATGGTGCTAAGCACCATTCCCGGCAGTTGGGCCTGGATGGCAGGTACCAGTATGGCTGCTCCACACGTTTCTGGTGTGGCTGCTCTTATCATTGGTAAGAATGGAGGGGAAATGGCACCTCATGAAGTTGAAAAACAATTACTGAAGACTGCAGACCAAATAGATGGTGATGGCCAAAGTCTTTATTTTGGTAAAGGAAGAGTTAATGCCTATCGTGCAGTTACCGAATAATCCTACCTTTTATCTTCACTGAAACTTTTTTACTTA
>ERZ1284729.109-NODE-109-length-14149-cov-29.964240_pt1 | contig 14149 bp, 10 predicted proteins | sample MGYA00454602_ERZ1284729 | MGnify/ENA primary metagenome ERZ1284729 (study PRJEB36292, sample SAMEA5787381) | metagenome | biome: Arctic soil; feature: perennial spring outflow channel; material: sediment | place: Canada | collected 2017-07-08 | depth 0.05 m ... | reverse complement strand
AAATGCTGGGAAAGAATAAATTTCTGTTCTTTTATTTTTCCTGCGGAATTGGAGCAGCTATCATACATTCCCTGGTGAATTATTTTCATGTAGAAAGTGCGTACAGCACTTTAATTGAAGCAGGAATGAATCCGGCAGCTATCCAGCAATTATTGGAAACCGGCCAATATTCCACTGCTATTTTAGATTCGGTGCCTCGGGAGACCCTGGAAAGTATGTTTACCGCTTTTAATACTCCTGCAGTGGGAGCTTCCGGTGCTATTTATGGAATTCTGGTAGCTTTTGGTATGTTATTTCCCAATGTGGAACTCTTTTTGCTTTTTGTTCCTATTCCAATAAAAGCAAAAATATTTATTCCGGTATTAATTGGGATAGATTTATTTTCAGGATTCACGGGATATTCGTTATTTGGAGGTGGAATAGCACACTTTGCCCATGTGGGAGGTGCGTTATTCGGATTTATTATGATGTGGTACTGGAAAAAGAATCAGTTTAACCAAAACCGTTGGGATTGATGAGCGCAGCAGATAAAATAAGACATAAATTTCAAACGGCTTCGGTGGTTGAAAAACTAATAGGCATAAACGTCTTGGTTTTTATTTTGTTTTATGTTTTTAAAACAATCGCTTTTTTGTTTCAGTTGCCTTCAGATTTTTTATTGGAATGGCTCGTCTTTCCCAAAGAACCGGGGGAATATATTTTTAAACCCTGGTCTATTATCACGTATTCTTTTATGCATTCCGGTATTTGGCACATTTTAGCCAACATGCTTATTCTTTTCTATGCCGGAAGTTATTTTCTAAGCTATTTTTCTGCAAAAAAATTACTCACCTTTTATTTTCTGGGAGTCATAGTTGGTGCGATGGTGTATATGTTGAGTTATAATTTATTTCCTGCGTTCCAGGCTACCGGTCGTTCTTATTTGTTAGGAGCTTCTGCCGGGGTGATGGCTGTATTGGTTGGAATAGCTACCAGAATTCCCCACATGGGCATACGCCTGCTCATCCTGGGAAGTGTGAAATTCTGGTATATTGCTGCTTTTTTGGTGATATTGGATGTTGTTCAAATTCCCTTTGGAAATGCGGGCGGACATTTTGCTCACCTTGGAGGGGCGTTATTTGGATATTTTTACTCATCCCAACTGGCAAAAGGAAATGATATCGCCAGCGGATTTGAAAAAGCAGTCATCTGGTTTCTTGCCCTTTTCGAAGGCTCAAAAAAGTCAAAGCCAATTATGCGCACTGTTTATAAAAAAACCGGACACACCGCTTCAAAAGCTTCTTCCTCAAAAATAAGCAAGACTGAAAAACAGGAAAAAATTGATTCTATTTTAGATAAAATAAGTAAAAGTGGATATGAAAGCCTTACTAAACAGGAAAAGGATTTTTTGTTTAATGCCGGGAAAGATACTTAAATGAGAAGACTCGGGTTATTTGATAAATTCCTGTTTATCGTAAATTCTTTGTTGGCGTTTGCTCTTTTGCTTTCCTATTTATTGCCGTATGTGCCCCCTTCTTCATTTCCTTTACTTTCTGTACTAAGTTTAGGGGTGCCGGTTTTAATACTGACAAACATTCTTTTTATGCTGTTTTGGGCCATTAGGTTTAAACGTCAGTTTTTATTGTCCCTTATTATTTTAATCATGGGCTATTCAAATGTTATTTCCTGGATTCAGTTTGGAAGTGTTAATAACTCCTCTCCTGAAGATCTTTCCATAATGAGCTACAATGTGCGTATGTTCAATGCATATAAGTGGAGTCAGGATAAAGCTATCCCCCAAAAGATCGCTGCCTTTATAAAAGAAAAAGATCCTGATATTCTGGTTACCCAGGAACATTACGTAGGTGTGTCCGGATTGACAAAAATGTATCCTTATAGTTTTATAAAACTAAAGGATAAAAATTCAGAGTTTGGTTCTGCAATATTTTCGAAATATCCTATCGTTAAGAAGCATTCAGTAGATTTCCCACATAATGGAAACAATAATGCAATTTTTGTGGATATAGTTAAAAATCAGGATACCCTTCGGATATTTAATGTGCATTTTCAGTCACTGAATATAAAACCGGAAATTAAAGACCTTCAGGAAGGAGATTCAAAAAAGCTTATCGGGCGAATTGGGTACGGATTTAAACTTCAGCAGGAACAGGCGGAAATGATGATGGAGGAAGTAAATAAATCTCCATATAAAACGATTATTTTAGGGGATTTCAACAATACCGCGTTTTCCTATATCTATAAAGACATCAAAGGAGATCGTTTCAAAGACGCCTTTCTCGAGGCAGGATCCGGATTTGGAAAATCCTTTGATCTTAGTTATTTTCCCCTTCGCATCGATTTTCTGTTAGTCGACAAGGAGCTGGAAATAAATTCTTTTAAGACTTTTAACGATCAGAAATTATCCGATCACTTTCCAATTATGAGTCATATAAAATGGTAACTGCTATTTAAGGTTTTTCAAATAATTGATTGTATTGGGGCCTTCACTGAAAAGAAGATCCAAAATGGAAAGATTGGATAAAAAACCTGTTTTCTCCTGAAAAACCTGGACATATTCCGGAATTTCGATATTTTTTTTAGCATTGATAAGATCCCGCCTATCTATGAAATCTTTAACTTCATGTAAATATTCGGTAGTTTTTTTAAAATCGATTTTCAACTGAAGGCAACTGCAAACCACCTCCAAACAATCATAATTAAAATCCATCAGAAAATCATAATCTTTAAGATAAAGCGGAGCCAATTCATCTTCATAGAACTCGAAAAACGGAGATGTTTGATAGGCAGATTTTAATGACTTCCAATGTTGTTTCTGCCACTTAAGATCTTTTTCTATCTTAATATCCTTATATTTTTGATGTTGTCTTGGATTGGATTTAGGAAGGTGTTTTACGGGAATATTCAGAAGCAATTTTCCATTTGCAGCATATATATACATGCGGTTCCTGTAGGTTTGCTTTTGATAATTATCTTCATTTTCAAACCAAATTCCAGCAGGTTTTACCAGCTCTGCAAAATGGGAAACCGGTCCGAAGTAGGGGAGGTGTAGCAAAATTTCCTGCATCTTAGAGCTTTTTGAAAATTAAGAATCCCTGCTTTTTTTGAAATAATTAAATCCTATTAGAATAACCACCACTATAAGAAAATAGGGTAAATAGGAGATTGGTGTTCCACCTCCGCTAACGGTGGTGAACATGCGTTCCCATCTAATTTTATCAAAAAAGCCTTTTCCATTGGCATCCCAACTCATCCAGATAAAAACAGGTTTTCCTACCACATGATTTTCTGGCACATAGCCAAAATAACGACTGTCTAAGCTATTATGCCTGTTATCTCCCATCATCCAGTAATAATCCTGTTTAAAGGTGTAGGATTCCACCGGTGATCCGTTTAACAGGATTTGGGTGCCATTTTGACTAATTTTATTTTCAATCCCCATTTCAGAACCTTCATAAACTTCAAGGATTCTCTTGTAAAAGGGAAGTGATTTTTGGGTGATAGAAATTGTTTCCCCTTTTTTTGGTATGTAAATAGGACCAAAATTGTCACGGTTCCAGGAAATATCTGGACTTGCCGGGAAAATATCGGCTTCTCTTCCTACAGAATCTATCACTCTTTGAATAGAAGCTACATTGGGATGGTTCTTGAATTTCGCAAAGGCTTCTTCAGTAAGGTTTATCCGGAAGGTATTGTTGTTGGGATTATAACCATAAGGATCGGTTATGTCATAGCGTTCATATAAATAATTATAATCAAATGCCTGGCCTTTGGTTGTTCCTTCATAAGAGAACTGTGGTCTGGCTCTTTCCGGAAGTTCCAGTGGTTGGGAATTTATATGGATCTTTCCGTTGACTATTTGAAGAGAATCCCCGGGAGCCCCAACTGCACGCTTCACATAGTTGGTTTTCTTATCTATTGGTTTGTAATAATACTTATCGGTATAATACATGTTTTTCATGGTATCTACCGGCCAGTTAAATACCACAATGTCGTTTCTTTCAATATCCTGAAAACCGGGAAGCCTGAAATATGGTATCTGTGGCTTTTCCAGGTACGATTTTACATTCGCAACCGGGATCGTATCGTGAACCATAGGAAAAGCAACGGCGGTTAAAGGCGTTCTTGCTCCGTAATGAAATTTGCTTACAAAAAGGAAATCTCCCACCAGAAGTGTTTTTTCAAGAGAAGAGGTAGGTATCGTAAAAGGCTGAATAAGGTAGGTGTGAACCAGAGTTGCTGCAATAACCGCAAACAATATTGAACTTATCCATTCTCCCGCTGCAGTTCTTGGTTTAAGACTTCTTTCCTGAATATAGGTAACATCTGCAACGTAATTAAGGTAAAAAATATAAAGACCGCCGGTGAGTATTACCAGAACCGTTTCCCAGGTGCTGTGCCTGCCAAAACTACGAATGGTCTCCACCCAAATTACCGGAAACATGATCAGATTTACAATAGGAATAAACAAAAGCAGGGTCCACCACCATGGTCTGTTTATTATTTTCATCAGGATCACCGCATTATAAATGGGAATTGCAGCTTCCCAGCCTTTTCTGCCTGCCTTGATGTAGAGTTTCCAGGTTCCTAAAAAATGAACTATCTGAACCAGGATGATAAACAAAAACCATTGGGTAAACGTCATAGTATATAGTATTTACTGAATATTAGTGTGTATTCAGGTACTTCTGTTACAAAAAATTAGTTTAAACCTGAAAGAACATCCTTCATGGTAGAAACTCCCTTTTTTCCAAAAAGCCATTCTGCAGCAATTACAGCCCCCAAAGCAAAACCTTCCCTGGAATGTGCCGTGTGTTTGATCTCTATGGAATCCACTTTAGAATTATAAGAAACAGTATGTGTTCCGGGAACATTTTCAATTCGTTTTGCGTAAATCGGGATTTCATTTTCTTTTGCCTTATCAAGTTCCCATCCTTCCTTAGAAGAATTGTCTATTATTTGCTGGGCAAGGCTTATCGCAGTTCCGCTTGGAGCATCCAGCTTTTGAGTATGATGCACCTCTTCAATTTCTACTGAATAATCCTTAAAACCATCCATCATTTTGGCCAGTTTCTCGTTTAATTCAAAAAACAGGTTCACGCCAATACTAAAATTTGAAGCGTATATAAAACCTGAATTTTCTTCGGCACAAACTTTTACAGCTTTTTCATAATCCTTGAGCCATCCTGTAGTCCCACTAACAACGGGTAACCCATTCTGAAAACAGGTAGTGATATTTTTTAAGGCAACTGTTGGAATGCTAAAATCAATAACTATTTCAGCTTTGCTTAAATCATACTTTTCAATATTTTCTGAAATTTTGAGCACGATCTCGTGCCCTCTTTCCAAAGCGATTTTTTCAATGGTCTTTCCCATTTTCCCGTAACCCGAGAGTGCAATTTTCATCTGTAATGTTTATTAAATATTCTCCTGAAGAATCAGAAGTTATGTTTTGGATTCTTTCATTAAGAATCACTGTTTTAAAAATTAAAATTAAGCCCGATTCCATACTCTGGCTTGCCGGTAAATTGATCGAAATTTACTGCGGGCCTGAGAGATAAATCCTCACTTACATTGAACTGTTGTAAATGTGCATCTACGTTTGCGTCAATAATATTAAGGGCATAGATGCCTGCTGTAACCAAAAGAGCAAGCTCTTTGTTGCGCCTGTAAAATTTTTGAGCCCGAATCAGTCCATCGGTTGAAACACGGGGAGGACCACCGGGATTTGGGTTTGAGAATTCGTCATCATTAAAACCCGCAAGTCTTCTTTTATAGGCACTTCGGTATCTGTCCAATTGTTTATCATTTTCAACGACAAAATAAATACCAACTCCTAATCCGGCATAGGCTATTGGAATTTTCCAGTATTTCCCATTGTACGCCTGTCCCAACCCCGGTAAAATAGCTGAATAAAAAGCAGCTTTCGCAGGCGCAAGGGCATTGTAGGGTTTGTAATCCTGATTTTTTTTAACGATAGTATCAGCAGAAGTTGCTACTGCGAGAGTATCCAATTCCTGAGCTACCAAGAAATTGGTAAGCAATAAGAAAAATAAACCCGAAAAAATGAATTTAATTCTCACCCTGGATGAGTTTTTTAATTCGGTTAAAATCTTCTTCGGAAGTAAATGGAATTATAAGTTTTCCTTTGCCCTTTTGAGCCACTTTAATATCCACTTTGGCTCCGAGATAATCTGAAAATTCTTTTACACCTTTTTTGAGATTCTGAGGAAGAGGCTTTTCTTTTGGAGTGGTTTTTCCCTTTGGTTCGCCGCTCAATGCTCTTACAAGTTTCTCGGTTTCCCTTACAGAGAGGGATTTCTCAAGAATTTTTTCGTAAATATCGAGTTGAATTTGAGGATTTTCAACGTTTATCAACGCCCGGCCGTGGCCCATAGTTACAAAACCATCGCGCATCCCGGTTTGAATAATGGGATCCAGTTTTAACAACCTCAAATAGTTAGCAATAGTAGACCGGTTTTTACCTATCCGGTCGCTTAATTGTTCCTGGGTAAGGTTTATTTCGTCCAGCAATCGCTGATACGAAATTGCGATCTCAATTGGATCCAGATCCTGACGCTGAATATTTTCAACCAATGCCATCTCCAGTGATTCCTGATCATTGGCAATTCGAATATATGCCGGAATGGTCTCCAAACCAATTAAACCCGAAGCCCGGTATCTTCGTTCTCCTGAAACCAACTGGTATTTATTGAAATCAAGTTTTCGAACCGTAATAGGCTGAATAACTCCAAGTTCCCTGATGGAAGAAGCCAGTTCCCGAAGGGATTCTTCGTTAAAGCTGGTTCTTGGTTGAAACGGATTCATCTCAATAGAAGTTAAATCCAATTCTACAATATGACCAACTAACTTATCGGCATTTTTGTCTTCAACAGATTTTATATCGTGATCGGGATCTTTCAGCAGTGCCGAAAGTCCGCGTCCTAATGCTTGTTTTTTGGTAGCTTTCGCCATTTCTTAGGAATTTTTCTTTATAATTTCGTGCGCAAGGCTCAAATAATTATTTGCTCCTTTGCTGCTTGCATCATAATTAATAATGCTTTCCCCGTAACTGGGTGCTTCACTTAAACGCACATTTCGCTGAATGATTGTGGTAAAAACCATCTCGTTAAAGTGCTTCTGAACTTCATCTACCACTTGATTTGACAGTCTTAGTCTGGAATCATACATGGTTAAAAGCAGTCCTTCAATATCCAGGTTTTTGTTATGGATCTTCTGAACGCTTTTTATGGTGTTCAGTAATTTCCCTAAACCTTCAAGCGCGAAATATTCACATTGAATTGGGATTATTACAGAATCTGCTGCGGTTAGGGCATTTAAAGTTAAAAGCCCTAAGGAAGGGGCACAGTCAATAAGGATATAATCATATTTCTTCTTAAGGTGTATAATGGCCTTTTTGAGCATGTATTCCCTTTCATCCTTGTCTACCAATTCAATTTCAATGGCCACCAAATCTATGTGGGAAGGGATGATATCAAGATTTGGAGAACTGGTTTTTATGATGGCTTCTTCTGCTTTTATGGAATGTTCCAGCAACTGATACGTCCCAAACTCTACGCCTTCAACATCAATTCCTAACCCTGAAGTGGCATTTGCCTGCGGGTCTGCATCAATCAATAGAACTTTTTTCTCAAGAACTCCCAGGGAAGCTGCCAGATTTATGGAGGTGGTAGTTTTACCTACCCCGCCTTTTTGGTTTGCAATAGCAATGATTTTACCCATTAATTCTCTTCAGTTTTAAAAGGTAAAAATACAATTTATTACAGGTTTAGAAAATGATTTTGTTAACAGCTTATACATTAATAAATATGGAATGAGATTTTCTCTTGAATTTGGGCCGGATTTTCTTCCCGTCTCCCGGATTTCAACATTATTAATTTAAGGTAAAAGATTTAATTTCAGTCTTGAACAAAAAAAACCTGACAAGGTATAATCCTGTCAGGTTTTAAATTAGGTTTTATTCTTCTATTCTATTTCTTCCGGCATAAGGATACCTAAAAGGTACTTTTCATTTAAGAAAGTATTGGCCACATCTTTTAAATCTTCAACCGTAAGTGCAGCAACTTTTTCTTCAAATTGCAGCATTTCATTGATGTCTTTTTCTTCCCTTTCTGCAGCAGATAGTTGGTTTAGCCAGAAACGGTTCTGCTTAAGGCTTTCTTTTCGGCTTAATAAAAGGGATTCTTTCACTTTGGCCAAATCTTTTTCTGAAGGGCCTTCCTTTTTAATTTTTTCTACCTCCGTTAAAGCGGCTGCAGTCAATTTATCTACATTCTCGGGTCCACATGGGAAAGAAATGCTGAAGTTATAGGATCCATAAGGAATTTTTGACATGTTTCCTCTGGCTCCAACACCATAAACTCCACCTTCTTCTTCCCGAAGTTTTTCTACCAGTTTTATGGTGAGTACCTCTCCCAATGCTCCAAGTGCAAAATCTTCTTCTTGCTCATAACCTGTTTCCCCATTCCACAGGATGGTTACCTGGCTTTTAGGATCGGCTCCTTTATTGATTACCTTTTTACGATATTCATTAACTTCCCTGAATTCCGGAACCTTATATTCCTCTTTTTCCCCATTGGAAGGGAGGCTGGCAAGGTATGTTGAGGCAAATTCTTTTAGTTTCGCTTCATCGATGTTACCTACAAAATAGAAGGTGAAATCCCCTGCATTGGCAAAACGTTCCTGATATTTCTCATAGGCAAGATCATAGTCCTGACTATCAAAAGCTTCAGGAGTTGGGAATCCCAGGTAACGGGAATTTCCCTCATTTCTGAATTTTCCCAGTTCATTTTGAAAATAAAAATTGGGATTGGATAATAAGTTACCAAGAAAATTTTTCTGCTTGGTCACAAATGAATTATAAGCTTCTTTATCCTTATTGAGATCAGTAAAATATAGATGTACCATCTGGAACAATGTTTCAAAGTCCTGAGGCGTCGAGGATCCATTAAAACCTTCAGAAATACTTCCGATATTTGGGCTAACAGAAACCAACTTTCCACTCATCATTTTACTCATATCGTTTAAAGAGAGGTCTGCAATACCTGCTTCAGCTAAGCCGCTATTGGCAAATCCGGTATTGAGATAATCTTCATCTGAATACAGGGAAGTTCCACCTGGGCTATATGCAGAAAATAAAATTTCATCATTTTTAAAATCGGTATTTTTATACACCACGGTTGCACCATTGCTAAGCACAAGTTTCTTGAATCCAACTTTATCGTTGCTTTCAACTTTTGTAACCTTTCCTGCCTTAGGGGCATTGGTAATTAAATTCTCGCGAATGTCTGTTTCCTGATAGGCTTCAATTTCAGAGTTCTCAATTTCTTTAAGCAAGGCAAGAACTTCCTCTTCTTTTACCTGAGTGATATCTTCTTTTTCCGGTCCGGTAAGTATGATGACCCGGTTTTCGTCATGAAGAAAATCATTGATAAGATCGTTCACTTCTTCAAGCTCTATAGTAGGTAGGGAGCTGCTGGCAAATTGTGATACCCATTCAATTCCGGGAATTGGATCATTAGATAAGTAATGACTCACATAGGAACCAACGATCCTGTTGCTTTCCTGCTTGTCGCGGTCTTTGTATTGACGGTCCAGCTGGGCAAGATACTCTTTTTTAGCCCTTTCCAGTTCCCCGGAATTAAATCCGAAACGTTTTACACGTTCGTTTTCTTCAAGCAATGCCCGAAGAGATTTTAACTGCTCACCGGCTCCGCTCATCGCAAATGACTGGTACGCATTTTTGGATCTTGCATAAGTTCCACCATAGCTTGAAAATCCATAGGTAAAGGGTGGATTTGCACTATTGCGAAGTTCGTCAAGACGGTTATTTATCATGGTAGAGAAAAGATTTTTAACCAACTGATCTCTGTAATCCTTCGTAGTAACAATATCTTTAGCATTTTCAAGGTCTTTGTAATAAATTCGAACCTGACTGAAAGGAGCTTCTTTATCTGAAGCTATTGCCACAAAAGTTTCGTCGTGATTTGGAAGATCAAATACTTTTCGATCCCTTGGGTTTGCAACCGGTTTCAGATTTGAAAAATGATCTTTGATCTTTTGTTCCATCAGTTCGGGATCAAGATCTCCAACAGCAACCACAGCCATTAAATCTGGCCTGTACCAATCTTTATAAAAATTTCTTACCGTTTCATAATCGGCATTTTCTATAACTTCTTTTTTCCCAATAGGAAGTCTTTCAGCATATTGAGACCCGTGCATAAGCTTAGGTAAATATTCTGTCATCATTCGCTTATCCGGGCCAAGGCCAAGCCGATACTCTTCCATAACTACGCCTCGTTCCTCGTCAATGTCCTTATCTGTCATTAATGCATTGTGCGCCCAGTCTTCAAGGATCTGAAACCCTTTTTCCAGGGTCTCGGGATTATCGCTTGGAATTGGCAGAATGTAAACTGTTTCATCAAAACCAGTGTACGCATTAAGATCGGCACCAAATTTCACACCTATACTTTGCAGATAATCTACAAGTTCATTTTTCTCAAAGTTTGTAGTCCCATTAAAGTTCATATGCTCTACAAAATGAGCCAGACCTTGCTGATTTTCATTTTCAAGGATAGACCCTGCATTTATGGCAAGTCTTAATTCCAGCTTATCCTCAGGTTTACCGTTGTTACGGATATAGTAGGTGAGACCATTTTCAAGCTTGCCAATTTTTACATTGGGATCTGTAGGGATGTTTACCGTAGGAAGTTTTTTTACTTCATTTTTGCTGTCTGTCTGTGAAAAACTACTTCCTGTGGAAATGAACAGAAGTGCAGCAATAGAATTCATTACAATTTTTTTCATACTTGTTTTACTTGTTTGTTTATAAATATAAATTTAACCAGTAGGGTAGTTAAGTAAGAATTTAAGAAGAGGAAGTTACGTTATTTTTATTTTTTTTGTTTTAAATACAAAGTGTTGTATTTAAGTTATTTAACTAATTAAGAGAATTGTTAACTATAAAATTTTTCCACTAAAAAAGCAGTTTCAGATAAATTTCGAAACTGCTTTTGCTATTTTATAAGGAAAAATTCCCGGGTATTTCTTATTTTTTAGCCTTTATCATAGCTTCCAGTTGATCCCACATTTCCTCCGGAATAGCTTCCAGTAAATTGAACTGGCCTGCACCTTTTAGCCATTCCCCACCATCTATGGTAATCACTTCCCCGTTGACATATGCGGAAAAATCGGATACCAGATAGGCCGCTAAATTTGCCAATTCCTGATGCTCTCCAACTCTTTTTAATGGTACTTTTTTTGATAGATCAAATTTTTCCTTCAAATCCCCTGGCAGCAACCTGTCCCAGGCACCTTTAGTTGGAAATGGACCGGGAGCTATCGCATTGGATCGTATTCCATACTTTGCCCATTCCACGGCCAGCGACCTGGTCATGGCAAGTACTCCGGCTTTTGCGGTTGCACTGGGCACCACATAGGCAGATCCTGTCCAGGCATAGGTCGTTACGATATTTAGAATGGTCTTGTTTTTTTCTTTTTTGTCGATCCAGTGTTTTCCGAAAGCCAGCGTACAGTTCTTGCTGCCTTTTAAAACAATATCGATAATAGTATCAAATGCATTCGCTGAAAGTCTTTCGGTAGGAGAGATAAAATTCCCTGCAGCATTATTAAGCAATACATCCACCTGACCAAATTTATCTACTGATGCGTTCACCATGGCCTCAACCTGGTCATAATGCCTCACATCACATTGTACAGGTAAAACCTGGCCTCCGGTTTTTTCTTCTAGTTCTTTGGCTGTGTTTTCCAGTTTTTCCATATTTCTGGAAGTGATCACAACATTGGCGCCCAATTCTAAAAAGTACGTGCTCATCGCTTTTCCGAGTCCGCTGCCCCCTCCGGTAACCACAATTGTTTTGCCTTTTAAGGCATCGTCTCTTAGCATTTTTTGAGTGTAGTCCATGTAGATATTAGATTTTAGATATTAGTATTGAGATATTAGTATTGAGATGTTAGTATTGAGATATTAGTATTGAGTATTGAGAAAATTTTGAATTCTGAATATTTGAAGGAATTTCATATTTGTCTTTTTTCTATGAACTTTCCTGATTTTTTTGACCGTTTTTAAACATTAATTTTCAATATTACTTATATTTTATCTCCCGCTGATCTCGCAGATCTTCGCAAAAATTAATCCTCACTATATTTTTAGCCACGAATACACGAATGTTTTTAAAGTCTTGTATCCTGGCTCTTGAATCTTTACTTTATACTTTTTTTTTTCAGTCGCTTTGTTCTATTTTCTCTTTTCTGTCTATTCGCTATTCTATTTTTGCTTCTAATCAATTAAGATCTCCAGCAATTCAATAGCTGCTTCGCTGATTTTTGTTCCGGGACCAAAGACGGCTACTGCTCCGGCATCAAACAAAAACTGATAATCCTGGGATGGAATAACTCCTCCCACAATTACCATAATATCCTCCCGGTCGTGTTTTTTTAATTCTTCAATCACCTGTGGGACGAGGGTTTTATGTCCTGCAGCCAAAGAGGAAACCCCTAAAATATGTACATCATTTTCCACGGCCTGTTTTGCGGCTTCTGCGGGAGTCTGGAATAATGGGCCTATATCCACATCAAATCCAAGATCGGCATATCCCGTTGCAACCACTTTTGCCCCGCGATCGTGCCCGTCTTGTCCCATTTTCGCGATCATGATACGGGGGCGGCGACCGTCCTGTTCAGCAAATTTATCTGCCAGTTCCCTGGCTTTTTTAAAGGAAGTATTGTCTTTCATCTCTTTTGAATAAACTCCGCTGAAGGATTGAATTTTCGCCTTATATCTTCCATAAACTTCTTCCAAAGCATCGCTAATCTCTCCTAAGGTAGCTCTTTCCCTTGCAGCATCTACCGCCAATTCCAGTAAATTCCCATCTTTATTTTTAGCAACTTCAGTTAAAGCTTTAAGGGCATTTTTCACCTTTTGGGCGTCGCGTTCTTTCTTTACCCGTTCCAGTCTTTCCAGCTGCTGAAGGCGTACTGTTTGGTTGTCTACCTCCAGAGTAACCAAGGGATCCTCTTTTTCAAGACGATATTTATTATTGCCTACAATTATATCGGTTTCACTGTCTATCCTGGCTTGCTTTTTGGCTGCGGCCTCTTCTATCCGCATTTTTGGAATTCCCGATTCAATGGCTTTCGTCATCCCACCTAATTCTTCCACTTCTTCTATAAGTTTCCAGGCTTTTTGAGCGATTTGGTGTGTAAGACTTTCAACATAATAACTACCGGCCCATGGATCTACGGTTTTGGTTATTTTTGTTTCCTGCTGAAGGAATAACTGTGTGTTTCTCGCGATCCTGGCAGAAAAATCAGTGGGAAGGGCAATGGCTTCATCCAACGCATTGGTATGTAAACTCTGAGTCCCTCCAAAGGCAGCTGCAGCTGCTTCAATACAGGTTCGGGCAACATTGTTAAAAGGATCCTGCTCGGTAAGGCTCCAGCCGCTGGTTTGAGAATGGGTTCTTAGAGCGAGGGATTTTTCGCTTTTCGGATCGAACTGCTTTACCAGTTTCGCCCATAGCATCCTGCCTGCACGCATTTTTGCAATTTCCATAAAATGGTTCATCCCAATTCCCCAGAAAAAGGATAGGCGGGGTGCGAAAGAATCTATATCCATTCCTGTTCCCAGTCCTATTCTTATATACTCCAATCCGTCTGCAAGGGTATAGGCAAGCTCAATATCTGCCGTAGCACCTGCTTCCTGCATATGATATCCCGAAATGCTGATGCTGTTGAATTTCGGCATGTTTTTAGAGCTGTACTCAAAAATATCCGATATAATCTTCATTGAAGGAGTAGGAGGGTAGATGTACGTATTACGCACCATAAATTCCTTTAAAATATCGTTTTGAATCGTTCCCGAAAGCAGTTCGGGCTTTACACCCTGTTCTTCTGCAGCGACGATGTAAAAAGCCATAATTGGCAAAACAGCTCCGTTCATGGTCATAGATACCGACATTTTATCCAGCGGGATTTTGTCAAAAAGGATTTTCATGTCCTCCACGGAATCTATGGCAACACCTGCTTTTCCAACATCTCCCACAACCCGTTCGTGATCGCTGTCATAGCCGCGGTGGGTAGGAAGATCAAAAGCGACCGATAATCCCTTTTG
>ERZ1284729.108-NODE-108-length-14154-cov-8.697780_pt1 | contig 14154 bp, 12 predicted proteins | sample MGYA00454602_ERZ1284729 | MGnify/ENA primary metagenome ERZ1284729 (study PRJEB36292, sample SAMEA5787381) | metagenome | biome: Arctic soil; feature: perennial spring outflow channel; material: sediment | place: Canada | collected 2017-07-08 | depth 0.05 m ... | reverse complement strand
AAGACCTTTGGTGGAAAAAAGAATGTTTGAAGGAAGCATTCAGGAAGAATATGACAAACAGTATCAAGAACTATTAAGGCGTGAGAAGTAGAAAAGACAATATATTTCACGGAATTGATTGGATCCTGGTCTTGTTTTATTTCGTTTTCATCTTTTTGGGGTGGATTAATATCTATGCGGCAACAATTAGTGAAAATAATTTTGACTTATTGAATTTCTCGACAGAGTATGGAAAACAACTTATTTGGATAGGGTTGAGCCTTCCAATTATCTTGCTTATTCTAATGTTTGAAGCCAAGTTTTATGAGAAGTATGCACCAGTTATTTACATAAGTTTTTTGGTGTTGCTCGCCGGACTTTTTGTAATAGGAAAAAACATAAATGGATCAACTTCTTGGTACGCTATCGGCAGTTTTAGTCTGCAACCTTCAGAATTTGCAAAAGCCGCAACAGCATTGGCAATTGCCAAATTGGTGAGTGATAAAATGTTTAACCTAAAAAAATTAAGCACGCAGGCACAGGCATTGTTGCTCTTGTTTTTTCCTGCAATACTGATAATACTGCAGCCCGATCCCGGTTCGGCATTGGTTTATGGCGCGTTTATTTTTGTATTGTACAGAGAAGGATTGCCTTTTTATTATATAACAGTAGGTTTTATCGCCTTATTTCTATTCGTAATTACCCTTATTTTAGGCTTCCAAGTGACGTTAATCGGTTCCCTGGCATTATTTATAGGAATCCTTCTATATTTTATTTTTTACCGACCAAGAGCTTTTAGAAAAGGATGGATCAAAATAATTGGCATCTACCTAATGTCGGCTATGTTTATTTTTAGTGTCGATTTGGTTTTTAACCACGTATTTAAACAACATCACCGAGATAGATTTAACATCATACTTGGTAAAACTGTAGATATGAAAGGTGTTGGTTACAATACCAACCAATCGGTTACCACAATTGCATCAGGAGGCTTTTTCGGCAAAGGATTTTTAGAAGGGGAACGAACGCAGGGGAATTTTGTGCCCGAACAAAAAACAGATTATATATTTACGACAGTTGGCGAAGAATGGGGATTTGTGGGTAGTGCCCTTGTCATCATTTTGTTTGTTGCCTTTTTACTTAGAATTATCGATAGGGCAGAACAGCAAAAAGCCAAATTCAGCAGAATTTATGGGTACAGCATTGTCGCCATATTTTTTATGCATTTTGTTATAAATATAGGAATGGTTATTGGATTGGTGCCAACCATTGGCATCCCATTGCCCTTTTTTAGCTACGGAGGATCGGCACTTTGGGGATTTACGGTACTGCTTTTTATCTTTATCAGACTTGATGCCAATAAAACCTATGAGTGGTAATTACTGCTTGATAAACGCAAATTATATCAAACAAAAAAGCATCACCAAATGGGATGCTTTTTTAAATTATAGGATTAAAAAATTATAGGGCAGCTACGTGCTTGGCCAATTTAGATTTTAAGTTACCCGCTTTATTTTTGTGGATAACATTTTTCTTTGCCAATTTATCAAGCATTGAAACTACTTTTGGAAATAACGCTACAGCTTCTTCCTTTTCGGTTGCAGCACGTAAGTTTCTAACAGCATTACGAGTTGTTTTATGCTGATATTTATTTCTTAATTGCTTCGCGCGATTACTTCTAATTCTCTTTAATGCTGACTTGTGATTTGCCATTTTTATTTTTTTTTAACTTTTTTGTAGTCCGTAGGGGAATCGAACCCCTGTTACCAGGATGAAAACCTGGCGTCCTAACCCCTAGACGAACGGACCATTATGTATTTATTAACAAATGTTATTTTGTCAATGCGGATGCAAAAATACAACTATTTTCTACACCACAAAATATTTTCTAAAAAAATTAATAAGCTTTTGCAAATAATACTCTTTGAGTCGATTTTTCTCCAGTAAATACGCACTTTCCTTCTTCAATTTTATTATTTAATGGAATACATCTTATCGTTGCTTTTGTTAAATCTTTAATTTTTTCTTCCGTTTCTGAGGTGCCATCCCAATGCGCTGAAATAAATCCGCCTTTGGTTTCCAACACTTCTTGAAACTCTACAAATGAGTCAACTTCGGTAATATGTGATTCTCTGTAATTTAGTGCTTTTTGATATAAACTATCTTGAATTTCTTTCAATGTTTTTTCAACATATTCAACAACAGTGTCTTGAGGAATATTTTGTTTTTCAAGAGTGTCCCTTCTTGCAATTTCCAAAGTGCCGTTTTCTAGATCTTTCGGACCCATCGCAATTCTCAAAGGCACACCTTTTAGTTCGTATTCCGCAAATTTCCAGCCTGGTTTGTAGGCCGTTCTGTTGTCATATTTTACTGAAATTCCCTTTTTTCGCAATTCAGCAACAATTTCATTAATTTTGACTGAAATGGCATCTAATTGCTCGTCGGTTTTATGGATTGGGATAATTACGACTTGAATTGGCGCAAGGTTCGGAGGCAATACCAACCCTAAATCGTCAGAATGTGTCATAATTAAAGCGCCTATCAAACGTGTGGAAACACCCCATGATGTTGCCCAAACGTATTCTTGTTTTCCTTCTTTTGAAGTAAATTTCACGTCAAATGATTTGGCGAAATTTTGCCCTAAAAAGTGTGAAGTTCCTGCCTGTAACGCTTTTCCGTCCTGCATCAATCCTTCTATGCAATAGGTTTCCAAGGCGCCGGCAAATCTTTCACTTTCTGTTTTTAAGCCTTTTATCACAGGCATTGCCATAAAATTCTCGGCAAAATTACCATAAACATCCAAAATTAATTCAGCTTCCTTGATTGCTTCTGATTCCAAAGCGTGCGCAGTATGACCTTCTTGCCATAAAAATTCAGTAGTGCGTAAAAATAAGCGAGTACGCATTTCCCAACGTACAACATTGGCCCATTGGTTAATTAATAGCGGCAAATCGCGGTACGATTGAATCCATCCTTTATAGGTGCTCCAAATAATTGCTTCACTAGTTGGTCGAACAATTAATTCTTCTTCCAGTTTTGCATTTGGGTCAACCATCAATTTTCCCGGTTTGTCTGGATCGTTTTTTAATCGATAATGTGTTACAACGGCACATTCTTTGGCAAATCCTTCTGCATTTTTCTCTTCAGCTTCAAACATGCTTTTAGGGACAAAAAGCGGAAAATAAGCATTTTCGTGGCCAGTTTCCTTAAACATTCTATCCAATTCTGCTTGCATTTTTTCCCAAATTGCATAGCCGTAAGGCTTGATAACCATACAGCCTCTAACCCCAGAGTTCTCTGCTAAATTTGCTTTAACCACAAGCTCATTATACCACTTGGAATAGTCGGTCTCTCTCTTTGTTAAATTTTTGCTCATATTCAAAAGTTTGGCATAAATGTTGCGCCTATTTTAGTGAAAATTATTAATTTCGACAAAATTAGTTTTTTTTAAATAGTTCAACAATAAAAACCGTAACTGATTATGAAAGCTTCAAAAATAATTAACCAAAAATACTTGCAAATTGGCCTTTTAATGGTGCTTTTTGTCAGTCTAAATTCTTGTGGTACCTACCAAAGTGCCTACAATGGTGACACTGATGGCATTTATGCTTCAAATAATCAAACCAGAAATGAAGTAGTAATTGTTGAAAATCAATCTAATTTTGATCAGAATTATTTTTCAAAACAACTGGAAGATCTTCAAAATTTAAAAGAAGAAGATACCTTTACGGAGATTGATGATTATTATTATGATGATGCCACATTTCAAGATGATGAATTATACACAAATTACAATGAACCTTGGGGTTATGATGGAGATGTTGTAATTAACATCAACAGCGGTTATGGTTATATGAGTCCAAGTTATTATTGGTACAACCCATTTTACGAACCTTATTACAATTATTACCCATATTATTACAATCCTTGGAGATTTAACTATTATAATCCGTATTATTCTTATGGATACAACCCATACCATTATGGATACTATGGAAATTATTACAATCCTTACCGTTCTTACTACTATAATTATCCTAACTATTATGACAGGTATGATAGTTACGGAAAAAGAACAAGCCGAAATACTGGAATAAGATACTATGACAACACAAATTCATCCGCTTTAAGCAGAAGAAGCAGCACGCAAAATAATGCTGCAAGAGGAAATGTTAACACTTCTACCAGAAGATCCACAGATGGAAATTTAAACAGAACCAACAATATCAATAGACGTAATAATGACAGGCAGCCTGTAAAATCAAACAACACCATTGAGAGAAGATCAAATAATAACATTCAAAGAGGCTCAAATAACAATACAATTCAAAGGTCTTCATCAACCAGAAGAAATTCGTCTTATAATTTTTCGCCATCCAATATGAGGTATTATTCCAATGAGCGCGCATCATCGGTTAACCGAAACGCAAATTCAACAGTTAGGGTGAATCCGAACAATTCAGGCAATCAAACTTCTACTAATAATTCAAATACTGTTAGAAGATCCAATAATGTTAACTCAAATACAAGCTCAAATAATAACAACAATTCATACAATACAAGAAGTTCCGGAAATGATAACTCTTCAGTAAACAGAAGCTCAAATTCTGAAAGCAGAAGTAGTTCATCTCAATCATCTTCTTCAAGTTCGTCATCAAGAAGCAATTCGAGAAGAAATAATTAAAAAATATTTAGGTTTAAATAAATTCGAAAAAGGATGAAAAAATTATATTTAGCAGCAGTATTATTGAGCTTTGGTTATTTTCTAAATGCACAAACATTAGGGTATAATGATGTGGGTGTATTATTTTCAAAAGAAAATATAAACGGTACCGCACGTTACAATGCTATGAGTGGCGCTTTTGGTGCTTTGGGCGGTGATTTGTCAGCTATGGATATTAATCCAGCCGGAGCTGCTGTGTTTTTGAAAAGTGAATTCGCCATTTCATTAAACAACAGAAACACCAAAACAATAGCTGGTTTTTACGGAAACAATACCCAATTTGAAAATGATTTCACAAATTTATCTCAAGCAGGTGGTGTATTTGTTTTTAGAGGTTATGGAAATAACAGTCAATGGAGCAATATTGCCTTAGGATTTAATTACAGCATTGCCAATGATTTTGAAAATTTATGGATTACTGAAGGAAATAGCGGTTATGCGCCCTTAACGGACTTTTATGACCCTGAAGTGGTTTATGGGGTTGCTGAAAATCAATATTTTGAAAATTTCACTGATGGAAAAAACGGTAAATATTCATTTACGTTTGCCGCACAAAACAACGATAATTTATACCTTGGAGCAGCCATAAATACTTATGATGTTGAATATTTTCAAAGAACATTGACGGAAGAATACAACAACGACGGAAATAACAATACGTTAGATGTGTCTTCGCGACAAGAGTTATTAACTTATGGCAACGGGGTATCTTTTAATTTTGGCGCAATTTTAAAACCAAGTGAAAATTTACGCTTGGGATTGGCATATCAATCACCGGTTTGGTACACCCTTTCTGAAGATTTTGTGGAATATGACGAGAATGTATACTTGAATGATGTGTTGTCCACAACAGAATATTCAGGAATAAACACCTTTGATTATAAGGTAAGAACGCCAAGCAAATTAACAGGAAGTTTTGCTTATATTTTTAGCAGTAACGGACTTGTGAGTGTTGATTACAGTTATAAAAATTATAGCAACATTAAATTAAGCAATGATGATTTTATTGATGAAAATCAAACATTTAAATCCGATTTGGAAAGTGTGGGCGAATTGCGCATTGGAACTGAATGGCGATTTGATAATTTCTCGCTAAGAGGTGGTTATCATTTTGAAAACAGTCCTTATAAAAGTGCTATAAGTTCAGACAATTTAGAAGGATATTCACTCGGTGCCGGTTACAAATTCAGAGGCGGAAAAATTGATTTGGCTTACCAAAAAATCCGGGAATACTGCACCTTACAATTTTTATCCGACAAGCAATCAGGTTGATGCTGCGGAGTTGGATTTTGACACTTCAACAATTACTGCAACATTGGTATTGAATCTTTAAACAACGAATTATAACGTAATAAAAGCGTCTCAGCCTTGAGGCGTTTTTTTATTCTTAACCAAGTACATGAATTATGTTTTATGTATTTTTGCACAAACTATTAAAAATGAAAAACGTAGCACTTAACATAGAAATAACAAATATACCGACGATAATAAAACTTACTTCAAGCGATATTTTGGCAAGTGGCAGTCACCAATACAACAATATTGATGAAGCTAAAAATTCACCTTTGGCGCAACAATTATTTCATTTACCATTTGTAAAACGTGTATATATTTCTGCAAATTTTATTGCACTTGAGCGATTTCCAATTGTGGAATGGAGCGATGTGCAGGATGATGTGAAAGAACAAATTGAAAATTACCTGAATGCTGGCGGTGTGGTGGTTTCAGAAGAAACTGCATCTAAAAAAATTCCGGTTGAAGTGTATGCGGAATCAACACCGAATCCTTCAGTTTTAAAGTTTGTTGCCAATATAAAATTGGTGGATAACGATTTGGAATTTAAAAACAGGGAAGAAGCTAAAAATGCGCCTTTGGCTGTTGAATTATTTAATTTTCCATTTGTAAAGGAAATATTTATTTCAGAAAATTATGTTTCAGTCACCAAAAATGACCTTGCTGAATGGAACGAAATAACCATTGAAATAAGAAGTTTTATCAGACAATTTATTGCCGACGGAAAAACAATTGCTTTGGCTTCCGCAGTTCCACAAAAAGTTTCAGAAGTTTATATGCCTGATATTGAACTTGATGATGTTTCCAAGCAAATTATCGACATTTTAGAGGAATACATAAAACCTGCTGTTGCAGCCGATGGCGGCAACATTATGTTTCGATCTTATGAGGAATCTTCAAAAACAGTTAACGTTATATTGCAGGGCGCTTGCAGTGGTTGTCCCTCTTCAACAATTACCCTAAAAAACGGAATTGAAAATATGTTGAAACAACTTATTCCCGGAAAAATTAATGAAGTTGTAGCGGTTAACTCCTAATTGGCTATGGCAGAAAAAGTTACTCCGTATAAAGATTCAGACCTTAGCAAAAAAGAACAGGTCACTAAAATGTTTGATGCCATTTCCAATGAATATGACGGTTTAAATCGTGTTATTTCCTTTGGAATTGATGTAAAATGGCGCAACAAAGTTGTTGACATTGTCGGAAAAACAAATCCCGATTCAATTTTGGACATTGCTACTGGAACGGGCGATTTGGCTATTAATTTAGCCAAAACAAAAGCTTCTAAAATTGTTGGTTTGGATATTTCTGACGGAATGCTTGAAGTTGGGCGAAAAAAAATTAAAAATCTTCAGCTAAACAATACTATTGAAATGGTGCTTGCCGATTCTGAAAAAATGCCTTTTGAAGACAATTCATTTGATGCCATTACGGTTGCTTTTGGCGTTCGGAATTTTGAAAATCTTGAAAAAGGACTGGCAGAAATTTACAGAGTTTTAAATAAGGGAGGCATTTTTGTGGTTTTGGAAACATCAATACCAACCAAAACACCGTTTAAACAAGGATATCAATTTTATGCCAAAAACATACTGCCTTTAATTGGGAAATTGTTTTCAAAAGATAAAGTTGCCTATCAATATTTATCGGATTCTGCAGCTTCCTTTCCGTACGGACAGGCTTTCAACAATATTTTGCATAAAATTGGGTTTATAGGTATAGAAAATAAACCGCAAACATTTGGTGTTGCTTCAATTTATATTGCAAAAAAATAATATATGAAAAAGGTATTTGTTGTCATTTTTTTGGTCATCTTTTCAATAAACAACTTAATTGCCCAAAAAAGAGATATTGTCCAATACAAGCAAAATTGGGACAAACAGCAAATTTTTTGGGGATATTTTTTGGGGCTAAATAAAAAAGATTACAAAATTTCGTACAAAACAAACAATGCTTTTATCGTTTCAACCCCAAGTATGGGTTTTGAAGTTGGCCTTATTGGTGATTTGCGTTTGCACAATAATATTAGTTTAAGACTAGAGCCCGGACTTTCGAGCAATTCTAAAGAATTGGCGTTTACGCATATTTATGGTGGCCAAAAAGACAGTATTCGAGAAGTGAATTCAACTTATTTTAGAGTTCCTTTATTGCTGAAATTTAATACAAACAGGTTAGATAATATGAGGCCTTATGCCATTGCCGGCGTTTCTTACGATTACAATTTTTCCAGCAATCAAGATAATCCAGACGATAATTTCGATGGAGAATTCAGAACAAAAAAAAATAATTTTTCCTATGAACTTGGTATTGGCGTAGATTTATATTTGCCATACTTCATTTTTTCCCCCTCCATAAGAGGTGTTTTTGCTATTAATGATGAATTGGTTAGGGACAACGCTTCAAATGGTGCAAGTCCTTGGACAGGTTCCGTTGATTATTTTGGAACAAGAGGTGTTTTTATCAAATTTGCTTTTCATTAAACGCTTAAGTCAACCTCTTAAATTCACTCAATAAAATTGCCGTAGCCGTTGCTACATTTAAACTTTCGGTCTGTTTTAATGCGCCAAATCTAGGAATTGAAATGGTATTGGTGATTAATTTTAAAATGGAATCACGAATTCCATTTGCTTCATTTCCCATCACCAAAATCGCATTTTCAGGCAATTTGCTTTTATAAACATTTTCACCGTCCATAATCGCGGCATATTTTGGCAATATGGAATTTTGTAAATAAGTTTCCAAATCTGTATAAATTATCGATACCCTGGCCAAAGAACCCATAGATGATTGCACCACTTTTTGGTTGTAGCAGTCAACTGTATTGGTTGAGCAAATCAATTGATCCACCCCAAACCAATCACACAATCTTATAATCGCGCCTAAATTTCCTGGATCATTAATTTCATCCAGCGCCACAATTAAACCCGATTTTATGGATGGTTTTGCACCAGGAATTTTAAAAAGTGCCAGCACGTTGTTTGGGCTAACCAGCGCGCTTATTTTTTTCAATTCAGTTTCAGAAATTTCAGTAACTTTCTCTAAATTTTTATAAATGGCATTGTCAACACAAAATAATTGCTCCAATTCAAAATTTGAGTTTAAAAATTCAGCCACAATTTTAGTGCCTTCTGCAACAAATAATTGATGTGCGGTCCGGTACTTTTTTTGATTTAGGCTCGTTATTGTTTTTAATTGATTTTTGCTTAAACTCATTTAATTTATCTATAAAAAATTGTAATTTGTAATACCACTGAAAAGTTATACTTTTGAAACAAATTTAAACGCTTATTTATTGAAAACCAATTTTAAAATATTAATAATTTTCGCAGGTATAATTTTTGGTTTTTCATCGTGTAACTCTGTGAAATATGTTGGTGAAGAGGAATTTCTGCTGGTAAAGAACAAGGTTGTTGTAAACGATAAAAAAAATGTCAGCGACGAAATAAACGATTATATTGTTCAGCGCCCCAATTCTTTGGTGCTTGGCGTTGCCATACCATTGCATTTTTACAACTTGGGAAATAAAAATTTTGAAGCCGATTTTGAGCAATGGAAAGAAGACAGTCCGGGGTGGTACAATTTTACAACAGGGGTGTTTTCAGAAAAACAGGCACGAGGCGTTAGGAATTTCAAATATAAAATGCACCAGTGGATTCTAAAAAATGGAGAACCTCCGGTTATTTTAGATTCAAAGAAAACAGCGCAAACGGTTAAAAATTTAACGCAACACTATTACAACGAAGGTTTTTTTAAAGTGAAGGTAACTTCGGAGGAAAACCAGTTAAAAAACAAAAAAGCTACCGTTGATTATTTTGTAGACACAGACAGACCTTATCAATTAGACAGCATCACAACCCTTATACAATCTAAAGTTTTAGATTCTATCTACGAGATTCATAAAGAAAAATCGGCAATAAAAGAGGGTGATCAATTTAAGTTATCTTCATTTGTCAATGAGCAAAACAGGTTAACAAATTTATTTAGGAACACTGGGATTTTCCGATTCAATAAAAATGCAATAACATTTGAGGCAGATACCTCTAACACTAATTATAAATCGGATGTAGTGCTGCTTATAGACAACAATATAGGGTCAGTTCCTTTTATCGTTCAGAAAATTCAGAAAGTAAATATTTATACCGATTATTCCTTTACCATCGATGCGAATAATACCATTAAGGACAGCTTAAATTATAATGGGTTTTCATTTTATGCCCAGGAAAAATTAAGATACAATCCGAAGTATCTGCTAAATTCTATTTTTATTGAACCAAATGATCTTTATAAGGATGATACAAGAGAGCTGACCCGTAAAAATTTAAGGGGCCTCCAAAATTTTAGGACAGTTGACATAAAATATATGGAATTGGAAAATGATATGCTGGAAGCTTCCATTTATTTATCGCCTCTCAAAAAGTATTCCATTGGAATTAATACCGAATTGACGCATTCAAATATCAGACAACTTGGTATTTCGGGAAAACTTTCATTTTTGGACAGAAATATTTTTAGGGGCGCCGAGTTGTTGAAATTTTCAATTCAAGGTTCCTTTTTAGATTCAAAAGATGCAGCTGAAAAAGGAAAATTATTAAATGCGTGGGAAATAGGAGGAGATATTTCATTAGAACTTCCAAGATTTGTATTTCCGGTAAAATTTGAAAAACTAATCCCAAAAAGCATGGCGCCAAAAACATTTTTTACGTTGGGTACAAGTCTGCAAAAAAATATTGGGCTTGATAAACAAAAATTCACCGGAATTGTGGATTATACCTGGGAATCATCCAGAACAAAGAATCATAGTTTTCAATTGTTAAATGCTCAATTTATCAAAAATTTAAATATTGATTCATACTTCAATATTTATAAATCTGAATTTAATGTAATTCAGGATATCGCCAATACCTATTTTGATGAAACGCTAACACCTGAAACCGTTATAGGATTTATAGATAATAGTATTGACGCGAATTTTGAGGAAAGCAATCCGGAAGAATATAGAATTGTTAGAAATATCAGAAACCGTTACACTATCATTACAGAAGATGTGTTGGTTCCTTTAATGGCTTATACATTTACCTATAACAATAGTGAAAATTATAAAGATACCAATTTTTCATTTTTCAGATCCCGACTGGCCGCATCAGGTAATTTAACCACGTTGTTGGCTCAAGAGAAAGATGTCAACAATACAAAAACACTTTTTAAGATTCCAATAGCACAATATGTGAGAGTTGATCTGGAATATAAAAAATTCTGGGATTTTGTTGGGAACAATGTCTTGGTTTTTAGAAGTTTTTTAGGGGTTGCGGTGCCTTATGGAAATTCCAGTACCATACCTTTCAGCAGAAGCTATTTTATTGGTGGCCCCAATGATTTACGCGCATGGAAAATTTATGATTTAGGTCCGGGTTCAACAAAAAGCGGATTGGAATTTAACGTTGGGAACCTAAAATTTATCAATACCCTGGAATATAGATTCAATGTAATAAACAGCATAAATGGCGCTTTATTTGTTGATGCCGGTAATATTTGGGACATTTCAAACACATCAATAACAGAACCTGAAGCTAAATTTAAAGGATTTAATTCTATAAAAGACATCGCCATAGGATCAGGTTTCGGACTTCGATATGATTTAAGTTTTATTTTATTGCGATTAGATTTAGGTTTTAAAACCTACGAACCTTATCTTTCGGAAGGAGATAAATGGTTTAAAAATTACAATTTAGGACATGCAGTTTATAATTTTGGGATAAGTTATCCTTTCTAAATCAGAAATTAAAACTATTTCGATTTCGTTTTTTTTATGTTCTTATGATTATTTAAAAGGGATAATTCATTAATTTTGCTACAATAATTTACAATAACTATAGACAAAATATTATGGCTCAAACAATTAAACCAGGAGTTGCTACAGGGGAAACAGTACAGGAAATTTTTAAGTTGGCAAAAGCCAAAAATTTCGCATTGCCTGCGGTAAATGTGATAGGATCAAACACCATTAATGCTGTTTTAGAAACTGCAAAAGAATTAAAAGCACCTGTTATAATTCAATTTTCAAATGGCGGTGCTCAGTTTAATGCCGGAAAAGGATTGTCTAATGAAAATCAAAAAGCAGCCATTGCAGGAGCAGTTGCAGGCGCCAAACACATTCATTTGTTAGCTGCTGCCTATGAAATTCCCGTGATTTTACATACGGATCATTGCTCAAAATCATTATTACCTTGGGTTGATGGAATGTTAGATGCCGGAGAACAGTTTTTTAAAGAAAACGGTGTGCCGCTTTTTAGTTCACATATGTTGGATTTATCTGAAGAGCCAATTGAAGAAAACATTGAAATTTGCAAAACATATCTTCAGCGTATGAGCAAAATGGGAATGACTTTGGAAATTGAACTAGGAATCACCGGAGGCGAAGAAGATGGCGTTGACAATTCGGATGTTGATTCATCAAAATTATACACACAACCTGTAGAAGTTGCCTATGCTTATGAAGAGCTTAAAAAAGTGAGCGATTGTTTTACAATTGCAGCATCATTTGGAAATGTTCACGGAGTTTACAAACCGGGGAATGTTAAGTTAACACCAAAAATATTGGACAATTCCCAAAAATTTATTCAGAATAAATATAACACAGGTGTAAATCCGGTAGATTTCGTATTTCACGGAGGCTCAGGTTCAACCCTTGAAGAAATTAGGGAAGCAATTGGCTATGGCGTAATTAAAATGAATATTGATACCGATCTTCAATTTGCTTTTTCTGAAGGAATTAGAGATTATATGGTTAACAATATCGATTATTTAAAAACACAAATTGGAAATCCTGACGGCGCTGACCAACCAAATAAAAAGTATTACGATCCAAGAAAATGGTTGCGTGAAGGTGAAGTTACATTTAAAACACGTTTGGCTCAGGCTTTTAAAGATTTAAACAACGTTAACACATTATAGTACTGAAGTTTATAATTATAATTTCATAAAGAGAACATATTTTTATATGTTCTCTTTATTTTTTTTAGTAATTTGCACAACTTATTCTCACTAAAACAACATAGTTATGTCATCTTGGTTTAAAAGAAAAGATAAAGGAATTCAAACACCTACAGAAGATAAAAAAGATGTGCCGAAAGGTTTGTGGTATAAAACGCCAAGCGGTAAAATTGTTGATTCATCAGAATTGAAACAAAACTATTATGTCAGTCCGGAAGACGGCTATCATGTAAGAATAGGAAGTGCTGAATATTTTGAAATTCTTTTTGACAACAATACCTTTAAAGAATTTGATAAAGACATGGTTTCCAAGGATCCGTTAAAATTCTCTGACAGTAAAAAATATGTTGACAGGCTTGAAGAAGCTTACGAGAAAACAAAACTAAAAGATGCGGTAAGGACAGCAGTAGGGAAATCGTATGGCAAGGATTTGGTGATTGCCGCCATGGATTTTGCTTTTATCGGCGGTTCTATGGGAAGTGTGGTTGGCGAAAAAATATCAAGAGCCATTGATTATTGTATAGAAAAAAAAGTGCCTTTTTTGATGATTTCAAAATCTGGTGGAGCAAGAATGCAGGAAGCATCATTATCTTTAATGCAACTGGTAAAAACATCGGCCAAATTAGCGCAACTTTCAGATGTGAATATTCCATATATTTCATTGTGCACAGATCCAACAACGGGCGGTACAACAGCTTCATATGCCATGCTTGGTGACATCAATATTGCTGAACCAAATGCGTTAATCGCTTTTGCCGGACCAAGAGTTGTGAAAGACACCACTGGTAAAGATCTGCCGGAAGGATTTCAACGTTCAGAATTTGTGATGGAACATGGCTTTTTGGATAAAATTGTGGAACGAAAATATTTAAAAAAGCAAATCAATTTATATATTGATTTAATTCAAAACTTACCAATAAGAAAATAAAGAAAAGCGAGCTCCAAAAGGCTCGCTTTTTTAATTAAAAAACCTATTTGCTTTCAAAAATAACTACCTGCCAAGTGCAATTTTTTAAAATTCAACACCATTTCAACAGCTAATTTATTTTTTGGCTGCACATAATTGTATGTTAAGGCTTTAATGTTCTTTTAAAAATAAAATATCGTTTCGTAATTTATTGTAAATCAATAATAATAATAGTATATTTGCCGACTGCAAGCCATAAGGTTTA
>ERZ1284729.107-NODE-107-length-14192-cov-8.968522_pt1 | contig 14192 bp, 14 predicted proteins | sample MGYA00454602_ERZ1284729 | MGnify/ENA primary metagenome ERZ1284729 (study PRJEB36292, sample SAMEA5787381) | metagenome | biome: Arctic soil; feature: perennial spring outflow channel; material: sediment | place: Canada | collected 2017-07-08 | depth 0.05 m ... | reverse complement strand
CCTTGGTATGCTTTTGTGATGTTGCTGATCATGTTCTCTCTGGCAGGTATACCGCAAGAAACCATACGCGCCAATTTTAAGCGTAATTGCCGCCAACACTACAGATCCACCAGTAGGCGCTTCAACGTGTGCATCTGGTAACCAGGTATGTACAGGCCACATCGGCACTTTAACTGCGAATGACATAAAGAACGCAATGAATAGCAATATCTGCGCTGTCATACCCAGCGGTAAACGATGGTAGTCAAGTATTTCGAAACTTCCACCAGACTGGAAATACAGATATAAGAATGCAACCAGCATTAACAGCGAGCCCAGCAGCGTATACAAAAAGAATTTTATCGCTGCATAAACGCGCCTTGGGCCACCCCAAATACCAATAACCAGGAATAGCGGGATAAGCATCGCTTCAAAGTAAACATAAAACAATATTGCATCCAGCGAAGCAAACACACCATTAATCAGTCCAGACATGATTAAAAATGCTGCAAGATATTGTGCAGTTTTATTCTTTATAACTTGCCAACCCGCAATCACTACTAAGATTGTAGTAAAGCTATTCAATAAAATGAAGGGCATGGAAATGCCATCAACACCTAAATGGTAGTTAATATTGAAAGTGGGTATCCAATGTGAGAATTCCACGAACTGCATATTCGCAGAGAGCACGTCAAAACGCGTATACAGCGGCAAAGTAACCGCAAACGCGAGGATCGAGCCAAACAATGCAATCCATCTTGCCAATGCTGCATTCCGATCCGATCCTGTAGCTAACACTAACACGCCGGCGAGAATCGGCACCCATATGGCCAAACTTAAAAGTGGGTATCCAGCTAACATAAAATCCCTATTCGTTTATATTTATCTGTTTAATGGCTTAAGCCACGCGCACAAACCATGTAACCAAAGCAAATACGCCTATGATCATGGCAAAAGCATAGTGGTAAATATAACCAGATTGCCATTTACGTATTACGGTGGAAATCCATCCAATCAGATTTGCAGTACCGTTCACGAAGAAACCATCAATGATCTTCACATCGCCAACGCGCCAGAAGAACCTACCCAACGCCCGTGCACCACCTGCAAAAAACCACTCATTGAAAGTATCAAAGCCATACTTGTTCTCTAAAATGCTGTAAATCAGGCTAAAGCGCTGTTTGAGAGCAGCTGGTATGTCTGGACGTTTCATATAGAAGAACCATGACATTGCAACACCAGATACGGCCAGCCAAAACGGCAATGTTGTCAGGCGATGCAACGCCATTGCCATTGCGCCATGATATTCATGCTTCAACTCCAGCATCGCAGGGTGCAGCTCTGGATTGATATAAATTGCGCCTTTGAAGAAGTCTCCAAACAGCATAGGCTCAATCGCAAAATAACCTATGAGCAACGATGGAATAGCTAACAGCACCAATGGCACAGTAATTACCCAAGGGGACTCATGTGGTACACCACCATGATGACCATGATCGTCATCATGATGCGCATCATGAGCATGTGCTTCATGACTAGTAGTGTCGAATCTCTCTTTGCCATGGAACACCAGGAAATACATGCGGAAAGAATAAAAAGCGGTTACAAATACGCCAGCAACTACTGAAAAATACGCAAATCCTGCCCCAGCAATACCTTGTTCCATGGCGACATGCACAGCTTCTATGATGCTATCTTTGGAATAGAATCCTGAGAAGAAAGGTGTACCTATCAATGCCAGCGATCCGATCAACGACGTAATCCAGGTGATAGGCATATATTTGCGCAAACCACCCATATTACGAATATCCTGATCATGGTGCATACCCATGATCACAGAACCGGCAGCCAGGAACAGTAGTGCCTTAAAGAAGGCATGCGTCATTAAATGGAACACTGCTACAGAGTACGCAGAGGCACCCAACGCTACTGTCATATAACCCAATTGCGACAAGGTTGAATAAGCCACAACCCGCTTAATATCATTCTGGATGATGCCGAGAAAGCCCATGAATAAGGCGGTAATAGCACCAATCACCATAACGAACGACAAAGCTGTCTGGGATAACTCGAATACTGGTGACATACGTGCCACCATGAATATACCAGCCGTCACCATCGTTGCTGCGTGAATTAGCGCAGAGATTGGTGTAGGTCCTTCCATGGAGTCGGGTAACCAAACATGCAAAGGGAATTGCGCTGATTTACCCATAGCCCCTATGAATAACAGGATGCAAATAACAGTAAGCAATGACCAGTCCTGTCCGGGAATAATGCTGACAGTCTGACTCGCCATTGCCGGGGCCTGCGCAAATACGGATGCGTAATCCAGCGTACCGAAATATGCCAGCACCATGCCAATACCTAACAGAAACCCAAAGTCACCTACGCGGTTAACCAAAAATGCCTTCAGGTTGGCATATGTTGCAGTTGGACGCGTATACCAGAAACCAATCAACAAATAAGAAACCAAACCCACGGCTTCCCAGCCAAAGAATAGCTGCATAAAGTTGTTTGCCATAACCAGCATCAACATGGCAAAGGTAAATAGCGAAATGTAGCTAAAGAAACGCTGATAGCCCGGATCTTCCCGCATGTAACCGATCGTGTAGATATGCACCATCAACGAAACGAACGTAACTACCATCATCATCATCGCTGTTAGCGAATCTATCAGGAAGCCTACTTCAAAACGTATATCACCGGTGGTTAACCAAGTGTAAACAGTGCCATTAAATACATGGCCTGCCTGTACATCCTGGAATACTATCCATGAGGCCCAGCAAGATATAGCAACACCGGCTATGGTGACTATGTGCGACAAAGTACGACCAATTACCCATCCTAGCAGGCCGGCTATGACCGCGCCTAGCAAAGGTGCTAATGGTACTAAGAGATAAAGTTTCTGCATTTCTGTCATTGTTGAGTCCTGTCAGATGCGTTCCGCACCATTAGCCTTTCAGATGATCCAAATCGTCCACGTGTATGGTACGTAAGTTACGGAACAACACCACCAGAATCGCCAAACCTATGGCGGATTCTGCCGCTGCTACAGTGAGTATAAAAAATACAAAAACTTGACCAGCTGTGTCGCCTAAGTAATGTGAAAATGCTATGAAATTCATATTCACCGCAAGCAACATCAATTCGATCGCCATTAGTAAAATAATCACGTTTTTGCGGTTCAGGAATATACCCAATACGCTGATTGCGAAAAGAATCGCACCCAATATTAAATAATGTGAAAGTGACAGCACTGTGTTCCCTCTCTTATGACTTGGTTGATGACGGCTGCTCAGACGCCATTGAAACCAAGCGTACGCGATCCGCACGTTTGATTTTCACCTGCTGTGCCGGATCCTGATATTTACTATTTTTGCGACGGCGCATGGTCAGTGCGATAGCGGCTACGATCGCAACCAACAATACGACTGCGGCCAACTCGAATGGGTACACGTATTCGGTATACAGCAAACGGCCTAACTCTTTAGTGTTGCTATAGTTTGCTGCATGCGGCACAGGTGATGGCACTATGTTCAAACCAAAACTGCGGCTTCCCAGCACAACCGTCATCTCAATCACCAGCATCGTGGCGACAAACCCTGCCAATGGTAAATAATCCCAGAAACCTTCGCGCAATCGGTCAAGGTTAATATCCAGCATCATCACCACAAACAGGAACAGCACCATTACCGCGCCAACATACACAAGCACTAACGTGATTGCTAAAAATTCAGCTTCCAGCATCAACCATAAGCCAGCTGATGTAAAAAACGCCAGCACCAGGAATAAAGCCGCATGCACGGGATTTCGGGTAGTAACTACGCGAAATGCAGCAAATAATAAAATTGCTGCAAAAAAGTAAAACACGCCAGTTTCAAAATTCATATGTATTCGCCCAATGCAAAATTAACGGTATTTAGCGTCAGCAGCACGCGCAGCAGCGATTTGTGCTTCATGTTTGTCACCAACTGCTAGCAACATATCTTTTGTGTAATTCAGATCACCGCGCTTTTCACCGTGATATTCCAGAATATGCGTTTCCACAATTGAATCTACTGGACATGATTCTTCACAGAAGCCACAGAAAATACATTTGGTCAGATCGATGTCATAACGCGTGGTACGGCGACTTCCATCATCCCGCTGCTCTGATTCGATGGTGATTGCCATCGCTGGACACACCGCCTCACACAATTTGCAAGCAATACAACGCTCTTCACCATTTGGATAACGACGCAACGCATGTAATCCACGGAAACGTACTGATTGTGGTGTTTTTTCTTCTGGAAACTGCACTGTTATTTTTCGCGCGAAGAAGTGACGACCGGTCAAGGCCATACCCCGCAACAGCTCAATAAGCAGAAAACTTGATAAAAAATGTTTTATTGCATTCATTAAATCACTCCATCATTCCACATTAGTGGAACAAGTATCCGTAAGGTGTTTGCATCATCGCACCCACAAAGAGCAGCCAGATAAGCGTAATTGGAATAAACACCTTCCAGCCCAGGCGCATGATCTGGTCATAGCGATAACGCGGGAAAGTCGCGCGGAACCAGAGAAACAGAAACAATACGAATCCAATTTTAAACATCAGCCAAACAAAACCCGGAATCCAGTTAAATGGCGCTATATCGAAAAGAGGATTCCAGCCACCCAGGAACATGAGCGAAGTCAAAGCCGCTATCAATATCATGTTGGCGTATTCGGCCAGGAAAAATACTGCAAACGCCATACCCGAATATTCAACGTGGAAGCCTGCGACAATTTCCGATTCACCTTCAGACACGTCGAATGGCGCACGGTTGGTTTCAGCCACACCGGCAATCAGATATACAATAAACATAGGAAACAGTGGTAGCCAATACCAGCTGAACATACCACCAGTCTGACCTTTGACGATTTCAACCAGATTCAAGCTTTGCGAAGCCATCAACACGCCTACCAAAGCAAAACCCATCGCGATTTCGTATGACACGATTTGTGCTGCAGAACGCAAGCTACCTAGAAAAGCATATTTAGAATTGGATGCCCATCCTGCAATAATTATGCCGTATACGCCCATAGACGTAATTGCTAGTATGTATAACAGGCCAGCATCAACGTTAGCTAATACCAATTCTGGCGAAAACGGAATAACTGCCCATGCTGCGAGAGCAGGTGCAATAGTCAGCACCGGTGCGATCACAAACAGAAATTTATTTGCACCACTAGGTATGATGATTTCTTTCATCAGCAACTTAAGGCCGTCTGCGATTGGTTGCAACAAACCTTTAAAACCTACTCTGTTCGGTCCAATACGAACCTGCATGTAACCAATGACTTTACGCTCCGCATAAGTCAAATAGGCCACAGCTAGCAGCATTGGAATTACTATTGCTACTATCTTGGCCAATGACCAGACCAAAGGCCACGCATAGCCAAACAAATTCTGCAAATATTCCATGTTATGCACGCTCCAAGCTGATCTTGCCCATCATCGCACCTAGATTGGCTGTGTGTGGGTGGCCTGCTGCCAAACGGACACAATCTACTGGCAGCGTATCGTCCGTCTCTATACGTACTACAGCTTTAGCATCACCCTGCTTCACCGTTACCATTGCACCAGAGTTAATACCAAGCGTGATGAGCATGCCCGGATTCACCAGCGCAACCGGCGCTTCTGCATTATGCGTTTTCTGCAACGAACCAGCACGACGCACTATCGCATCTGCCTGATACAGCGGCACTTCACCAATCCGCATTACACCTTCTGCTATTGCAATAGTGGATACTGTGTTTTTCGTTAATTTGTTACTTAAAGCAGCTTCTGGCAAATCACCTGTCGGCAATGCTGCTTTACGTACATCTTCAGCCGTATCGTAATCAAATCCTGCTAGACCAAGCATAGTTCCGAGCACGCGCAATACTTTCCAGGCTGGACGAGTTTCTCCGAGCGGCTTTACAGCACCTTTAAATGACTGTACTCGACCCTCAGTACTGATAAAAGTACCTGCTGTTTCTGTAAAGGGCGCTATCGGCAACAACACATCAGCATATTCCATTGCTTTATGCTTGTAAGCGCTCATCGCAACAACCATATCTGCACTCTGCATTGCATTAACAGCTTGTGCTGGATCATTGATATCCAGTTCCGCTTCTGTACCTAATAGCAAATATGCTTTACGCGGCGCGCTTAACATTGCTGCAGCATTCAAACCAGCTTTGCCCTGATAAGGCACCGCACCAATTACGGACGCGCCAACGCTATTTGCAGCTTCACCGAGGAAGCCCATGCTCGCGCCTGACATGTCTGCAATTACCTGCGCCAAAGCATGCAAGTCAGCGTATTGCTGATGATGCTGCGCAATGTTACCCAGCATTACAGCTTTACGTTCACCCGTTGCCAAACTCTGTGCAATCGCTTCGTTCTCAGCACTGACTGTTAAATCAGAAGTGATCCCTGCGACTGCAGGAGGTAAGGCTTTTGTAGTTAACTGAGCCAATGCCACAGCAACTTGTGCTAAGGAATTCACCATAGCTTGTGGCGCAACAATAGAACGATTTTTAACTTTCATCAGCAAATCGTCGTTGACAGGATTTAACAGGTTCAGCTGAGCACCATGCTTCACCGCCTGACGCATACGATGCGCCAGCAATGGTTGCTCTTGTCGCAACGTGCTACCTACCAATAGAATCCGATCAAGTTTTTCAACATCTGCAACTGGCATACCCAGCCACAATGCGCCAGTCAGTGCATTATCTGAACTGAAATCTGCCTGACCTAAACGCGTATCCACATTACCTGTGCCCATACCGCGCATTAGTTTCTGTAACAGATACAGCTCTTCTACCGTTTGATGCGGTGTAGCCAACGCACCCAGGCTATCTGCGCCATGCTGTTCACGTATTTGCTTCAATCCATTAGCGACATACTCTAATGCCACCTGCCAGTCTACTTCCAACCATTTACCGTCTTGTTTGACCATAGGCTTAGTCAAACGCTGGTCAGAATTCAATCCCTCATATGAGAAACGATCCTTATCAGATAGCCAGCATTCATTAACCGCTTCATTTTCCAGCGGCAATACACGCATCACGCGATTGTCTTTAACCTGTACGGCAAGATTGCTACCTAAACCGTCATGCGGACTGACTGACTTGCGGCGCGACAACTCCCAACTGCGCGCTGTATAGCGGAAAGGCTTACTGGTTAACGCTCCTACTGGACATAGGTCAATGATGTTGCCTGACAATTCAGAATCTATCGTTTTATTAATAAACGGCATGATTTCAGAATGTTCGCCACGACCAACCTGACCCATTTCCATTATTCCTGCGATCTCCTGGCCGAAACGTACACAACGTGTGCAATGGATGCAACGTGTCATATCAGTCGAAACCAATGGTCCAAGATCTTTCTCTTTAACCACGCGTTTAACTTCCTGATACCGCGATGCGCTGCCACCGTAACCTACTGCCAGATCCTGCAGGCTGCATTCGCCGCCTTGGTCGCAAATCGGGCAATCCAACGGATGATTAATCAACAGGAATTCCATTACACCTTTTTGCGCTTTAATCGCATAATCAGATTTGGTGAATACCTTCATCCCATCAGTTACTGGTGTTGCGCAAGCAGGCATAGGCTTTGCAGCTTTTTCTACCTGTACCAGACACATGCGGCAGTTAGCAGCAATAGATAGTTTTTTGTGGTAGCAAAAATGCGGGATATACACACCGATTTGAGCTGCCGCATCCATAATAGTGCCACCTGCAGGAGTAACTACTTTGTTGCCATCAATTTCAATTTCTAGCATTTACTTCACCTATACCATGCATTTGCCATGTTCGATGTGATACTCGAATTCATGACGATAATGTTTGAGCATCGCTTGTACCGGCATCGCTGCCGCATCGCCAAGCGCACAAATGGTACGACCACCTATATTGTGAGCAACGTCATTCAGCAAATCGAGGTCTTCAGGACGACCTTGACCATGCTCTATTCGGTGGATAACGCGATATAACCAACCAGTACCTTCACGGCACGGTGTGCACTGCCCGCATGACTCTTCAAAATAGAAATAAGACAGTCGCTCCAGCGCCTCTACCATACATACGGTTTCATCCATAATGATGACTGAGCCCGCACCTAATGCCGATCCAGCTTTAGCGATAGAATCGTAATCCATCGTACAATCCATCATCATTTCAGCAGGAACCACTGGCGTTGAAGACCCACCAGGAATACACGCCTTGAATGTGTGTCCTGTACGGATACCACCAGCCAATTCCAGCAACTCCGCAAATGGCATACCCATAGGTACTTCATAGTTACCGGGCTTATTTACATGACCTGACACAGAGAAAATCTTGGTGCCACCGTTATTCGGTTTACCAAGCTCAAGAAATTTCTGACCACCTTCGCGAATAATATAAGGAATACTCGCGAAAGTTTCGGTATTGTTAATCGTTGTCGGTTTGCCATATAAACCAAAACTGGCGGGAAATGGCGGCTTGAAGCGTGGCTGACCTTTTTTGCCTTCAATTGATTCCAGCAAAGCCGTTTCCTCACCACAAATATAAGCACCATAACCATGATGGTTAAACAGCTCAAAACTAAAGTCAGTTCCTAAGATGTTATTTCCTAGAAAACCAGCAGCTCTCGCTTCTACAAGCGCTTCTTCCATGCGTTCGTAAGTTTCCCAGATTTCACCATGTATATAATTATATGCGCGTTTCACACCCATAGTGTACGCAGCAATAGCCATACCTTCGATCAAGGAATGTGGGTTCAGCAACATAATGTCGCGATCCTTGAAAGTACCGGGTTCGCCCTCATCAGAGTTGCAAACCAGATATTTATCACCCTGATAATGACGCGGCATGAAGCTCCACTTCAAACCCGTAGGAAAGCCTGCACCGCCACGGCCACGCAAGGCTGATTTTTTAACTTCGGCAATAATGGTTTCCGCCGAAATTTTTTCAGTTAATACCTTTCGTAGAGCAGCGTATCCACCGTTCGCCACATAGGTTTCCAACTTCCATGATTCTGGAAGGTGAACTGTATTAAATATTACTTCACCGCCTTTAATGACCATGTTATTTCAGCTCTTCAAGGATGGCATCGATCTTCTCTGGAGTAAGAAAAACTTCCATGCGATGATTATTGATAAGGCAAAGTGGCGCATCGCCACAAGCCCCCATGCATTCACCTTCTTTTAAAGTAAAACGGCCATCCGCGGTTGTTTCACCGAATTCACAACCAAGATGTTGCTTTAAATGCGCTGCCATTTCGGGCGCACCCATTAACATGCAGGAAATATTGGTACATAAGGTCACCTTATACTTCCCTACCGGAGCCGTATCGTACATATTGTAGAAGGTCGCGACTTCATAAACTGCTATCGTTGGCATGCCTAAATATTCAGCGACATAATCCATAATCTCCGTCGACAACCAACCTTTTTCGACCTGAGCAATGCGTAATGCAGACATTACCGCTGACTGACGTTGATCAGCCGGGTATTTTGCAATTTCAATATCTAACTGTACAAGGGATTCTGGGCTCAACATTATCGGTCTATCTCCCCAAAGACTATATCTTGCGTGCCAATAATCGCGACTACGTCAGCAATCATATGACCACGCACCATTTCATCTAGTGCCGCCAAATGCGGGTAACCAGGCGCACGTATTTTTAAACGGTAAGGCTTATTTGCGCCGTCAGATACCATATAGATACCAAACTCACCCTTAGGATGCTCCACTGCCGCATAAGCTTCACCTTCAGGCACATGCATACCTTCAGTAAACAACTTGAAGTGGTGAATCAAGTCTTCCATATTTTGCTTCATACCTACGCGTGATGGCGAGGCGACTTTATGGTTACTGGTAATAACCGGACCTGGATTTTGCTGCAGCCATGCAACACACTGCTTAATGATACGGTTGGACTGACGCATTTCTTCCATACGCACTAAATAGCGATCATAGCAATCACCATTTACTCCAACCGGAATATCAAACTCCAACCTGTCGTAAACTTCGTAAGGCTGTTTCTTGCGCAAATCCCACTCGATACCAGAGCCGCGCAACATCGGGCCAGTAAAGCCCAAAGCCAAAGCGCGTTCCGGGGTTACTACGCCTATGCCTACAGTCCGCTGCTTCCAGATACGATTATCGGTCAGCAATGTTTCATATTCATCAACATATACATCGAAGCGTTGCGTAAAGTCATCCAGAAAATCGAGCATAGAACCTTGACGATTCTTATTCATCTCCCGAATTGCGGATTCATTGTGAATTTTAGATGCCTTGTATTGCGGCATCGTGTCCGGCAAATCACGGTAAACACCACCAGGACGATAGTATGCAGCGTGCATACGCGCACCTGAAACCGCCTCATAACAGTCCATCAAATCTTCACGCTCACGGAAGGCATAAAGAAAGACCGTCATAGCACCAATATCAATGGCGTGCGCACCTAACCACAACAAATGATTTAAAACACGAGTCACTTCATCGAACATAACCCGTATGTATTGAGCGCGTTCAGGCACAGCAATACCCATCAATTTTTCGATAGCCATGACATACGCATGCTCATTACTCATCATCGACACATAATCGAGACGATCCATGTAAGGCAGCGCCTGAAGATACGTTTTGCTTTCTGCCAGCTTCTCTGTTGCACGATGCAAGAGACCGATGTGTGGATCTGCCCGCTCGATAACTTCGCCATCAAGCTCTAGCACCAAGCGCAAGACTCCGTGCGCTGCTGGGTGCTGAGGTCCAAAATTCATGGTGTAATTACGAATTTCAGCCATTATGCATTCTCTCCATAATTTGCTTCTCGTACTATACGTGGTGTAATTTCCCGCGGATCTATACTGACAGGTTGATAAATAACACGCTGCTGCTCTGGGTCGTAACGCATTTCTACGTTACCAGAAACAGGGAAATCCTTGCGGAACGGATGTCCTACAAATCCATAGTCGGTCAGTATGCGACGCAAATCGGGATGCCCATCAAATACGATTCCGAACAAATCAAATGCCTCGCGCTCAAACCAGTTTGCAGCCGGCCATACGTCCACCATGCTTTTCAGCACAGGAAAGTCATCTTCAGTGGCGAATACACGCACACGCAACCGACGATTTTTAGTTAGCGATAAAAGATGATAAACGACAGCAAAACGCGCACCCTGCCACTCACCCTCGCGATAATCCGAGTAGTCCATGCCACACAAATCAATCAACTGCTCAAAACACAAACCTGCATGATCACGCAAAATGATCATCACATCGCGCAAATCGTCAGCCCGCACTTCTATTGTTAACTCATCCAACGCCTCAACTTGGCGCACCAACTTGGTTCCCAAGGTGGTCACTAATGAAACGGACAGACTATCTAATGATGGATTCATACCAACTCACTCTTAATCATTAACGTGCAATTGTATTTGTGCGCTTGATTTTGTTCTGCAACTGAATAATGCCGTAAAGCAAAGCTTCAGCCGTTGGAGGACAGCCAGGCACGTAAATATCTACCGGCACTATACGGTCACAGCCGCGCACAACTGAATATGAATAATGGTAATAGCCACCGCCGTTGGCACATGATCCCATGGATATTACCCAACGAGGCTCAGCCATCTGATCATAAACTTTACGTAATGCCGGCGCCATCTTATTACATAAAGTTCCCGCAACGATCATCACATCTGACTGACGTGGACTCGGGCGGAATACAATACCGAAACGATCCAGGTCGTAACGCGAAGCGCCGGCCTGCATCATTTCCACAGCACAACATGCCAGACCGAAAGTCATAGGCCAGAGCGAACCTGTACGCGTCCAGTTGATTAATTTATCTGCTGTTGTGGTGACAAAACCCTGCTCTAAGACGCCTTCTATTCCCATTCCAGCGCTCCTTTCACCCACTCATACACAAAGCCAACCACCAGTATGGCCAGAAACATAACCATAGCCAGATAGCCAAACAAGCCTATTTCTTCAAGCACAATCGCCCACGGAAACAGGAAAGCAATTTCCAGATCAAATAAGATAAAAAGAATCGCGACCAAATAATACCGCACATCAAATTTCATGCGCGCGTCTTCAAAAGCCTCAAATCCGCACTCATACGGCGACAGCTTCTCACTATCAGGATGGTTAGGCGCGAGCAACCAACCCAAAACCATTGGGCCGATACCGACTGCTAATCCAACCAAAACAAATAACAACACAGGAAAATAATTTTCAAGCATGGATACGCCCCCAAGCCATTTACAGGCACACAGCCTCTTAGTTTAATTGCCCCAAAAGCACCGCGTCAAGCTTAAAAATCGATTGTCAAAAAAATCAAACTAAATCTTAACAATCAATTGATTACGATAAGCAGCAACGTTGTGCCTATTCGTCAATTTTATGGTGCCGACGGCGAGACTCGAACTCGCATAGCTTTACGCCACTACCCCCTCAAGATAGCGTGTCTACCAATTTCACCACGTCGGCCTATTGATAGGACGGATTGATAATCCGCCCCACGGTAACACATCCCTATTACTTAGGAATCTCCCCGGCTTTTGACCCGGCGTTACCTGGAACTACTGGACCTGCAGGTGCGGCTGGCGCGGTTGCATCAACCGGCACCACAGGTTTAATTACTTGCAATTTTTGTTGCGTTTTCATAACGCCCACAGCCTTGACTGGCTGACCGGCAAAACAAGTCACAACCAAGCTGGACATAAAAAAAGTCGCCCCCAACACCGCAGTTGTCCGGCTTAAGAAATTTGCTGATCCTCTCGAACCAACCAAACTACCTGCTGCACCACCGGCGAAAGAAGCACCCATACCAGCCACTTTCCCTTGCTGCACAAGCCCCAAGACATACCAGGAAACCGCGCCCAGCAATGTCAAAACCCCAATAGACGTTTCCAAATCTAAATCCTTTAGGCTAATTCGCTTACGATTGTGCAGCTCGGCAAATAGCAATAAACTCATCCGCTACTAACGATGCTCCACCAATCAATCCGCCATCAATATCCGGTTGAGAAAATAATTCTGCCGCATTTGCGGCCTTTACGCTGCCGCCATACAAAATCACCATACGGTCTGCAATCGCCACATCAAGCGTAGCTAATTTTTGCCGTATGAATGCATGCACAGCTTGCGCCTGTTCCGGGCTTGCAGTCTTTCCCGTTCCAATAGCCCACACAGGCTCGTAGGCAATTACCGCTTGCGCAATACCTTCCATTCCAGCCAACGCTAATACCGCATCCAGTTGTCGAGCAATAACCGACTCTGCAATCCCGTTTTCACGCTCTGCAAGCGTTTCGCCAACACACAATATCGGTTTCAACCCAGCTCGAATTGCAGCAACAAATTTCGCAGCTACAATCTCATCCGTTTCTCCATAAATTGCACGACGCTCAGAATGCCCAACAATTACATACTCACAACCAAATTCTTGCAGCATTGCTGCAGATACTTCACCAGTATAGGCGCCTTTTGCGTACTCGCTCATATTTTGAGCTCCCCACGCAATGATTGACCCAGCCAGTACAGTTTCAACTTGAGCGAGGTAGGGGAACGGGACGCACACAGCACAGGCCATATTAGTCATATTCGCCAAACCAGCATGCAATTCGCCTAATAATGCTTTGTTTTCAACCAGGCTACCGTGCATTTTCCAGTTTCCGGCGACTAATTTTTGCCGCATTGCTCAACCCCACCTTCTAAAACCCTAGATAGTACACATAACACCCTATCTTGGTCAATCCTTAGCTTAACTGACAAGCAGTTGGGAGCTATTAATCATAACGTCACAATTTTGTAATATTCGGCTAGTATTATGTGAAGCAACAAACAGCAACAGCTTCATTTAATCTGCTTTTTGTATTGATTCATTACTATCTATACGGAGATACATCGCCCATGCAAACTACGACTCGCAATCTTGCTACCATACTTCTATTAAGCGCTGGCTGGGCTTTCGCTGCCAGCACACAAGCTGCTGAAATTACTGGTGCCGGCGCTACATTCCCATACCCAATCTATTCCAAATGGGCTGAGGCGTACAAAGCCAAGACGGGTGTTAGCTTGAATTACCAATCCATTGGTTCCGGTGGTGGTATCAAACAGATCAAGGCCAAAACAGTTGATTTCGGTGCTTCCGACATGCCTTTAAAGGCAGACGTGCTTGAAAAAGACGGCTTAATGCAGTTC
>ERZ1284729.106-NODE-106-length-14267-cov-7.170279_pt1 | contig 14267 bp, 14 predicted proteins | sample MGYA00454602_ERZ1284729 | MGnify/ENA primary metagenome ERZ1284729 (study PRJEB36292, sample SAMEA5787381) | metagenome | biome: Arctic soil; feature: perennial spring outflow channel; material: sediment | place: Canada | collected 2017-07-08 | depth 0.05 m ... | reverse complement strand
CCGGCTATCCCGCTATTGGATAAATCTGGCGTGCATAAAAACTGCCCATTCACCGCAAATAAATTAGTCATCGTTCCGCCGATAACGTAACCAGATTCGTCCAATAACAAGCCCTCCATAATATCAGGGTCTTGCCATTCACCTCGAGCCAATACGTTCTCTAGGCGATTAATATGTTTAATTCCCGCCAACAATGGCTGTCGTGCCAAACGTAACTGACACATTCGCGCTGATATACCATCAGTCTTATATTGCGGCACTTGTAGCGGCAAAGCCGTGAAACTGACTACGCGTGTAGGAGAGTCCGACAAATATGGATTGTAACCACGCTGGCCCACACCACGCGTCACCATGATTTTAATCACGCCATCGTTTTCAATTACGCCAAGCTGTTCAAAGTCCTGCTCAAACAACGTAGCTGCTGGACACAATATCCCAATACGAGCACAGTCTGACGCTAATTTTGCATACTGCCGATACCAATTTTTATTAAGCGCATCCTGTACCAGCATGGTTCGAAATACACCATCGCCATAACTAAAACCACGATCGGCAGGATCTATCTTGGCATTAGCCACGCCATTCACAAGTATCATGCGAGCCATCCTAAAGCACGCACTAATCCCTTGGCCTTGGCTCGCGTTTCATTCAATTCACGCTCGGGGTCGGAGTCCACCACGATTCCTGCACCAGCCGAAAACTCGAGCGCTTGCCCAGACAACATCATGGTGCGAATTAATATATTCAAATCCAAATCGCCATCCAAATTAATATATCCCATACTTCCGGTGTAAGCACCACGCGAACTGGACTCCAACTCACGGATAATCTGCATGGTACGGACTTTTGGGCAACCGGTAATCGTACCACCAGGAAATAATGCACGCATCACATCCAAAGGTGATGTCGATGCGTTTAACTGCCCGCTGACCGTGGATTCGATATGATGCACATGTTCGTAACTCGCCACCGCCATAAGTTCATCGACCTTAATGCTACCTGGTTCACATATCCGACCAAGATCATTACGCTCCAGATCAACCAACATGACATGCTCTGCACGCTCTTTAGGATGAGCTATCAGTGCTTCGCGCACTTGCATATCAAGCACCGAATCAGCATGGCGAGGGTGCGTACCTGCAATTGGCCGAGTTAATGCACGCCCTCCCGTAACCTGTACTAAACGTTCTGGCGATGAGCTGATAATATATTGATCGTTGCCAAGATTGGCAATACCCGCAAAGGGGGCGGGATTGTTATGACGTAATGCCTGATACAAAGCTGGCGCACTGTTAGGTGTGTTCACATGGGCACGCCAACGTCGGGATAAATTGACCTGAAACACATCGCCAGCCGCAACGTAGTTTTGTATTTTGGCTACACCTTCAAGAAATTCCGCTTCAGGCTCCTCATGCAAGGTATCCAAATTCAATTCAGGCAGTGCAACAGACTCAAGCTGCTCGATATCATCCTGCATAGCTATCAATTGCGCTTCTGACTCAGCAACCAGCCAGGCTTCATTTTCCTGTTTATTCACCAAAATCGCGGCTGGAACACGCATGAATACAGCCAGAGGAAAATCATTGTTTATAGTGGAGCGTGCTACCACACTAGGTTCAAACGTGTGCAGCAACTCATACCCAAGGTAGACAAACCAACCACCGCGAAACGGCAAGTGCGCATACGCCGTTGACTCGCTCACGTGTGATTTTTGCCAATCAAGCTTAAAATCCTGAAAGAAATCCGCGCCTTGGTCAACACCATATCGATGAGATTCAATTGGAAGTGCCATCAGAATATCCCATCCTTGTCCCGCAGCGGTTTCCAGTAAAACTGGATAACGCTAAGGATTACAAGTATGAAGCGTAAAGAGATCGGGAATCGCAGATAAGCGAAGAATAGGCACGGAGGGAGTATTTACAAACAACACCGCTGATAATTCATACCGCGTATACGGGATAAGTTATCAACGGTTTGCACGATAGAACTGATTAGATTTTACGGAACACCAGCGTGCCATTCGTTCCGCCGAAACCAAACGAATTAGACATCGCCACATCAATTTTCATCTCACGAGCAGTATTGGGCACATAGTCCAAATCACACGCTTCATCCTGATTGAACATATTGATGGTCGGTGGCGCTACCTGATGATAAACACTCAAAGCTGAATACACGGCCTCAATACCGCCAGCTGCACCCAGCAAATGGCCAGTCATAGACTTGGTCGAACTCACTGCTGCTTTATAGACGTGATCGCCTAATGCAAGTTTCATGGCGGAGGTTTCGGCAATATCACCTAGTGGAGTAGAAGTACCATGGGCATTAATATAATCGACCTGATCGGGATTGACGCCCGCGTTGCGCATCGCATTACGCATACAGCGCGCAGCACCTTCACCACTCTCAACCGGTGCGGTCATATGATATGCATCACCACTCATACCAAAGCCGGCCAATTCAGCATAAATTCTGGCGCCACGAGCCTTAGCGTGCTCATACTCTTCGAGCACAACCACACCTGCCCCCTCACCCATGACAAAACCATCACGATCCTTATCCCATGGACGACTTGAAGTAGCTGGATCATCGTTACGTGTTGATAAAGCCCGTGCTGAAGCGAAACCACCAATACCCAATGGGCTTAACGCTGACTCGGCACCACCGGCTATCATCACATCAGCATCACCATATTCGATCATTCGTGCTGAATCACCGATTGCATGAGTTGCTGTTGCGCACGCCGTAACCATTGCCAGATTCGGACCTTTTAATCCATACATAATCGACAGATTGCCCGAAATCATATTGATAATGGACGCGGGAATGAAAAAAGGAGAAATTTTGCGCGGACCGCTTTCCAGATAAGTGCTATGGGTCGATTCAATGAGTGGCAAGCCACCAATACCAGAACCTATGCTGACACCAATTTGCGTAGCATTTTCCTCAGTCACTTCCAATCCGGAATCTTTAAAAGCCTCCATGCCTGCTGCCATACCGAACTGGATAAACAAATCCATACGACGAGCATCTTTTGGATTTAAAAACTGACCGACATCAAAATCTTTAACTTCGCCCGCAATTTGCGAAGCGAAAGGACTTGGGTCGAAACGAGTAATACGGGTAATACCCGACTTACCCGCTTGAATATTTGCCCAGTTTTCCTGGACACCTGTACCGACTGGGGAAACTATCCCCAGTCCGGTAATTACAACTCTGCGTTTGGACAAAGCAGCTCCGCGAAAGAATAGAAAGAGATTACTTAGCTAAGTGACCACTGACGTAATCAATAGCTTGTTGAACTGTAGTGATTTTTTCAGCTTCATCATCAGGGATTTCGCATTCGAACTCTTCTTCCAATGCCATTACTAATTCCACTGTATCCAACGAATCCGCGCCTAAATCGCCAGCAAATGAAGATTCGGTTTTTACTTCAGCTTCATTAACACCTAATTGTTCAGCGACGATTTTTTTGACACGTTGTTCGATATTGTCCATCTGTGTTACTCCCATGAATTAAAAAAAGCCCAGCTATTCTAACAAAATTCCAAAAATAACCCAAAGATTATTCCATGTACATACCACCGTTAACGTGCAAAGTAGCGCCCGTTACATATCCAGCCTGACTAGAGGCCAGAAAACCTACCGCATGCGCAATATCTTCAACCTGACCTAGACGACCCAAGGGGATATGATCCTGCAATGCAGTACGTTGCGCTTCAGGTAACGCACGCGTCATATCTGTATCAATAAACCCTGGCGCTACACAATTGACGGTGATATTACGACTACCAACCTCTCGCGCCAGGGATTTAGAAAAACCAACCATACCTGCTTTAGCTGCAGCATAGTTAGTCTGACCCGCATTACCCATGGCACCAACGACAGAAGTAATATTAATAATACGACCATAACGCGCCTTCATCATGGCACGCAATACCCCCCGCGACAAACGAAAAACCGAGGTCAAATTAGTGTTGATAATACTGTCCCACTCATCATCTTTCATGCGCATTAACAGGTTATCACGTGTAATGCCTGCATTATTGACGAGAATAGCAATGTCTCCATAATCTTTCTGAATAGCCGAAATTGTGGCTTCGACACTGGCGGCATCCGTCACTTCCAGCGCCAATCCGGCGCCGGCGACACCCGCCTGTTGCAAATATTCTGTAATAGCAGCAGCGCCGCTCACGCTGGTTGCAGTACCAATTACAATGGCTCCCTGTCGCCCCAGCTCCAATGCAATCGCTTGTCCTATGCCGCGGCTCGCTCCAGTCACTAATGCTATTTTTTGTTGTGGCATAAAGCCTTCCTCCTAGCCAATCAAGGTTTTGAATTCGGTCATTGCATCCATGCTAACTAAAGCAGTTGCAGCAACACGCTCATCTATACGTTTGGTCAAACCCGCCAGCACCTTTCCTGGACCACACTCAGCCGCCAAAGTCACGCCATCGTTCGCCATGGCCTGCACGGTTTCCACCCATCGTACCGGGCTATAGAGCTGACGCGCCAAAGCATCCCGAATCTGGTCCGGATCGCTGTATGCCATTACATCTGCGTTATGTAGCACAGGGATTTGCGGGGCCTTGATAATCACTTCAGCCAACGCCACAGCTAACTGCTCAGCCGCCGGACGCATCAACGCACAATGTGATGGTACTGAAACCGGTAACGGCAATGCGCGCTTGGCGCCCTTTTCTTTTGCCAATACCATACCACGATCAACCGCAGCCTTATGGCCAGCAATCACCACCTGGCCAGGGGAGTTAAAGTTAACCGCCTCCAGCACTTCACCCTGAGCAGCCTCTACACAAACTGCACGTACCGTCGCATCATCCAGACCCAGAATTGCCGCCATTGCACCCACACCTTCAGCTACAGCTGACTGCATGGCATTTGCACGCAACCGTACTAATGGTAATGCCGTTTCCAGCGTCAATGCGCCTGCAGCGACCAGTGCACTATATTCACCCAGACTATGTCCAGCCATCACATCAGGAACACGACCACCTTGCGCCAACCATGCTCGATAAGTTGCCACGCCCGCCACCAGCATCAACGGCTGGGTATTCACGGTTAAACCTAACTGTTCAACCGGGCCGTCAGCAGCTAATGCCCATAAGTCCTGCCCGAGGATCGCCGACGCTTCAACAAAAGTGTCACGTACTACAGCCAAAGAATCAAAGCCCTGCATCATACCTATTGATTGCGAGCCTTGACCTGGAAATAAAAAAGCAAATTTCATTTATTTGAACCTCAAACCCACTTTAACAACACAGAACCCCAGGTAAAACCGCCGCCAAATGCTTCCATCAGCACGACATCTCCTTGTTTAATACGCCCGTCACGCACAGCAGTATCCAATGCTAACGGAATGGATGCAGCCGACGTATTGGCATGCTGGTCAACTGTTACCACCACATTATCCATACTCATCCCCAGCTTTTTAGCAGTGGCTTGAATAATACGGATATTGGCTTGATGCGGAACCAGCCAGGTCACATCAGATTTTTGCATACCATTGGCATTCAGGGTTTCATCAACGATAGCATCCAGTGTCTTAACAGCCATTCTGAATACTGCATTACCTTCCATTTTCATGACTGGCGCACCATCACTACCAGCTGACACGCCGCCGTTAACATGCAATAAATCACGATAGCGGCCATCGGCATGCAAATGCGTTGCAATTACCCCAGGGGTTTCACACGCAGTAAGAATTACGGCGCCAGCACCATCACCCCACAAAATACAATTACTTCTATCAGTCCAGTCAGTAATACGCGACAAGGTTTCAGCACCAATTACCAGTGCACATTTGGCCTGGCCGGCACGAATAAAATTATCAGCGATGGATAAGGCGTAGACAAAGCCACTGCAAACCGCCTGCACATCGAAGGCAGCACAGCCATTGGTGACACCCAGTTTATTTTGTAACAAGCAGGCAGTACTTGGAAACACCAGATCCGGCGTAGTCGTCGCTACAATGATCAGATCTATGGCATTTACATCGATGCCCGCTGCCGCGATTGCCTGGCGTGCTGCAGCCGCGGCTAAATCGCTGGTGGTTTCGTTTTCAGCAGCCAGATGACGCTGCCGAATACCAGTGCGCTCAACTATCCATTCATCACTGGTATCGATGCGTTCCGATAATTCTTGATTTGTTACGATGCGTTCCGGCAAATAGCTGCCAGTCCCCTGGATTTTTGAAAACATTTAGGCAGCATCCTTTTGCAATATAGCCATTTTTTCACTGATACGCTGCTGCACATTATTGCGCACCTCACGGGCTGCTTGCTCAATCGCATGTTCAAACGCATAACGATCGGCACCGCCGTGACTTTTCACCACTACGCCCCGCAGACCCAATAGCGTTGCGCCATTATAACGACGCGGATCGACTCGTTTTTTGAAAGCGCGCAATACAGGTAGTGCTACAAGGCCAGCTAATCTTGTAAATATGTTGCGCGTAAACTCTTCGCGCAACATCGTTGAAATCATTTTTGCCAGACCTTCAGAGGTCTTTAACGCCACATTACCTACGAACCCATCGCACACCACGACATCCGTTGTGCCTTTGTAGATATCATCACCCTCAATATTACCGTAAAAATTCAGCCCACTTTTTCGTAATAGTTCAGCGGCTTGTTTGACGGTTTCGTTGCCTTTGATTTCTTCTTCGCCGATATTCAGCAAACCCACACTAGGTGCATCACGCTGATCCAATGCTGAAACCAGCATTGCACCCATGATGCCAAACTGTAGCAAATGCTCGGGGGTACAATCTACGTTTGCACCCAGATCAAGCACAAAGGTACGGCCTTTGATAGTAGGAAGTTCGCTGGCAATCGCAGGACGCTCAATACCAGGTAACATTTTCAGTACGAATCGTGCTGTTGCCATCAATGCACCAGTATTACCAGCTGAAACACAAGCACCTGCTTCTCCTGTCTTAACCAAATTGATCGCAACACGCATGGATGAGTCTTTGTTATTGCGCATGGCAAGCGCGGGCGACTCATCCATACCGACCACTTCAGTAGCTGGGTGAATGCGTAGCCGGGGATCAGGTTTAGCATGATGGGCGCGAAGCTGCGCTTCCAGCGCATCTTGCAGGCCGACCAACACAATATTAAGCGAAGGGTCACGCGCAAGACATTTCAATGCAGCAGCCACAGTCACAACCGGTCCGTGATCGCCGCCCATCGCATCAATTGCTACAGTTACATCATTTGTCATTTTTAAATTCGTGCGCGATAAAAACAAAATGCCGCAAGAAATACTTCTTGCGGCTTACTCGGTCACGAAACGTGCGCCGTGTTTATTCGCCTTTGGTAGCAACAACCTTACGACCACGGTAAAAACCGTTAGGGCTGATGTGATGACGCAAATGCACTTCGCCTGTTGTAGGCTCGATTGCCAACGGTGGGTTGGTCAAGAAGTCATGCGCGCGGTGCATACCACGTTTAGAAGGTGATTTTTTGTTCTGTTGAACAGCCATTTTACTACTCCAATCAAATTAATGTTGCCGTTTCAATGCCGCCAATACCGCAAATGGGTTTGGTCGTTCACTTTTCCCTTGCCCAGCCAATTCCGGACATCCATCGTTTGGGTGAACTGGCGATACTGGCAAAGCCAACAACACCTCTTCCTCCAACCAAGCCTGCCAATCAAATTCTTCGTCCGCCAGCATCGCATCCGCCAATCCATCAGCTTCGCGATCCCAAGTACCCAACTCAGATTCATCCTGAGCCAACCACACCTGGCATTCCAACTCCAAATGCCAAAGATATGGTTGTGCACAACGCTGACATAATAATGACAAATCACCACTTAAACTAAGCGCCAAATAAGGTCTGACTTTTACGCCACCCTTAATGGTATAACTCAAATTAATGACGTCACCTATCACAGCGTCCATCAACCGCGGTATCATATCCGCAGTGACTGCACCATTCATTATGCTTTTATTCAAAGCAAAAGCAAGACTATCCATGACTGCCTGTTCCGACATAAGCCCAGCATGATATAATTTAAACATTGCATTGTCAAAAGAAGGCTAGCACGCGTGATAAAGAAAATACTTATAGCCAACAGGGGCGAAATTGCCGTGCGCATTGTACGAGCATGCTCTGAGCTCAATATAACCTCAGTTGCAATCTACACGGATGCTGATCGCCACGCACTCCATGTCAAGAAAGCTGACGAATCGTACAACATCGGATCAGATCCAGTACAGGGTTATTTGAACGCGCATAATATAGTCAACTTAGCTGTCGCCAGCGGATGTGATGCACTCCATCCTGGCTATGGCTTCCTGTCAGAAAATCCGGAGCTTGCTGCTATTTGCGCGCGACGTGGCATTCAGTTTATTGGGCCAACTGCTGACGTTATTCGCATGATGGGTGATAAGATCGAAGCGCGCAAAGCCATGATCAAGGCCGGCATCCCAGTTATTCCTGGTAGTGAGCATAACCTGGCGAACGTTGAAGAAGCCCGTCAGCTTGCCAATGGTATTGGCTACCCAGTAATGCTTAAGGCAACTAACGGTGGCGGTGGTCGCGGCATCCGTCGTTGCGATTCCGAAGCTGAACTACTGAAAAACTATGATCGCGTAGTATCCGAAGCTGGTAAAGCATTCGGCAAACCCGAAGTCTTCCTTGAAAAATGCGTTGTTCATCCTAAGCACATCGAAGTACAAGTCATGGCAGATAAATTTGGTAATACCATACATTTATTTGAACGCGACTGCTCTATCCAACGCCGCAATCAGAAACTGATAGAAATAGCACCCTCCCCCCAATTAACGGAGGCTCAGCGACTATATATAGGAAAACTGGCAGTCAAAGCCTCAAAAGCAGTTGGATATGAGAATGCAGGAACTGTGGAATTTCTGCTAGATGCAGACAATCAGTTCTACTTCATGGAAATGAATACGCGCTTGCAAGTTGAGCACACCATTACCGAAACCATAACCGGTGTCGATATCGTACAAGAACAAATCCGCATTGCCAGTGGTTTACCATTACAATATAAGCAAGAAGATATTAAGCATTCTGGCTACGCGATTGAGTTTCGAATTAATGCGGAAGATCCAAAAAACAATTTTCTGCCAAGTTTTGGCCGAATCACACGCTATTATGCACCAGGTGGACCGGGCGTACGTACAGATGCAGCTATGTATAGTGGCTATGTTATCCCCCCGTACTACGACTCCATGTGCGCAAAATTAACTGTATGGAACCTATCATGGGAAAGCGTCATCGAGCGGGGACGTCGTGCATTAAACGATATGACTGTATTCGGTGTAAAAACCACGATTCCATATTATCTCGAAATTCTGAGAAATGATGAGTTTCGTAGTGGCCGATTCAATACATCATTCGTCGAATCCCACCCGGAACTGATAAACTACGACGTAGGTCAGCCGCCAGAAATGTTAGCCGCCGCTATTGCTGCTGCAATTGCAGCACATAACGGTTTGTAATTAGCTTAAATTTGAGACTGTAACGATTATGCCAAAAGTATTTATTACCGACCTTGTCTTGCGTGACGGACACCAATCTCTGATTGCTACTCGCATGCGTACCGAACACATGCTGCCCATCTGCTCAAAACTCGATAATATCGGTTTCTGGTCACTTGAAGCCTGGGGTGGGGCCACTTTTGATTCGTGCGTACGCTTTCTAAAAGAAGACCCATGGGAGCGTCTTGCAAAACTACGCAAAGCTTTACCCAACACACCGATACAGATGCTGCTACGTGGCCAAAATCTTTTAGGTTATCGTCACTATGCAGATGACGTTGTGCGCGCATTTGTGCAAAAATCTGCTGACAATGGTGTCGACGTATTCCGTATATTCGATGCAATGAATGATTTGCGCAACATGCGCGTTTCCGTCGAAGCCGTTAAAAAAACGGGTAAACATGCCCAAGGCGCCATTTCCTACACGACCAGCCCAGTGCACGATATTCCGCATTTTGTCGAACTCGCCAAGGGGCTCGCTGATCTAGGTTGCGACACCATAGCCATTAAAGATATGGCAGGATTACTCACACCGACTATCACTTATGACCTGGTCAAAGCAATCCGTGAAGCAACAGGACTACCAGTGCATTGCCACAGCCATGCCACGTCAGGCTTGGCCAGTATGGGGCATCTCAAAGCTGTTGAAGCAGGCGCCACTATTCTCGATACTTGCATCTCAGCATTCTCTGAAGGTGCTAGCCACCCGACGACTGAAAGCATAGTTGCCGCACTTGCCGGCACAGAATACGACACCGGCATTAACCTTGCTGATCTCGAAGAAATCGCTGCTTATTTCCGACAGATTCGTAAACTTTATTGGCAATATGAGAGCAATTTTACGGGTGTTGATCCGCGCGTCTTGATCAGCCAGGTACCTGGCGGCATGATTTCCAACCTGTCCAATCAATTGAAAGAACAGGGATCGCTTGATCGCATGGACGAAGTGCTGGCAGAAATCCCTCGTGTACGTGAAGATCTGGGTTTCCCACCGCTAGTCACCCCGACGTCACAAATTGTTGGCAGCCAAGCCGTGATTAACGTATTAACCGGTGGTCGTTACCAAACCATCACCAACGAAGTCAAACTTTATATGCAAGGCCGATATGGCCAGGCTCCAGGACATATCAACGAGGCTGTGCGTGATTTGGCTATTGGCACACAGGAAATCATCACTTGTCGGCCTGCGGATTTGATTCCGGATGAAATGGATAAATTACGCGCTGAAATTGAAGACGTTGCCAAAACTGAAGAAGACGTACTTACCTACGCCATGTTCCCAGACTTAGGCCGCACCTTCTTGCAAGAGCGTAATGCGGATAAACTCACGCCAGAAGTCCTGTTACCGATTGAAGCTAAAAATGCCAATTCCTCAACTCGCTTTGCCGCTGATGAATTCCGTATTACGTTGCATGGCGAAACGTACCACATCCGTCTGACTGGTACAGGACACGGTTCACAAACTGAACGGCCATACTACGTATCTGTGGATGGCGTGACCGAAGAAGTTTTCGTTGAAACACTCAATGAAATTGAAATTAGTGAAGATGGCAGTTCAACCGGCAAAGTAAAATCCACTAACAAAGCCAGTGCTAGTGGACGCCCACGCCCAAGCCACGCAGGGCATGTTACTACCGCCATGCCTGGCAACATCGTAGATGTACTGGTAACCGCTGGTCAAAAAGTGACCGCAGGAGATCCGGTCTTGGTAATTGAAGCCATGAAAATGGAAAATGAGATCCAAGCATCAATTTCCGGCACTATCATTAAGATATTTGTTGTAAAAGGTGACTCTGTAACACCTGACCAAGCCTTGCTTGAAATTCAACCTCAGTAAACAGTGAATGACGGCTACTTCAAGGACACTCGTACTCGCTTCCACCTCCCCTTATCGACGGGAGCTATTAGCGAAATTACAGGTAGAATTTGAAGTTGCCGCTCCTGATATTGATGAAACCCCACTGCCAGATGAAACACCGGATGCAGCGGCATTACGATTATCCGCTCTAAAAGCCAAAGCTGTCGCTGGGCGCTTTCCCAATGCATTGATCATAGGCTCTGATCAGGTCGCCACACTTAATGGCCTGCATATAGGTAAGCCTGGCAACCATGAAAATGCAGTAGCACAACTACGTTTGATGCGTGGTCAAAAAATTATTTTCCATACTGCTTTGAGTTTGTACAACACCACAACTGGCAACCTTCAATCAGCCATAATCCCTACGTCAGTACAAATACGCCCGCTAACTGACTTGCAAATTGAGCATTATCTGCGCAAAGACCAACCTTACAACTGCGCCGGTAGCGCACGTTCAGAAGCCTTGGGTATTGCAATTATGGAAAAGATGGAGGGCTCTGACCCAAATGCATTAATAGGCTTGCCATTAATCGCATTGACGCAAATGTTGATGCAAGAAGATTGGGATGTGTTGCTGTAATCGTACACCATCCCATACACTACCGGATACCCATTAGACACACAGTTATTCGCATGCCTAATGAATATTTCAGGCGTTCGCCTTAGCTTCCAACCCCTCCCAGCGCACCAGCATTTCATTCAACTGAGCGTTTAGCCCAGTTAGTTTAGTTTGCAACTCTGCAGCTTCATTTTTTTGATTCGCATACAAATTAGGATCAGCCAAGCATGCCGTTATCCGCTCCTGCTCCAATTCAAGCGTTTCTATCTGAGCCGGCAAAGCCTCCAGTTCCTGCTGGTCTTTCCAGCTCAATTTGGCTTTACTCGGTGCAGCCTGAGTCGGTTCCAATTTTGCTGGAGCTGGTTTTTTCGTTGCATTAGCTGTATTCGATTTAGGACGCTGCACCAGCCAGTCTTCATAACCACCGGCATATTCGCGCAACAACCCATCTCCTTCAAAAGCAATCACTTGCGTCACTACGTTATCAAGGAAGGTGCGATCATGCGAGACCAACAAGACTGTACCGGGATAATCTTGCAGTAACTCTTCCAGCAACTCCAGTGTATCGATATCCAGATCATTGGTTGGCTCATCCAGCACCAGAATATTAGCCGGACGTGTAAACAAGCGCGCCAGCAATAGACGGTTGCGCTCACCGCCAGATAACGACTTTACCGGAGAACGCGAACGCTCTGGTGCAAACAGGAAATCTTCCAGATAACTAATGACATGCTTACGCTCGCCGCCGATTTCCACATAATCGCCACCCTGACTAATGGTGTAAGCTACCGTCTGCTCTTCATCCAGTTGCGTACGGAACTGATCGAAATAAGCAACTGAAAGCTTGGTACCAAGCTTCACTGCCCCGCTATCCGGTTCGATTTCCCCTAGTATCAATTTAATCAGCGTGGTCTTACCGATACCGTTAGGACCAATCAAACCTACTTTATCACCACGCTGAATAATGCCAGTGAAGTCCTTAATCAATACACGTCCGCCGTAAGATTTGCTGACATTTTCCAGCTCAGCGACACGCTTACCGGATTTCTCGCCACTATCGACATTCAGATTGACCTGACCCAGATGGTTACGTCGCTCGCTACGCGTGAAACGCAATTGCTCCAGACGACGCACACGGCCTTCGTTACGAGTACGACGTGCCTGTACACCCTTACGTATCCACACTTCTTCCTGCGCTAAAAATTTGTCGAATTTTGCCTGCTCCACTGCCTCAATAGCCAGTTGCTCAGCCTTGAGACGCTGGTACTCTGAAAAATTGCCTTCATAGCTACGCAGCTTGCCGCGATCTAACTCGATAATCTGTTGCGAGACATTGTCCAGAAAACGCCTATCATGCGTAATCACAACCACGCTACCAGCGTAAGTGCGGATCAATTCTTCCAGCCACTCAATTGACGACAAATCTAGGTGGTTGGTTGGCTCATCCAGCAGCAGCAAATCTGGCTCCGCCACTAATGCACGTGCAAGCGCCACCCGTTTTTTCAAACCGCCAGACAAAGTACCAACCAATACATCTTCAGGCAAATTCAGTTTAGTCAGCGCAGTTTCTACCCGCGCTTGCAGATTCCAACCATCATGCGCTTCTAATGCTGTCTGTAAGGTTTGCATCTGCGCCATCAATGCGTCGAAGTCCGCATCCGGCTCACCCATTTTATGAGTAACTTCATGATAATCCAGCAACAGCTGGCTCACTTCACCCAAACCCTGAGCAACTGCTTCATAAACCGTATGTTCAGGATCCAGCACTGGTTCCTGCGGCACGTAGCCTAACTTGATACCAGGTTGACGCCACACGACACCATCATCAGGCGGATACTCTCCTGCCAACACTTTCAACAAACTGGATTTTCCTGCGCCATTGCGGCCAATCAGGCCTATATGTACACCGGGCTCTATCACCCAGCTAGCGCGGTCCAGCAAAGCAAAGTGACCAAAAGCCAATGAAGCATTTTCTATCGTTAATAACGGCATAAAGACAATCTAAAAATTAATAACTATTACTGTTAAGGTGTTCAGCAACACCCAAATTCGCCAACTCATCAGCTCGTTCATTGCCAGGATGGCCATTATGGCCCTTGACCCAGAACCATTGCACATCGTGCTCACCAGCCAAAGCATCCAGTCGCTGCCACAAATCAACATTTTTTACTGGTGCATTACCACTGTTACGCCATCCGCGTTTTTTCCAGTTATGCAACCATTCAGTTATCCCTTCAAGGACATATTGTAAATCTGCCATCATCAAAACCCGGCTCCCCCCCTTCAAACTTTGCAATCCAGCGCTAACCGCCATCACTCTC
>ERZ1284729.105-NODE-105-length-14314-cov-22.310050_pt1 | contig 14314 bp, 9 predicted proteins | sample MGYA00454602_ERZ1284729 | MGnify/ENA primary metagenome ERZ1284729 (study PRJEB36292, sample SAMEA5787381) | metagenome | biome: Arctic soil; feature: perennial spring outflow channel; material: sediment | place: Canada | collected 2017-07-08 | depth 0.05 m ... | reverse complement strand
TAGAGCGTCAGCCTTCCAAGCTGAATGTCGCCGGTTCGAACCCGGTCTTTCGCTCAAAAGGTAGACAGTTGTGTGAAAACGGTTGTTTCTTTCTCTCCATAAAGTGCGAACTTATTGGAGATAACCTTTTTTGCCGACGTAGCTCAGGGGTAGAGCGTTTCCTTGGTAAGGAAGAGGTCACGAGTTCAATTCTCGTCGTTGGCTCTTAATTTTGTATAAAATTGAACACTAATATATAACTAAGATTAAATAAATTATTAATTATGGCAAAGGAAACTTTTGATCGTTCCAAACCTCACTTAAACGTTGGCACGATAGGACACGTAGATCACGGGAAAACCACTTTAACTGCAGCGATTACTAAGGTAATGGCTGAAGCTGGGTTTTCACAAGCTATGTCTTTTGATCAAATCGACAACGCACCGGAAGAAAAAGAAAGAGGTATTACAATTAACTCTTCACACGTAGAGTATTCTACTGAGAAGCGTCATTATGCACACGTGGATTGTCCAGGTCACGCCGATTATGTTAAGAACATGGTTACCGGTGCTGCACAAATGGATGGTGCAATATTGGTTGTTGCGGCTACAGATGGTCCAATGCCACAAACTCGCGAGCACATTCTTTTAGGACGTCAGGTAGGTATTCCAAGAATGGTTGTATTCATGAATAAAGTGGATATGGTTGATGATGAGGAGCTTCTTGAACTGGTAGAAATGGAAATAAGAGAATTGTTGTCCTTTTATGAATATGATGGGGATAATGGTCCAATTATTCAAGGATCTGCTCTTGGAGCCTTAAATGGTGAAAAAAAATGGGTTGATTCTGTTATTGAATTAATGGAAGCAGTAGATACCTGGATTGAATTGCCAAAACGCGATATAGATAAACCATTCCTTATGCCTGTTGAAGATGTTTTCTCAATAACAGGTCGTGGTACTGTAGCAACCGGAAGAATTGAAACCGGAATTGCTAATACCGGAGACCCTGTTGAGATTATTGGTATGGGTGCCGGAAAATTAACATCAGTTGTTACAGGTGTTGAGATGTTCCGTAAAATATTGAACAGAGGTGAAGCAGGAGATAACGTAGGGTTATTATTGAGAGGTATTGAGAAATCTCAAATTACCCGTGGTATGGTTATCGTGAAACCAGGATCTGTAACTCCTCACGCCAAGTTTAAGGCTGAGGTTTATATCCTTAAGAAAGAAGAAGGTGGACGACACACTCCATTTCACAATAACTATCGTCCTCAGTTCTACGTTAGAACTACAGATGTTACAGGTACAATTTCTTTACCAGAAGGAGTAGAAATGGTTATGCCTGGAGATAACTTAACTATCCACGTTGATTTACTTCAACCAATTGCGTTAAACGTAGGTTTACGTTTTGCTATCCGCGAAGGGGGTAGAACAGTTGGTGCTGGTCAAGTTACTGAACTTTTAGACTAACTTATAATAAAATAAGTACGTAGGTGCCCTGCTTTTTGCAGGGTGCCTTAACTTATTTATATTAAATTAACAAATGGGTTTTAACTTATCCTGATATGAACCTCGGGAAAAAGTGTTCCCCAAAAACGGGTTTAGCTCAGTTGGTAGAGCACTGGTCTCCAAAACCAGGTGTCGTGAGTTCGAGTCTCCCAACCCGTGCAAATAGAAAAATCAATGGCAGGAATCGTTAATTTTGTATCAGAGTCTTATAACGAGTTAAAGAATCACGTTACATGGACCAGTTGGCCGGAAGCTCAAAGGCTGACAATAGTTGTGGTAGTTTTTTCAGTTCTATTTTCTTTAGCTATTTGGGGTGTAGACACGGTGTTTAGCTCGGTTATTGAAAAATATTTTGAATGGATTAAATCTTAAATTTAAGGCTATGGCTGAAGTGAAGGATAAAAAATGGTATGTGGTTCGTGCTGTAAGCGGTCATGAAAATAAGATTAAAGAATATATTGAGAAAGAGATAGCACATTTTGGCCTGGAAGAATATGTGGGTGAGGTTTTGGTGCCTACAGAAAAGGTAATGCAGGTTAGAAACGGAAAAAAGGTTTCTAAAGAACGTGTTTATTTCCCTGGATACATAATGGTTTTGGCCAATTTGGGGGGAGAAATACCTCATATTATTAAATCTATTAACGGGGTTATAGGTTTTCTTGGAGAGACCAGAGGAGGTGATCCTGTTCCCCTAAGAAGGGCTGAAGTTAACCGTATGTTAGGTAAAGTTGACGAATTATCCATTCAGGCAGATAACGTAGCAATCCCTTTTGACATTGGGGAAACTATAAAAGTAATAGATGGACCTTTCAATGGATTTAACGGTACTGTTGAGAAAATTAACGAAGAAAAACGTAAGCTTGAAGTTATGGTGAAAATTTTCGGAAGGAAAACCCCTCTGGAATTGAGCTATATGCAAGTTGAAAAAGTATAAAAATAATAACTGTTACATATATTTTTGATGGTTTTTACAGCTTCCAATCTTAAAACTATCACTTAAAAATTATAAAAATGGCAAAAGAAATAAGTAAAGTTGTTAAGCTACAAGTTCGTGGAGGTGCTGCTAACCCATCACCACCAGTTGGACCTGCTTTAGGTGCTGCCGGAGTAAATATAATGGAGTTCTGTAAGCAATTTAATGCCAGAACTCAGGATAAACCAGGTAAAGTTTTACCGGTTCAAATTACTGTCTTTAAAGATAAGTCTTTTGATTTCGTTATTAAAACTCCACCGGCCGCTGTTCAGTTATTAGAAGCAACAAAGGCTAAGAAAGGATCGGGAGAACCTAATCGTAAAAAGATTGCGAGTGTATCCTGGGATACGGTAAGAGCAATTGCTGAGGATAAAATGCAGGATTTAAATGCATTTACATTAGAATCGGCTATGAAAATGGTTGCGGGAACAGCTCGTTCAATGGGTGTAACTGTTAAAGGGCAAGCGCCGTTTTAATCCAAAATAGAATTTAAAAATGGCAAAAGTAACTAAAAAGCAAAAGGAAGCTCAGTCAAAGATCGAAAACGGTAAAATGTATTCGGTATCTGAAGCCTCTGCTTTAATAAAAGAAGTTGCAAGTGAAAATTTTGATGCCTCTGTAGATTTGGCAGTTCGCTTGAATGTAGATCCACGTAAAGCCAACCAAATGGTAAGAGGTGTTGTAACCCTTCCTCATGGTACTGGTAAAGACGTTAAAGTGCTTGCTTTGGTAACTCCGGATAAAGAGGAGGAAGCTAAACAAGCCGGTGCAGATTATATTGGTCTTGATGAATACCTTGATAAAATCAAAGGTGGTTGGACTGATGTTGATGTAATTATCACTATGCCTAGTGTAATGGGTAAATTAGGGCCTTTAGGTAGAATATTAGGACCGCGAGGTTTGATGCCTAATCCTAAAACCGGAACAGTAACTATGGATGTTGCCAAGGCAGTATCTGATGTAAAAGCCGGTAAAATTGACTTTAAAGTTGATAAAACAGGAATTGTACACGCAGGAATAGGAAAAGCATCTTTCGATGCTGAGAAAATTGCTGGAAACGCAAGGGAATTATTAACCACTTTGGTAAAATTGAAACCTACGACTTCAAAAGGTATTTATATTAAGAGTATACATATCTCTTCTACAATGAGTCCTAGTGTTGAAATTGATACTAAAAGGTTCACTGAGCAATAATATTATAGATTATGACAAGAGAAGAAAAATCATTAGTAATTGAAGATTTAACTGCGCAGTTATCAAATAATTCCATTATTTACCTTGCAGATATTTCAGGTTTAAACGCCTTGAGTACTTCAAATTTACGCAGAGCCTGTTTTAAGGCAAACGTAAAACTAGCAGTAGTTAAAAATACATTGCTTGCAAAAGCTATGGAAGCTTCCGATAAAGAATTTGGAGAACTTCCTGATGTTTTGAAAGGCAATACCTCTATTATGATGTCGGAAGTTGGAAACGCTCCAGCCAAAATCATCAAAGAATTCAGAAAAAAATCTGATAAGCCCTTGCTTAAAGGAGCTTTTATTGCAGAAGCGATCTATGTAGGAGATGACTACCTGGATACCCTGGTCAATATCAAGTCCAAAGAGGAGCTTGTTGGAGATATTATCGGATTATTGCAATCACCTGCTAAAAACGTTATTTCAGCGCTTAAGTCAAGTGGTGGTAAATTAGCCGGAATTCTTAAAACCCTTTCTGAGAAGGAAGAATAAGCACGTACGCACTTTTTAACAAATATAAATTAAAGAACATTTTAAAACGATAGAAAATGGCAGATTTAAAAGATTTCGCAGAACAATTGGTTAACTTAACAGTAAAAGAAGTTAATGAGTTAGCTGGAATATTAAAAGATGAATATGGTATTGAGCCAGCAGCAGCAGCAGCTGTAGCTGTAGCCGGTGGGGGTGAAGAAGCCTCTGAAGAAGCTCAAACCGAATTTGATGTAATTCTTAAAGCTCCGGGTGGATCTAAGTTGGCTGTGGTTAAATTGGTTAAAGAACTTACCGGATTAGGTCTTAAAGAGGCTAAAGAATTGGTAGATAATTCACCAAGACCCGTTAAAGAAGGAGTTTCAAAAGATGAAGCTGAATCATTAAAAGCACAATTAGAAGAAGCAGGAGCAGAGGTTGAGCTTAAATAAGCCTCAAAAGCAATATTGTTTAGGTTTAGACCTCGGGATATCCTCCTGAAGGTCTAAACCCTTTTGCGTATATGAAGCATTTTGTTTATAACGCACCCATTTTATATATAAATTATAATTCCGTCCACTGATGTTAGCAACGCAAACTGAAAGATTGAATTTCTCTTCTGTAAAGAACAAGCCTGATTATCCAGACTTTTTGGATGTCCAAATAAAGTCATTTCAGGATTTCTTCCAACTAGAAACTAAATCAGAAGAAAGGGGAGATGAAGGTCTCTATAATACTTTCATGGAAAACTTTCCAATTACAGACACCCGTAATAATTTTGTATTAGAATTTCTAGATTACTTTGTTGATCCGCCAAGATATTCTATTCAGGAATGTATTGAACGTGGTTTAACCTATAGCGTACCGCTTAAAGCACGCTTAAAATTGTATTGTACTGATCCCGAACATGAAGATTTTGAAACTATCGTTCAGGATGTGTATTTAGGAACTATCCCGTATATGACTCCAAGTGGGACTTTTTGCGTCAATGGCGCAGAGCGTGTAGTAGTTTCACAATTACACCGTTCTCCTGGTGTTTTCTTTGGACAATCTTTCCATGCAAATGGAACTAAATTATATTCTGCAAGGGTGATCCCATTTAAAGGATCCTGGATAGAATTCGCTACCGATATTAATAACGTGATGTACGCTTATATCGATAGAAAGAAAAAATTACCTGTAACCACACTTTTTCGTGCTATTGGGTTTGAACGTGACAAGGATATCCTTGAAATTTTTGACCTTGCAGAAGAAATTAAAGTGTCTAAAACAGGACTTAAAAAAGTTTTGGGCCGCAAACTTGCAGCTAGGGTATTGAATACCTGGTATGAAGATTTTGTAGATGAAGATTCAGGAGAAGTTGTATCTATTGAACGTAATGAGATTGTTTTAGATCGCGATACCGAATTGGAAAAGGATCATATTGAGACAATTATTGAAACAGGTACAAAAACCATCCTGCTTCATAAAGAAGATAACTCTACCGGGGATTATGCAATTATTCATAATACTTTACAGAAGGATCCAACAAACTCTGAAAAAGAAGCCGTAGAGCACATATACCGTCAATTGCGTAATGCAGAACCGCCAGATGAAGAAACAGCACGTGGTATAATTGATAAATTGTTCTTCTCAGAACAACGATATAACCTTGGAGAGGTTGGCCGTTACAGAATGAACAAAAAATTAGGTCTTAATGTTTCTATGGATAAGCAAGTGCTTACCAAAGAAGATATTATTACCATTGTGAAATATTTGATCGAGTTAATTAATTCCAAAGCGGAAATTGATGATATTGACCACTTGTCTAACCGTCGTGTTAGAACAGTAGGTGAACAATTATCTCAACAGTTTGGGGTTGGTTTGGCTCGTATGGCTCGTACCATCCGTGAGCGAATGAATGTTCGTGATAATGAGGTTTTTACCCCAATAGATTTGATTAATGCCAAGACCTTGTCTTCAGTTATCAATTCATTCTTTGGAACCAATCAGTTATCTCAGTTTATGGATCAAACCAATCCATTGGCAGAGATTACCCACAAACGTAGGTTATCTGCACTTGGACCAGGTGGTTTGTCAAGAGAACGCGCCGGTTTTGAGGTACGTGATGTGCACTATACGCACTACGGTAGATTATGTCCAATTGAAACCCCGGAAGGACCAAACATTGGTCTTATCTCTTCCCTTGCCGTATTTGCTAAGGTAAATGGCATGGGATTCATTGAAACCCCGTACCGGGTAGTTAATGATGCTCAAATCGATTTTTCTGAAACACCTATTTACTTAAGTGCGGAAGAAGAAGAAGATAAAAAAATTGCACAAGCAAACATTCCGTTGACAGATGATGGAACAATAAATACAGATAAGGTTATTGCACGAATGGAAGGTGACTTCCCGGTAGTAGATCCAAAAGAGATCCACTACATAGATGTTGCACCAAACCAAATTTCATCAATTTCGGCCTCTTTAATTCCTTTCCTTGAGCACGATGATGCCAACAGGGCGTTAATGGGATCAAACATGATGCGTCAGGCTGTTCCTTTGTTAAGAGCAGAGTCGCCTATTGTTGGAACTGGTCTGGAAAGACAGGTTGCAACAGATTCACGTGTATTGATCAATGCTGAAGGAGAAGGTGAAGTTGAATATGTTGATGCGGAAAAGATCACTATTAAATACGATCGCACCGAGGAAGAAAGAATGGTAAGTTTTGACACAGATTCAAAAACTTATCAGTTAGTTAAATTTAGAAAAACAAACCAGGGGACTTCTATTAACCTTAAGCCAATTGTTAAGGTTGGAGACAGGGTTTCCAAAGGTCAGGTACTTTGCCAAGGTTATGCAACCGAAGCAGGGGAACTTGCACTTGGAAGGAATATGAAAGTTGCCTTCATGCCCTGGAAAGGCTATAACTTTGAAGATGCAATTGTGATTTCGGAAAGGGTAGTAAGGGAAGATGTCTTTACCTCTATTCACATCGATGAATATTCTTTGGAAGTTCGGGATACTAAATTAGGTAATGAAGAATTGACCAATGATATTCCAAACGTTTCTGAAGAAGCCACAAAGGATTTGGACGAAAATGGAATGATTCGAATTGGAGCCGAAATTAAACCAGGTGATATCCTAATTGGAAAAATCACCCCAAAAGGTGAAAGTGATCCAACTCCTGAGGAAAAATTGCTGAGAGCGATCTTTGGAGATAAAGCCGGAGATGTAAAAGACGCTTCGTTAAAAGCACACCCCTCTTTAAGAGGTGTTGTAATTAACAAAAAGTTATTTGCAAGGGCAGTAAAAGATAAACGCAAACGTGTTCAGGATAAAGAAGATGTCGCATTACTTGACAAGAATTACGATGCCAAATTTGCAGTTCTAAAATCGAATCTGGTAGATAAGTTATTTACTATTGTTGGTGGAAAAACCGCTCAGGGAGTTCAAAACGATTTAGGGGAAGAAGTTTTGCCAAAAGGTAAAAAATACACCTTAAAAATGTTGAATGCAGTAGATGATTATATACATCTTACTCAAGGTACCTGGACAACAGACGATCATTTGAACAAGCTTGTTGCAAATCTTATCCACAATTATAAAATTAAGGAAAACGATCTACAAGGAAATCTAAGAAGAGAAAAATTCACTATCTCTGTAGGTGATGAGTTACCTGCAGGAATTATCAAATTGGCAAAAATTTATATCGCCAAGAAGAGAAAACTTAAGGTTGGAGATAAAATGGCAGGAAGACACGGTAACAAAGGTATTGTTGCCCGTATTGTTCGTCATGAAGATATGCCATTTTTGGAAGATGGAACTCCCGTAGATATAGTTCTTAATCCACTTGGAGTACCTTCCCGTATGAACATTGGTCAAATTTACGAGACCGTATTAGGATGGGCAGGACAAAAATTGGGAAGAAAATACGCAACACCAATTTTTGATGGTGCAACTTTAGATCAAATCAACGAGTTAACAGATGAAGCAGGTGTTCCTCGTTTTGGACATACTTACCTTTATGATGGTGGTACGGGAGACCGATTTGATCAAAAAGCAACTGTTGGGATAATTTATATGTTGAAATTGGGACATATGATCGATGATAAAATGCACGCTCGTTCAATTGGACCTTACTCACTTATTACTCAACAACCTCTTGGTGGTAAAGCACAGTTTGGTGGACAAAGGTTCGGTGAAATGGAGGTTTGGGCGCTTGAGGCTTATGGGGCTTCTGCAACCCTGCGTGAAATTTTAACCGTAAAATCGGATGATGTTATAGGGAGAGCCAAAACTTACGAGGCAATTGTAAAAGGAGAACCTATGCCAGAGCCGGGATTACCAGAATCTTTTAACGTGTTAATGCACGAATTGAAAGGTTTGGGATTAGATATTAAACTAGTAGAATAATATTTTGCTTTCTAAAGTTGGGCACAAAACGCCCAACTTTGAAAAGCAGGATTTTCACAATAATTAGATAGCAGCAAATATTATGGCTAGAAATAATGAAAAGAGTACAGAACAGAGGTTTAATAAAATCTCTATTGGCTTAGCTTCACCTGAGTCAATCTTAGCAGAGTCTCGCGGCGAAGTTCTTAAGCCGGAAACCATTAATTATCGTACGCACAAACCAGAGCGTGACGGCTTATTCTGTGAGCGTATTTTTGGTCCTGTGAAGGATTATGAATGTGCCTGTGGAAAATATAAAAGAATTCGATACAAAGGAATTGTTTGTGATCGTTGTGGGGTAGAGGTAACCGAGAAAAAAGTGAGACGTGACCGTGTTGGGCATATCAATCTGGTTGTGCCTGTTGCACACATCTGGTATTTCCGTTCATTGCCAAACAAAATTGGTTATTTACTAGGCCTTCCATCCAAGAAATTGGACATGATAATCTATTATGAAAGATATGTTGTAATACAAGCCGGTATCGCCAAAAATGTTGAAGGTGAAGCCTGTAAAAAAATGGATTTCCTTACAGAAGAGGAGTATCTTGATATTTTGGAAACCCTGCCGCAGGAAAACCAGTATTTGGATGATAGTGATCCAAATAAGTTTATCGCAAAAATGGGTGCCGAATGTTTGATCGAACTTTTAAAAAGGATCGATCTTAACCAACTTTCTTACGATTTAAGACATAAGGCAAACAATGAAACCTCAAAACAACGTAAAACTGAAGCCTTAAAAAGACTTCAGGTTGTGGAAGCTTTCCGGGATGCAAATGTAGAGAGTAAGGAAAATCTTCCGGAATGGATGATTATGAAGGTTATTCCAATTACTCCTCCAGAGTTGAGGCCATTAGTGCCTTTGGACGGTGGACGTTTCGCAACTTCAGATTTAAATGATTTATACAGAAGAGTAATTATCAGAAACAATCGTTTAAAACGATTGATGGAAATAAAAGCTCCTGAAGTGATCCTACGTAATGAAAAACGTATGCTTCAGGAATCAGTAGATTCATTATTTGACAATACAAGAAAATCATCAGCAGTAAAAACTGATTCAAACAGGCCGTTGAAATCCCTTTCCGATTCCTTAAAAGGAAAACAAGGGCGATTCCGTCAAAACCTGCTTGGAAAACGTGTGGATTATTCAGCAAGGTCGGTAATTGTGGTAGGACCAGAATTAAAAATGTTTGAATGTGGTATCCCAAAAGATATGGCAGCCGAACTTTATAAGCCTTTTGTTATCAGAAAATTGATAGAAAGAGGGATTGTAAAAACAGTAAAATCTGCTAAAAAAATAATAGACAAAAAAGAGCCTGTAGTATGGGATATTTTAGAAAACGTACTTAAAGGTCACCCGGTTTTGCTTAACAGGGCTCCAACGCTTCACCGTTTGGGAATCCAGGCATTCCAACCTAAACTTATTGAAGGAAAAGCTATTCAGTTACACCCATTGGCGTGTACTGCGTTCAATGCCGATTTTGATGGTGACCAGATGGCGGTTCACTTGCCCCTTGGTCCGGAAGCAATTCTGGAAGCTCAATTGTTAATGTTGGGTTCACATAACATTCTCAACCCTGCAAATGGTTCCCCAATTACGGTGCCATCACAGGATATGGTACTTGGATTGTATTATATGACAAAACCAAGGATCTCAACAGATGAAGTTAAAATTAAAGGTGAAGGCCTTACATTTTACTCTGCAGAAGAGGTTATTATTGCCTACAATGAAAAACAGGTAAATCTTAACGCCGTTATTAAAATAAGGGCAATAGATTTCAACGAAGAAGGTGTGTTGGTTAATCAAATTATTGAAACTACTGTTGGAAGGGTTTTATTTAATGAAACCGTTCCAAATGAAGTTGGTTATGTAAATGAGATCTTAACCAAGAAGTCATTAAGAGACATCATTGGATATGTGTTAAGAGTTTGCGGTGTTCCTGCAACTTCTACGTTCCTTGATAAAATTAAGGATTTAGGGTATAGTTTCGCATATACTGGTGGTTTATCCTTTAGTTTAGGTGATATTATTATCCCCGAGGAAAAACAATCCATGATTGACGAAGCGAACGAGCAGGTGGATGGTATTATTGGAAACTATAATATGGGGCTTATTACCAATAACGAAAGATACAATCAGGTTATTGATATTTGGACTTCTACAAACGCCGGTCTTACAGAATTGGCAATGAAAAGAATTCGCGAAGATAACCAGGGATTCAACTCTGTTTATATGATGCTTGATTCGGGTGCCCGTGGTTCCAAAGAACAAATAAGGCAGTTAACCGGGATGCGTGGATTGATGGCCAAACCAAAAAAATCAAGTGCAGGTGGTGGTGAAATTATTGAAAACCCAATTCTTTCCAACTTTAAGGAAGGACTTTCAATTCTTGAATACTTTATCTCTACTCACGGTGCGCGTAAAGGTCTTGCCGATACAGCACTTAAAACTGCCGATGCAGGTTATTTAACCCGTAGATTGGTAGATGTTTCACAAGACGTAATTGTGAATGAAGAAGATTGTGGAACTCTGCGTGGAGTGGAAGTTACACCTCTTAAAAAGAACGACGAAATTGTGGAATCTCTTGGGGAACGAATTTTAGGACGAATTTCCTTAAATGATGTTTACCATCCGTTAACTGAAGAATTAATAGTTTCAGCCGGAGAAGAGATATTAGAGGCTACAGTTAAGAAAATTGAAAATGCTCCAATTGAAAGCGTAGAAGTAAGATCAGCACTTACCTGTGAAGCTAAAAAAGGAATTTGTGTAAAATGTTACGGTAGAAACCTTTCAACCAATAAATTGGTTCAACGTGGAGAAGCTGTAGGAGTAGTTGCCGCGCAATCTATTGGAGAGCCGGGTACACAACTTACACTTCGTACCTTCCACGTGGGTGGTATTGCAGGTAACATTTCAGAAGAGAATAAAATAATTGTTAAGTATAATGGGATTGCCGAAATTGAAGATCTGAAAGTGGTAAAAGGTGAGAGTCTTGATGGACAGCCAAATGATATCATAATCTCAAGAACTTCAGAATTAAAGGTAAGAGATAAGAAAACTGGAATAGTGCTAAGCACAAACCATATTCCTTACGGAGCTCAAATCTTTATCCATGACGGTGATACTGTCAAAAAAGGCGATGTTGTTTGCCAATGGGACCCATATAACGCTGTAATTATTTCAGAATTTGCAGGTAAAATCAAATATGAAAATATTGAACAAGGTACTACGTATCAGGTTGAAATTGATGAACAAACAGGATTCCAGGAAAAAGTAATTACAGAATCCAGAAACAAAAAACTTATTCCAACGCTTCATATCATCGGTAAAAAAGACGAAACTATTCGTTCTTATAATCTTCCGGTTGGTGCCCACTTGATGGTAGATAAGGATGAGAAGATTAAAGTCGGTAAAATTTTGGTTAAGATTCCTCGTAAATCTTCAAAATCGGGAGATATCACAGGGGGTCTTCCTCGAATAACCGAATTGTTTGAAGCACGTAATCCATCTAACCCTGCTGTAGTAAGTGAGATTGATGGAGTTATTTCCTTTGGTAAAATTAAAAGGGGTAACCGTGAGATCATTGTAGAATCAAAACTTGGAGAGGTTAAAAAATATCTTGTTAAACTTTCCAATCAGATCATGGTTCAGGAAAACGATTATATCCGAGCTGGAATGGCTCTGTGTGATGGGTCCATTACTCCGGAAGATATATTGAGCATCAAAGGTCCAAATGCTGTTCAACAGTATCTTGTGAATGAAGTTCAGGAAGTTTATCGTTTACAAGGTGTAAAAATCAACGATAAGCACTTCGAGGTAGTAGTTCGCCAGATGATGCGTAAAGTTAGGATCGTAGATCAGGGAGATACCATTTTCTTAGAAAACCAATTGATCCATAAATCAGATTTTATTGAAGAAAACGATAAGATTTTTGGAATGAGGGTGATAGAAAGTGCAGGAGATTCAACCACTCTTAAACCTGGGAAAATCGTTAGCCTTCGTGAGTTAAGGGACGAAAATTCATCTTTAAGAAGGGAAGATAAAGTATTGGCTACCTCAAGGGAAGTTGTTACTGCAACGGCAATGCCAATGTTACAAGGTATTACCAGGGCATCTCTTCAAACCAAATCGTTTATTTCTGCAGCATCTTTCCAGGAAACTACAAAAGTTCTTAACGAAGCCGCAGTGAGCGGAAAAGTGGATGAACTTGAAGGACTTAAGGAAAACGTAATTGTTGGACATAAGATCCCTGCAGGTACAGGAATGCGTTCGTATGAAAGTATTATTGTAGGTTCTAAAGAAGCTTATGATGATTTGATGGAGAAAAAACAAGAAGTGAATTATAATTAAAAGGTAGGTATCATTTTCAAATGCCGTAATATGCGGCTTTGAAAATGGACCATCAAATAAGTCAGACCCCCAGAGGTTATTTTATATATCTGTTGGAGTCTGATTTAATAAGTACTATAAATTTTAATCTTAAACATGAGCGATCAAAACAAATCTAAACCGGGTCAAATAAATATTGAATTGGACGAGAAAATTGCGGAAGGGACTTATTCTAACCTGGCGATTATTAATCATTCGGTATCAGAGTTCGTAGTAGATTTTGTGTCCATAATGCCGGGAACACCAAAGAGTAAAGTGAAATCACGTATTATCTTAACTCCCCAGCACGCCAAAAGACTTTTAAAGGCTTTGGGTGAAAATGTGCAAAGATTTGAAAAAGCTCACGGAGAGATAAAGGATTATGAACAACCGCCAATTCCGTTAAATTTTGGCCCAACAGGCCAGGCTTAATAGATATGGATATTTAATCAAAAAAACCCGAAGTGAGAACTTCGGGTTTTTATGTTTCTGCTTTTCCAAAGAATTGGTGAGTGAAAACCTTTTCTGGTTAAGACTTTCTATTTGTTCAAATTAAAATTTGTAGAATTATATAAAGTAGTAAATATATCCGGATAATTGGTAGAGATGTAATCTAATGTTGCTTGGGGAAGGCTTGCAGTTTTAATACTCCTATCAGCCCATATTGTACTGCTGTTTAATGGGTTTATACTTCCAGAGTCGCTATCTTTTAAGCAGGAAGTTAACGTTTATATTGATGTTAGGATATAAAATAATTTAATTAGATGTGTCATATTTTTTATGTTTTATAAATACAACTGTTTCTCATTAAGGTTTTAATAATCTTAATTTTACATAATATATTATTTAATTCGAAAGGAAAATGATAAAAATTGAATAGGGATATATTTTAAAAACGTAGTATAAGTTGGAGAATTGCCTGAAAGAAAATTTTTAACTCAATTATTTTTATAGAACAACTGAAATCTTAAGATTTCTTTAGTCTTGACCTTTGAAATTGAATTGAAATAATGTAAGAAATAAATATTATGAAGTGCCCAGGACGGGACTTGAACCCGCACGCCCATAAGGACACATGGCCCTCAACCATGCCTGTCTGCCAATTCCAGCACCTGGGCAAAAAGCGCGATTGAAAATAGAAATTCCAAATGGCTGCTTCAAAAAAAATAATTTCAGCTTTTGATGAAATTATAGAACTTTAAAATAAATTAACTAATCTGGCTGGGGCTTCCTTCGATTTCGCTTCACCATTTAAAATTCCACTCAGGATAAACTTCTCACCAAACTAAATTAGAACTTAATATTGTGATCTGGCTGGGGCTCGAACCCAGGACCCTCTCCTTAAAAG
>ERZ1284729.104-NODE-104-length-14364-cov-10.717311_pt1 | contig 14364 bp, 11 predicted proteins | sample MGYA00454602_ERZ1284729 | MGnify/ENA primary metagenome ERZ1284729 (study PRJEB36292, sample SAMEA5787381) | metagenome | biome: Arctic soil; feature: perennial spring outflow channel; material: sediment | place: Canada | collected 2017-07-08 | depth 0.05 m ... | reverse complement strand
GCCGAATTTTTTATATATAAAGCCCCAATCAGCTCTGCTGGTCGGGGCTTTTCTGCGTCTTGAGGCTTAACTTAACGTAAAATAAAAAAGTTGCGCCCCTCTTTATATGCCGGTTGCAGAAAGCTGATGCATTTTTCCGCAGTATTGTTCATAATGTTTTTTCTTGTTTCTTTCTCTTTTAAAGTTCTATAACTGTCAGATGATACAAACTAATCTAAACACTATTGGTACGCTTTATGTGGTTGCCACTCCCATCGGTAATCTTGAAGATATAACCCTGCGGGCTCTGCGTATTCTTAAAGAAGTTGATCTCATTGCCGCAGAAGATACCCGTCATACCAAACACTTACTGAACCACTTTGACATCCATACGCCGCTGATCAGTTATTACCGGGAAAAAGAAGTTGAACGCTCGGAAGAGCTGGTTCAAAAAATACTGGCCGGTGAGACGATAGCTCTGGTCAGTGATGCTGGTACGCCCGGTATATCTGACCCTGGGGCAATACTGGTAAATAAAGCAAGGGAGGCCGGGATCACCATTGTTCCCCTGCCTGGTCCTTCCGCTCTTACTGCGGCTCTTTCTGCCGCCGGTATCACTGATGGCTCTTTTCTTTTCCTGGGCTTTCCTCCTGCCCGCAAAGGGCAACGACAAAAGTTGCTTTCGACCTTTATTGACTCGCCCTGGGCCCTGGTTTTTTATGAATCACCTCATCGGATTCAGGCTTTTCTGGCTGATGTCTTGGCAATATTGGGTGATCGTCAGGCGTTTTGGGCCAGGGAATTGAGCAAACTTTATGAAGATCTCCAGGCAGGTCCTGTCAGCCACTTGCTGGCTTTGAGCTCTGGCAAGAGAAATCGGGGTGAATTTGTGGTGATTATTCACCCAGGTTCCGGCCAGCAGCCGGCCACAGGTGAAAACGTGGAGGCAATCCTTCTCTGGTATCAGCAAAATACCGATCTTTCTTTAAAAGATGTTAGTCGCCGAGTTGCCAAAGATTTGGAACTCTCTCGCTCTGATGTCTATCAAATGGCCCTGGAGATCTGGGCTGCAGCTAAAGAAGAATTATGAATAAAATTCGTACTTGCGTAACACCGGAGAAGCAGTTTCTTTATGGTATTCATAAACCTTCCTATACGGTCTCAAATATCAGGGACAGCAAAAAAGTTGAGCACTTAGGCACTAGTGCCGATGCTGTTGATAACGGATTAGTCTTGGATAATCGGCATAATTTCCCGGACGGCCCTTTGACTATCTCCACGGCCGATAGGATCTTTGAGATCCCCAATCCATTGCCATTCCGGGGCACTACCTTTATTAATCAAGAGTGGGCGGATGTCAGTGCTGCTGACAGCCGTCGATTCTCTCTGCCGAAAAAAGAGCAGATATCACTGAACCTAATACTGCAACAGGCAGGGATCTCATTGTCTTTGCTTAGTAAACTGCCTTCTGCTGTGTTGCTTGCCCTTGCTACCTGCTCGACAGATCCGCAGGATCTCATCGCGCTTGCGGAGCTCAGTTGCCAGATGGAAAGAGATGCAGCCGCAAATCCTGTCGGCTTATTTTTCAGAAGAAACAAAAATGGTCGGAGGGGTCCTGTTATTCATGACCATGCCCTCTTTGAGGCCGTAGCCAATAATCCGAATCTGCCGGACAGTTATAAAAAGATTATGGTGGTCAGGCCGGGAGCTCAAGGGGATAGCGAAATTGTAGGAGAATATCAAAGCAATAAGACCCACGTCTTTGAGTATTTGCGCCGTAACTCTTATATTGCAAACGGCCATTATGCCGCCAATATGGCCGATGATGCCATCCGTTATACCATCAAGGAGCTGGCAGTCGATGACATGCAAGGTCTGCGCTATCTCTATTATCAGCGCACCTATATCCGACTGGCTGAGCTGTTAGGCCTTGATCTGCCTGAAGAACAACAGGGTTTAAGCCCTGAACAGCTGGAGAGTCTGCGCCAGAAAATCCGGCAGGCAATCAATAATAATCAGGATATCGTCTCGCCGGCAACATTATGGGGCTGGAATTTCGGCTTTGACTATGCACCCAGCGGCTATCGCCTGCATGCCTCTCATCAGCAGATTCATCAGCAATATGCCTTGATACCTGGGACAGTTAGTGCCTGTACCGGTGATCCTGAGACCAGTTATGGAGAATTACCGGCCTTTGGCTGCGGCGATATGGTCGCTGAGGTGATCAGTCATTATCGTGAGCAGTATCACTCTGATTTTTTTGCTGATTATATCGGCTGTATCAGGAATAACCAGAGAATGGATAACCGCAAGAATCGAGAAAATAGTCTGGTGGTATGGGAGGACGAACAGGTTATGCTCTTTGTGCCCAAGGCCCAGACCTCCCAGTGGGAATTGCAGTTAATGGCTCTGCATGATAGACAGGGCACGGCTGTCGGCAATATCCTGGAGGCTGATCCGGCCATGCGTTTTTCCTTGGATAAAGGAATCCTTCTGGCCCAAAAAATCTTGGCCGCATTAGGGGCGACCATGGTTACTTCCATTGAATATCCCAAGCGCATCGGCAGAACAGACAAAGGAGACCAACATCTGCTCTACGCCTTTCTGCCTCGTCTGCCGGAATCTCCCGGGGCCTTCAGCGAGGCCCAGCTTCGTTTTATCAATGGCCATTATCCTGAAGACTTTGCCGCTATCTGCCGGCAGCAGCTGGCCACCCTTGGATCATATACTGATTAGTGCGCTACAATATTGACATTTAATTTGGCCTTGCCAAGCACTTTCTGCAGTCCCAATTGCTGCGGAACATTAAGGACCAGAGGGCCGCTTATATTGGCGCCCAGCTGTGTCTGCTGCAATTGGCTGTCATTTCCAGGTTTAATCAGCATCAGAAAGATGCCGATATCCATGGGATCAGTGGCCTGTAAAGTCTCCTGTTCACTATCGCTGAGATATAAATCATAGTTGAGGTCATATTCAGTTGGATCGATCAGAGTGAAAGTCACTGCCGGGCTCTCACATGATTGCAGCCAATAGGCGGTAACGGCGTCATCATCCTTGTGAAATATCTTGAAAGTAGTGTATTCTTCAAAACCTGGGATGCCTTGCGGAAAGGTGAAGATCTTGTCATTATCAATCCTGGGCTGGCCTGTGACTGTGCTTCGCATGCTCATATGCAACTCCTTTGAGTTTAGAGGAATAAAAAGCTGTCGCTGCCTGATTTCAGTTACAGCTTTCTTTACTTTTTCTTATCGACACTTAAATGGAAAGCTATAGGATAAATTCCATTTATTTATTTTGATCCTGACAGACGGTGACCGCAATGAAAACAAGGGACAAGCAAGGTTTTTTTGGTAACTGGGGAGGAGCATATATCCCGGAAGTTTTACACCAGACCTTTCAAGAGCTGAATTCTGAATTTATAAGATGTAAAAATGATCCTCTTTTCTGGCAGGAATATGTGGATTTGATGTCTACCTATTCCTGCAGACCCACCCCCCTGACTCATGCCGAGAATCTGTCGCAATATTTTGGCGGGGCCCAGATTTACGTCAAGCGGGAGGATCTGAATCATACCGGGGCCCATAAGGCCAATAATGTTATGGGCCAGGGTCTGCTGGTCAAAAGAATGGGTAAAAAACGGGTAATTGCTGAGACTGGCGCCGGTCAGCATGGCGTCGCCACCGCCACCATGGCGGCCAAATTCGGGCTTAAATGCACCATCTATATGGGTGAGGAAGATGTGCGCCGGCAGCGGCCCAATGTCTTCTGGATGGAGAAGCTGGGGGCGACTGTGATTCCGGTGACTGACGGTTCCCGTACCTTAAAGGATGCCATCAATGAGGCCTTTCGCGACTGGGTCACCAATGTTGATGAGACCCATTATGTATTTGGTACCGTCTGCGGGCCCCATCCTTTTCCCGAGATGGTGGCCTGGTTTCAGTCCATTATTGGTCTGGAGGCCGCGGAGCAGATTATAAGATATCATGGCCGGATGCCAGCCCGCATCTTTGCCTGCGTCGGCGGTGGCTCCAATGCCATGGGCATCTTTAAACGTTTCATCCCGGAAACCAGTGTTGAACTGGTGGGGGTGGAGGCGGGTGGCCATGGCATCGCCACCGGTCTTCACGCGGTTAGACTCAGTGGCACTGATGGGTCGCCAGGAGTGGCTCAGGGCTATAAAACCATGTTTCTGCAGGATAGCGACGGCCAGATGAAGGAGACCCATTCGGTGGCCGCCGGTCTTGATTACGTCGGAATTTCCCCCATTCTCACCGACCTCTGGGAGCAGGGCAGGGTACGCTTTGAGTCAGCCACTGATAAGGAGGTGATGGCGGCCCTTGATCTGACCATGAAAAAAGAAGGGCTTATTCCGGCCCTGGAATCATCTCATGCCTTTGTCCAGGCCTTCAAAGAGGCGCCCCAGTTGTCGCCTGACGACGCCATTATTATTAATATGTCCGGTCGCGGCGATAAAGATATCTTCACTATTGCCCATGCCTTTGAAGACCCATCCTGGCAGGATTTTATCATCAAGCGGGGTTTGGAATACAGTCAGAAGAAATAAGGTCATCCGATTTATGAGGAATAAGAATGCAACTGGAACAACAACTACGCGATAGACTGAAGAACAAAGAGATCCTGCTAATGACCCATATCGTGCTTGGTTATCCTTCTTTTGAGATCAACCGGCAAGTCATTCGGCAAATGGTGGCGAACGGTGTGGACTGTATTGAGATGCAGATTCCTTTCTCAGAACCTATGGCTGATGGTCCGGTGATTGTCAGAGCTAACCAGCAAGCCCTTAAAAATGGAACAACGGTCGCTGATTGCCTGCTTTTTGCCGCCGAGATGGCCGCCAGTCATGACATCCCTTTTCTTTTTATGACCTATTATAATATCATCTTTAAATATGGAGAAAAGGCTTTTTTGGCTAAGGCCCATGAACTTGGCATCAAGGGCTGCATTGTCCCCGATCTGCCGCCCGAGGAAGCGGCTAGCTTTCTGCAACTGGCGGCCGATTATCAGATTGCCCCGATTCTTATTTTTGCTCCGACCTCAATTGATGAGCGGATGCGGGTGCTGGCCTCCTACGCCAATGGTTTTATCTATTGTGTGGCCAGACGGGGAGTGACCGGGACCAAGTCGGTGATTGACCAGGATGTGGCTGATTATCTTAAGCGCTGCCGGCAGGCAACTGCTCTGCCGCTGGCGGTTGGTTTCGGCATCCAGGATCGCGCTGATGTGACGGCGCTCATCGGCTTGGCTGATATGGCCGTGATCGGTTCTCAGACTATTCGTCTGGTGGATGAACAGGGACCTGCGGCGGTTGGTCCCTTCATTGCCGGCTTACGCTGAGAGCCGGTTTTTTTGTCTTATTATTATGGCATGTATGATCGGCCACCAACCGGGATAAGCTAAATGATTGACAAGATGATGACAGATAAGCTGGGGGCGTCCACGGTATTGTGGGATTTAACGCATCTATACTGTGATGAGAATGGCCCCAACCTGGCAAATGATAGTCAATGGTGCATTGATGAGGCCCAGAGCATTCGAGGCCTGTTTCGCGGCCGGATTGCAAGTCTTGGTAATGACGAGTTGCTGGGATTGGTAAGCCGGTTAGAGGCCCTTGATTGTCGCCTGACCCGTCTTACGACCTTTGCTTTTTTGAATTTTACAACTCGGATGGACAACAGCAGGGCCGGTGCTTTGGAGCAACGGCTGGAAGAGCTGGCTAGTCAATGTAAAAAGACAGTGATCTTTTTTGAGCTGGAATGGAATCTGATAACAGCTGAGATGGTGAGCGGATTGCTCAGGGCTCCGGCATTGGCCGGATATCGTCATTATCTGGAAGCCCTGCGCCGCTACCTGCCGCATCAGCTCTCAGAAACAGAGGAGTCGCTACTGCTGGAATATGCTCCGGTGGGCAGGAGCTCCTGGAATACTCTTTTTGATAAGATCCTCAGTGGCCTTCGTTTTGGTAAGACCAAACGGATCGAAGAAGAGGTGCTGACTGATCTGCATCACCAGGATCGAGAGATCAGACGGCAAGCAGCAGAGGATCTTACCTCAGGACTGCAGGACCAGAACCATATCCTGACCCATATTTTCAACACCCTGGCCGCCGATAAGATGATTGATGACCGGCTCCGCCACCATAAAAGCTGGGTCCACTCCATGAATCTGGATAATGAGCTGACTGATGCCACCGTTGACACCCTGGTGCAGGCGGTGACCAGTCGTTATGATATTGTGCAGCGCTATTACCGGGTTAAAAAAGACCTGCTGCACCTGGACGAACTCACCGATTATGACCGCTATGCGCCGCTGCCGGCCTTGCCCTCGCAAATAATTGGCTGGGAAGAGTGCAAAGTCATGGTCCTGCATGCCTTTAGTGCTTTTTCTGCTGAGCTGGCCACCAGCGCCGAACGGTTTTTTAGCGAACAGTGGATTCATGCCCCGGTAATTTCCGGCAAACGGGGCGGGGCTTTTGCCCATCCCTGTGTGCCGGAGGTCCATCCTTATATTATGGTCAATTATACCGGTACGATCAATGATGTCTCCACCGTAGCCCATGAACTGGGTCACGGTATCCATCAGCTGTTGGCGGGCGGGCAGGGCCATTTTAACAGCGACACGCCGTTGGTGCTGGCGGAGACGGCCTCGGTCTTTGCCGAGATGCTGGTCTTTCAGGCCCAGCTGGCCCTGCTTACCGATGCGGAGACTAAGCGGGCTTTTGTTTGTCAGAAACTGGAGTCTATCTTTGCCACGGTTTTTCGTCAGATCGCCATGAATCGTTTTGAAAAGCGGATGCATGAAGGCCGGCGGGAGCAAGGGGAGCTGAGCAGTGAACTCCTGAGTGAATATTGGCTGCAGACGCAGCAGCATATGTTCGGTGATTCGGTAACCTTGCGGCCGGATTATGGCATCTGGTGGTCATATATCCCCCATTTCCTGTCCACACCCGGCTATGTCTATTCCTATGCCTTTGGCGAACTGCTGGTACTGGCCCTCTATGGTCTCTATCAGCAACAGGGCGATTCCTTTGTCACCCTCTACCTGGAATTGCTGGCGGCTGGCGGCTCGGCCTCACCGTATGAGCTGCTCCGGCCTTTCGGCATTGATCTCAATGATTCAGCATTCTGGCTACAGGGTTTAACTGTCATTGACCAGATGCTGCACCAGGTGGAGGATGGCCCTGCCAGTATTAGTCACGGATAAGCAGCAGATTCTCGATCTTGCCTTTATGCAGATGGCCCTCGATCAAGCCAGGCAAGCGGCTTGCCGGGGAGAAGTACCGGTTGGCGCCGTGCTGGTCCACGGCCGGACACTGCTGGCTGCCTCGGCTAATCAGCCTATAACTACGAACGACCCGACGGCCCATGCCGAAATTATGGCGATCCGTCAGGCCGCTAACAAAATAAATAATTATCGGCTGGTAGGCACGACCATATATGTTACTTTAGAGCCCTGTATCATGTGCATGGGAGCGATCCTGCATGCCCGCATCCAGCGCCTGGTGTTTGGCGCTCTCGATCCCAAGACCGGGGCCGCTCACTCTCGTTATACCATCGGCCTTGATGGCCTTTTGAATCATCGGTTGGAGATTGCAGCAGGTGTGATGGGCGAGGAATGTGCCCAGGTTTTAAAGGATTTTTTTAAAGAACGGCGCCAGGGCCAAGAGGCGAAAGATGCTCTTTTTTCGCGGCCGGATTGACTTTTTGGTTGCGAAAAATCAGCTCACCGTTTACATATACTCACCTTAAGTTAATCATTTCATCTAACGATATAATAGACGTGATGGCTTATTTCAGTTTTCTTGTGGAGAGGTGACCGAGTGGTTTAAGGTGCACGCCTGGAACGCGTGTGTACGCAAGTACCGTGAGTTCGAATCTCACCTTCTCCGCCAATGTTAGAAATCCCCATTGAAATGATTCATTTCAATGGGGATTTTTTTTGCATGACATAATTTTGTTTTTTATTTCATGCATAGCCGCTAAACACATCTATGCGTATCCTGTCGGCTGCAACATTAATTGTGGCCAAGGCTTTTTTGAGCGCTTCGACCATGGCCGGCGGTCCGGAGATCATGTAACAGGCGTTACTGCTGGCCGGTACTTCCCGCGCGATGATATCGGCATCAATTAATCCCTGGTAAGCATGGGCCATGCCGGAGATGTCTGCGAGGACATGGACCAACCGGTAATCAGGAAGTGTCAGATTCTCCAGTTCAGTCCGGAAGGCTATATCGTCTCTGTTGAGATTGCCATAGAGCAGGATGATCCTGCAGAGAGGTTGCTTCGTTTTGGCAAGGCTTTTCAGGATACTTCTGATGGGGGTAATGCCAATGCCGCCAGCGATCAGGACTAAGGAGTTATTATCCGGTGGCTCAAAATAAAATTTGCCCGCCGGCCCTTTGACCATGACAGTGTCGCCCTGGTTAAGGGCTTCCAGGCGCTGGCAATATGGGCTGCCGGTCATGCGTTTGGTAAATTCGATGAAGCCGGTCTCTTCCGGGCAATCACTCAGTGAGAGAGGATGGATCAGTTCGTCACCAAGATCAACCAGCATATATTGGCCGGCTATGAACTGCAAATCTGCAGCCCTCTTGAAGCGATAACTAACTGCTGCCGGAGTCCTTTCTATCCGTTCCAGAAATTCAGCCTGGTATTCCATAGTCTGCCCTGTTGAGTTGACAAGTTACAAAGAGATAGAGGCTCGTTTGGCCTGAACTCGTCTTTACCGCACCTGTTTTATAACTATAGCATATAACCATAACCTGCAAATAATGAAGTTTAAGATATGAACAGAAAAAAATCTATTTGGGATGTGTTTGCCTCAGTCAAGCTGGCGATAATTATTATCAGCCTGATAGCCGCCACTTCCATTATGGGAACGCTTATCCCTCAGAATAAACCTCTTCAGTGGTACACCCAGGAATATGGTCCTAATCTGGCCCAATTTCTCCTAAGAGCAGATATCACTAATATGTATGGATCATGGTGGTTCCTGATATTACTGGGTCTGCTCAGTACGAGTCTCCTCGTCTGCAGTCTTGATCGGTTTCCAGACACGTGGCAACAGATCAAGACTGATGGTCTCGACACTCCCATTAGTCGTCTTGAGACTATGAACAATCAGCAGGAATGGCGAAGCAGTTTAGTGCTGTCGCCAACAGTCTCAGCACTAGCTGCCAAACTCCGCCTCAGTGGCTGGAACAGCAGTATTCGCCAGGGCATTGGCGAGACGCGGCTTTTTGCCCAAAAAGGCAGGTGGAGCCGTCTTGGTGTCTACCTGGTTCATGTCTCTATTCTCGTAATATTTGTCGGGGCCATCATTGGTGAACTCTTTGGCTTTAAGGGCAATGTCATGATTCCCGAGACCCAGCAGACAGGTAAAATCTATACCGCCAGTGGTAAGACAACTATAGATCTGGGTTTTACTGTGCGTTGTGATTCTTTTCATCTTGAGTTTTATCCAAGCGGCATGGTCAAGAAATATAAATCAGACTTAACTATTATCCAGAATGGTAAAGAGCAGTTGCAGGCGGCAATAGAGGTCAATTCCCCGTTGCATTACCGGGGTGTTACCTTTTATCAGGCAAGCTATGAAGGATATCAGGATTTTATGATCAAGGTGACCAATAAGACCAGTGGTCACAGTAAGAACTCGATAGTTTCTTACCAGGAAAAAGGGCAGTGGCCGCAGGAAGGTCTTACCTTTGGTGTCGTTAATGCTGAAGGCATTGGCCCGGCGGTGACGCAGCTGAAGATCTGGTTTTCCGATGACAAGGGGGCGCCATCAGTCTTCTGGCTTAACAGTGGTGAGACTGCCACTATTGTTAAAGACAGCACTGAGTATCTTATTACCGGCAAACAAATGTATGCGACCGGTTTACAGGTCAGTAAAGATCCGGGAGTCTGGGTTGTTTATTTCGGATGTGGCCTGATGCTTCTTGGTTTAGTGGTTGCCTTTTTTATGTCGCACAAACGGGTCTGGCTGGTGGTAAAAGAAGATGGCACGGGAGTAACAGTCCTCCTGGCCGGCAGTAGCCATAAAAATAAGGAAGGTTTTGCAAGAGATTTTAATGATCTTGCAGAAATCTTGCGCCAGTCAACTGTAACGCAGGATATCATATGAGTTCAAATAACCAGGAAGGTTATTTGAACTCATACGAAGGTTAGTTGTTTTGGTTATTCCGGTTCATCATGACACAGATTGCAATCTTGTCTGATAATCTTGCCGAATTTGGTTTTATGTTCATCATCATGACATCGGAAACAGCCGTAGCCCTCATCAGCATTCTGATGTCCCAGGTGCTGTCGATAAGTTCCCCAGGTCACCTTCATTGCCGGCCATATATTGTTAAGGTAGGCCTCCAGAAGATAAGATCCTGAACCTGCTATCTCTTTTTCATTTTTCGTCACAAAATCATTGCCATGGCGTTGAGCCATCCGTTCGAGCAGGTCGCCAACGATTTTTTCTGTGGCTTCATCCCGACTGGCGTACTCAATCTGCAGGACGGCAAGACTATCTTCTCTTATGCCTGCTATCTCTGGATTAAGTTTTTTAGAGGACAGGCCAAAATCAACCACTTGCTCCAGATCGTCATAAACATGGGTAGGACGATTATGACAATCGATACAGTCCATCGTTCTCCATTCCTGAGTTGCTCCCTCTTCAGTGGGCTCTTCATTTACAGCGTATTCTTCTGTAATGCCACCTGGGCGGGTAACCTTGATATTGCCAATTTGAGTCCGTTTTTTATCAAGGGCCTGGTATTCGATTTTGATGTCACGACTTACATGCCAGTGGATGCCTTCAAAATCGTTGGTTACCGGATTACGGCCGCCAATACGTAAGGCTACTTCCTGAATGCTGGGCTCGGTCTGATTATTATTAGAAAAGCTGATAAATTCCTTGATTTTCTTGCCATGGAATTTTTCAGGCCAATGACAAGTTTCACAGGTATCACGTGCTGGTCTCAGGTGCTCGACTGGGGCTGGGATCGGCCGGCTGAAATTGCCATCGATCACCGCCTTTACCTGGCGCAGACCGGATAGTTTGGCCTGCACATACCAACTGGCACCAGGGCCGATGTGACATGATACACAGGCAACCTTGGCATGGGGTGAGCGCTGATAAGCAGTATATTCAGGATCCATAACCTCATGGCAAACCACCCCGCAAAAATAGGAAGAGTCGGTGAAATGGTAGGCTTCATAAGCTACCAGAACCAAAATCGTCATATTAATTACCGAGAGAATCAGAAATAAGACAATGCCTTTTCGATGATGTTTGTTAGCAAGATCAATTTTTAAATTTTCAGGATTAAGCAGGCTGTCTTTAAACCATCTTTTGCGCCGGAAATAACAGGCTAGCGGAATAAGAAACAGACCGAACAGCATCATGGCCGGTAAAAATAAAAAAGTAAAAATAGCAAAATAATGATTGGCTATCAAGCCCGAGAGATGACCAATAAGACCAAGTACAATCAGGGTGATGGAGACGGTAGTCAGAATTACTCCTAGAAAACCAAGAGGTGTTTTCCAGGTACATCCTAACAATTTCTGCCATGCTCCCATTTCTTTGCCGTCTGCTGTGGCTGACACTTCTGTTTCTCTTACATCCTCTTCTTTTTTATCTGGATCTATCATTTACACATCCCCTATTGAATACCTTTTCGGAGAATCGCAGCACATTTTTCTCCATTTTGAATAATTTTAGAAAGTATCTGCTTTTGTTCACTACCTACGTTCTCTGCCTCGCAATAATCTGCCAATAATTGTGAATAGTTGATAATGCCGTTCAGTCTGTTTGTAGCTTCATTAATAATTGCAGAAAACTCCGCCTCTCTCCTGTTATGTGTCAAGTCATCAGGGCCGTCCTCATTAGGTTTTTGAATTAACTGATTGAAAGCAGCAATTAAAGTGCTGACTTCCACACTGCTTCTTTTCTCTGTGCTGAGTTTAAGGGTAGTGTTGTCCATCAATGCCTGTTCAGCCTGTGTAGCAAGATCGATCAGGGGTTTGACAGACTTAAGATAAAGAATGATAAGGCTGAAACAGGTCAGAAAAATAATCATGCCCATTAACACCAGGGCTCTTTGCTGATATTGCATGAGTCTGTTTCTCATGTCATTGACTACAATTCTATCAAACTGCAGGAATTGTTTATTTATTTGCCGGAGCTGACTAAGAATGGTGGTAATCAAATCTTCATTGGCGGGCTTTTCGGCAAGATTCCTTAAATTGATTACTACTCGACCCAGATCAAGCTCCTGTAAAAAAGAGAGTTTATATTGGCTCGGAATCAAGTGGTTATCAAGCATGGCTATATATCTGCTTTGCAGTTGCTCAAACTCTTTGGCTGCACCGAGGAGCTGCGATGCATCGCGAGATAACAGACCTTCCGTTGCTTGTTCCTGAATGGTTGCATAAAGAAAGATGGTACTTTCACCTTCTTTCACAATAGTGCTGTAGTCACTCGCCAGCCTATTTTGTCGGATGCCAGTGAGAACAAGTATACCCAACAAGAGAGCAGTGCAGAAAAAAGTTACCGCACTTAATCTACGCAGTGATTGCATCTACCACCTCTTCCATGGACTGTCCGACACTGCAATTTTCTTTCACAGTGCAGATATTGCAGCTAAGGTCGGTATCTTTAATAGCTGCTATGTCTTTTTTGATACTGCATTTGACAATAATATCAAATTCCTCCCCATCCAGAGTTTCAACCTGGAGTAAAATTTCAGCCAGATTTTCCAGAAGGCTTTGTTCCTTGGTTAAAATGCGTACTGCTTCATCATAGCAAGTAAGAAGCAGCTCATTAACTTCCTGATCAATGAATCGGGCGGTATCCGGGCCCATCGGCAAACGTCCGCCATCCCCGCCAATAAAACCACCACTGTCAATGGAGAACGATTGAGGGCCCAGGGTGTTACTCATGCCCCATTTACAAATCATGTCGGTAGCAATTTTGGTGGCTGTCAGCAGATCGCCTTGGGCACCGGTGGTCTGCTGGTGGAACATCAGCTCTTCAGCAGCCCTGCCTCCCATAAGGACAATAATCTTGCTGCGCAGATATTCTTTGGAATATGCCGGATAGTCACTGATCGGTAATTGTTGGGTCTGACCAAGGGCCATCCCTCTGGGGACAATAGTGATCTTATGCAAGGGATCGGAATTAGGGAGTTTGTTAGCAAGAATGCCATGGCCTGCTTCATGGTAGGCCAGAATCCTCCGATCCTGATCATTCATGACCATTCCTTTGCGTTCTATACCCATAAGAATTCGATCACGGGCCTTTTCAAAATCCTCATTGAGGATTTGATCTCGTCCTTTTCTGGCGGCCATTAAAGCGGCCTCATTGACCAGGTTCGCAAGCTCAGCACCAGTAAAACCAGGAGTCGCCTTGGCTAAATCCTCAAAGGCGATTTCCGGATGCAGCGCCACCTTGCGACCATGTACTTCCAGGATTTTCATTCTTCCCTTCAAATCAGGCGCGAGCAAGTTAATCTGTCGATCAAAGCGCCCTGGCCTTTTCAAGGCTGAATCGAGGATATCAGGTCTGTTGGTAGCGGCCAGTACGACAACAGTATCCTCGGTCGCAAAACCGTCCATTTCAACCAACAGAGCATTAAGTGTCTGCCCTCTTTCTTCCTGCCCTCCGGCCGAGGCACCGCTTGCTCTGCTGGCACCCACCGCGTCTATTTCATCAATGAACACAATGCAGGGAGCATTTTTTTTTGCTTCTTTAAAAAGATCTCTCACCCTCGAGGCCCCGACACCGACAAACATTTCGACAAAATCAGAACCACTGAAGCTGTAAAAGGGAACACCGGCCTCACCGGCCACAGCTTTAGCCAGCATGGTTTTTCCGGTTCCGGGAGGCCCCTGCAGAAGGATGCCCCGGGGGATGGTTGCGCCGATCTTCTTAAAATTGGCAGGGTGTTTAAGAAAAGAAATAATTTCTTCTAATTCCTCTTTGGCTTCAGGGATGCCGGCAATATCGTTGAAAGTCAGGCCAATCTCCTTGCCGCTAAGACGGACCAGTTTATCACTGGCGAATTTACTCTCTTCTTTTTTACCCGGCTGCAGAGACCACCAGACCATCATGATTAACATGACCACGAACGCTGCAATAACGGTCATATAAATCAGGTTGAACCTATCTTCCTTTACGACGACACGAATATTTTTTCCCTCAACTTTTTCTAAAAATTTACTGACGTCCGGGACTGTTGTCACAAAAGAGTGACTATCGTGATCAGTAAAAACAACCCTATTGCCGGTAAATTCAAGTTTGACAATCTGGTTGTTATTTAATTGCTTAATGACTTCGCTATAATCCTGACTGGAATGTCTATGCTCCATAAACCAGAGC
>ERZ1284729.103-NODE-103-length-14393-cov-13.189915_pt1 | contig 14393 bp, 12 predicted proteins | sample MGYA00454602_ERZ1284729 | MGnify/ENA primary metagenome ERZ1284729 (study PRJEB36292, sample SAMEA5787381) | metagenome | biome: Arctic soil; feature: perennial spring outflow channel; material: sediment | place: Canada | collected 2017-07-08 | depth 0.05 m ... | reverse complement strand
GCCTGTCCTTGTTTTTCTGAATCCCCTGATTTTTCAACTGAATTTTGAGAATCAGGAGTGGTTTCATTATTTTCCTTCTGGGAGTCATTTCTGCAGCCTGAAAGGGCAAGAAGAACCAAAGGAATTAACAGAATTTTTTTAAATGTTTTCATCTTTTTTGAAATTTAGCCAATTAAAACCATCATAAAATTCGAAATTTATTGGCATTGGTTAGTTATTCGTTGGTAAGTTAGTATTTATTTCAAAGTTCTAAAATATTCCAAAACCGCTCTTGCTTGGTCTTCCGTAAGATTTTGATTGGCCATCGGCGCTCCATTAAACTCCATAAGAAGATCTTTGGCCAAAGGGTCTTGAGCTATCATAACCTCTGGGTTAAGGATCATGTTCATTACCCATTCAGGGGTTCTTCTTTCTAGAACTCCTGCTGGTGGAGGTCCAATAAATTTTTCATTTGGTTTATGGCACGCTGTACACATCTTATCATAAACTGCTTTTCCCTGTGCAGCGAGATTTTGGTCTACTTCCGCCGCAATAGTTACAGACTTTACAGGTCCAATCCCTTTGTTGGTTAAATCTATTCTTTCTGAAGCTTTGACAGTTGAGACCGGTTCAGCTTTTTTTGTTTCTTCAGCGGTATTTCCGTTTTCTAAAGAATAACTTTCTTTTTTTTCCTTTTCCCCACAGCTAAATGCTATTAGAATAGCTAAAATTGAAATAAATTTGATTGTTAGTTTCATGATTTGTGTTTTTTATATATAAACAATTAAGTTACAACAAAATTAGTAAAAGTTTTATATATAAAAGATAAAAAGGTATTTAAATATTTTATAACTTGCTGAACGAAAAATATTAAGAAAGAATAGTTATAAATTTTGAATTCTAAATAAATCTAGATGCTATCAACTTCAAGTAAGTATGCAATTAATGCGGTCCTATATTTAGCAGTTCATTCTGATAAATCAAAAAAAATTAGTGCAAGAGAGATTGCAGAAACTATTAATATTCCATCTCCCTTTCTTTCCAAATTATTTCAGATTTTGTCGAAAAAAAACGTGATATCATCTACAAAAGGACCAGGAGGAGGGTTTTATATGACGAAAGAAAATTTAAGTCTAAATCTTATTGAAGTTATCAAACACATTGACGGACTTGAAATTTTTGAAGATTGTGTTTTGGGGTTAACGAAGTGCAGCAGCGAAAAACCATGTCCTGTACATTATTCCATTCAGCCTTTAAAAAAACAATTGTTTACAGATCTGAACGAGAATAGCATAGCCAGTTTCGCAAAAAAGGTAAAAGCACAGAAAACATTTTTATTTATTTGAATTAAGCATCCTGGATCAACAAACCAGGGCATAGGTTTGTTTTGCTATTTCCAGTTCTTCATTTGTAGGGATCACCAGTACTGTTACTTTTGATTTTTCAGTACTTATAACTCTGTTTTCTTTAGAGCGAACATCATTCTTGAGCAGATCTAATTCTATTCCAATAAACTGCATTTCCTCACAAACCATTTTTCTGATTGTACTGCTGTTTTCACCAATTCCTGCGGTAAAAACCAAGCCATCTAAACCATTCATTGCAGCCGCATAAGCACCTATATATTTTTTGATCCTATAGGCATTCATTACCAAAGCCAATTTACATTCGTAATTACCTTTTTCTGCTTCTGATTCTATATCACGAAGGTCACTGTAGCCGGTAAGGCCCAACATTCCGCTTTTATTGTGTAAAATATTGCTCACTTCCTTTACTGTATATCCCATATGTTCTGTCATATAAAAAATAACAGACTGGTCAATATCACCGCTGCGTGTACCCATAATAAGACCATTAACAGGTCCAAACCCAAGGGAATGGTCTATACTTTTCCCGTCTTTTACAGCTGTAATACTGCATCCATTTCCCAAGTGAACTGTAATTACCTTTGATTGTGGTTTTTTAATTATTTGAATTGCTTTCTCTGATACATATTTGTGGCTGGTTCCATGAAACCCGTAAACTTGTATCTTGTTTTCATAGAAAAAGGAATTCGGTATGGCATATTTATGAGCCTTGGCTGGAATACTTCTGTGAAAAGCAGTATCGAATACAGCTACTTGCCTCGCTTCGGGAAAAATTTCTTCTGCAACTTCAATCCCGGTCAAATTAGGCGGGTTATGCAAAGGTGCTAAGGAAAAAAGCTCTTTAATTTTTTCTTTTACTTTAAGGTCTATAATGATAGTCTCAGTGAAATTCGGGCCACCATGAACCACTCTATGTCCGATGGCGGGAATTTCAGAAGCATTTTTAATTACTCCTTTTTTATCATCCATCAGTATATTTGTAATCTCTTTTAATGCTACAGAATGATCAGAGATTTCCATTTCTTCTGTTATTGAAAAATCTTTTGATGTATAATGAAGTTTTGCACCTTCCTGCCCGATTCTTTCTACCAGTCCGGTAGCTAAAACTTCTTCTTCGGGCATTAATATCAATTGAAATTTTAAGGAAGAACTTCCAGAATTTATGACTAAAATATTTTTCATGAATAGATTTTTATTGTTTTTATCAGTCCCCAATGCAATTAGGGGTAATTGCCTAAAATTTGCTTCATTTAAAATTTAAATTCCCTGTGCTTGAATTGCAGTTAGGATAACGGTATTAAATACGTCATCTACAGTACAGCCACGACTTAAATCGTTCACTGGTTTGTTTAAACCCTGCAACATTGGGCCAATGGCCAAAGCGCCAGTTTCCCGCTGTACAGCTTTATATGTGTTATTCCCTGTATTTAAATCTGGGAATATCAATACACTCGCTTGTCCTGCGACTTCAGAATCTGGTAATTTGCTTTTACCTATCGCCATATCCACGGCGGCGTCATATTGGATTGGTCCTTCAACTTTTAGATCGGGACGCAATTGCTTAACTATTTCGGTAGCTGCTCTTACACGATCCACATCTTCTCCTTTTCCTGAGGTTCCGGAGGAATAAGAAAGCATTGCAATTTTTGGTTCTATTCCGAATGCTTTGCTGCTTTCTGCTGAAGAGATAGCAATTTCGGCAAGTTCTGCAGCAGTAGGGTTGGGGTTGATTGCACAATCTCCAAATACTGAAACCCTATCTTCCAGACACATAAAAAACACAGAAGAAACCACTGAAACTCCAGGTTTTGTTTTGATAAACTGCAAAGCCGGGATTATGGTATGTTGCGTGGTATGAGTTGCCCCTGAGACCATCCCATCTGCATGGCCTTTATAGATCATCATGGTGCCAAAAAAGGAGACATCGCTCATCCTGTCTTTTGCAATATCAAGATTCACGTTTTTGTGTTTCCGGAGTTCGTAATAGGTATTTGCATAGTCCTCAAAATTGGGAGACGTAGGGGGATTAATAATCTCTACTTTATCTAAATCCAATATTATTCCAAGGTTTTCAACTTTTATTCTGATGGCTTCTTTATCCCCGAGCAAGGTAATATCTACCAGATCCATTGCTATCAAGCGTGAGGCGGCAGTTAAGATGCGCTCATCTGTACCTTCAGGCAATACAATATGTTTTTTTGCCTGTTGAGCGCGTTTTACCAAACTATATTGGAACATTCGTGGTGTAATTCCACGTGGATTAAAATTAATGAGTTCCTCTATCAAAGGATCAAATAAAACATGTTTTTCGAAGGTGCTGATGGAGGTTTCTATTTTTTGAATGCTACTTGCATAAATATTTGATTTGATAGATCCTATGGCATTGGCGACATTAAAAGTACCATCTTCTACAGATATAATTGGGACTATTTGAGACATTACATCAATGAGTTTCAAAATAGTATCTTCCGGGATAAGACCACCTGTTAAAATTATGCCCGAAATTCTAGGGTAATTACTGGAAACATTTGCCTGTAAGGCTCCTAAAATAATATCAGCTCTATCACCCGGAGTAATTACCAAACTTTCATTTTTTAAATGATTTAGATAATTACGGAGCTGCATGGCACCAACACCAAAATTCCCGGTTTGATTATCTAAATATTCTTTTCCAAACAAAACCTTCCCGTTTAATGCAACTAAAATTTCCTTAAGTGTTGGATTTACAAGTGTTTCGATTAATGGTATGGAAAAAACACCGACTTCATTCGGTAAAAATCCACGCATGGCATCTAAAGAGATTTGTAGATTTTCGGGTTCAATTTTATTACAAACAACGGACATCACCTTTACATCTTTGTTGATAAAAGCGTGATAGGCCATTTGAAGGTTGCCCATAAGCACATCCTTGGATTTATTTTTTCCGCTGGCAACTATAATTACCGGGATACCGAGGTTTTTGGCTATAATGACATTTACGTCAAATTCAAATACATTTCCTTCCCCTGAAAAATCGCTTCCCTCTACTAAAACGAAATCGAATTCATCCTCGAGTTTCTTGTATTTACGTATGATGGTATCGATTATTTCACCGGATTCTCCTTCGTTGCGTTTTTGGATTATCTCGCTTCTGGTAAATGCAAAGGTGTCCTCGTAAGGTATTTTTAAATCGAAATAACTAAGGACTGTGTCAATATGATTATCCTTTTTTCCAATTTCTATCTCATCAATAATTGGTCTGAAATAACCAACTTTTACAGTTTTTCCCAATAGGGTACGCATCAGTCCCAATGAAATTAAAGATTTCCCGCTGTGGGATTCTAATGTCGCAATATAAATTCCTTTGTTCATCTTATTTTTAATTCTTTTGCGAAAATACAATTATTGAAAATTTTAAGGTTTCTTTTTTTTAAATATTTGATCTAAAATTATACGAAAACGTTTTTTAATTTAAATTTCAATTATCAGTATATATAATTCAGTACTCACAATACAGAATTTCAAATTACAATGACAAAAAATTGAAAGATACATTTCTCTAAAACTATCTTCTTTCATGGTTATTAACATTTATATATATAACCATCAAAATGAGATAAATCAAAAATTTGAGTAATTTCATGGAAACTCCCTTTGGAATCAAAAATTTAGAAACTGTTATTTTACAGTCAATTTAATGGGCGTATTCTCCAAATCATTAGCTAATTCAATCTTCCAATTTTCAAGATTAATAGCTATATTTGCAGCCGCTTAGAAATGGGCGTTAAAAATTTAAATTTCAAATATGAAAGCCGGAATAGTAGGATTGCCAAACGTAGGAAAATCGACACTTTTTAATTGTTTATCAAATGCAAAGGCCCAAAGTGCCAATTTTCCTTTTTGTACTATAGAACCGAATATCGGAGTAGTAAACGTTCCAGATACCCGCCTAGAAAAACTGGAATCTTTGGTCAAGCCAGAGCGTGTTCTTCCAGCAACAGTTGATATTGTCGATATTGCCGGCTTAGTAAAGGGAGCAAGTAAAGGAGAAGGACTGGGAAATCAGTTTCTGGGAAATATTCGTGAAACAGATGCTATTTTGCACGTGTTGCGTTGCTTTGAGGACGACAATATTGTTCATGTGGACGGATCGGTAAATCCGGTTAGGGACATGGAAACCATAGATATGGAGCTTCAATTAAAAGATCTGGAAACAATAGATAAAAAGCTGGAGAAGGTAAAAAGAGCTTCCAAAACAGGCAATAAAGAGGCTCAAAAGGAGGAAGCTGCTTTGTTGAAGGTAAAGAAAGGGCTGGAAGAAGGAAAATCTGTACGTTCACTGGATTTGACAGATGTAGAAAGGAAAGAATTCATCTCGAATTTACAGTTGATCACAGATAAACCGGTGTTATATGTGTGTAATGTAGATGAAGCGGCCGCAACTACCGGAAATGCATTTGTAGATCTGGTTAAAGAAGCTGTAAAGGATGAAGATGCAGAGGTATTGGTATTGGCAGTTGGAACAGAAGCCGATATTACCGAATTAGAGGAGTATGAAGAACGTCAAATGTTTTTACAAGATATTGGCCTTGATGAACCTGGATCGGCAAAATTAATTAGATCTGCTTATAAACTATTAAAGCTTCAAACGTATTTTACCGCCGGGGTAAAAGAGGTAAGAGCCTGGACAGTCGAGGTAGGTGCAAACGCACCACAAGCCGCAGGAGTAATTCACAGCGATTTTGAAAAAGGATTTATTAGAGCAGAAGTAATTGCTTATGAAGATTTTGTAAAATATGGAAGTGAAGCAAAAGTGAAAGAAGCCGGGAAAATGAGGGTCGAAGGGAAAGAATATATCGTTAAAGATGGTGATGTGATGCATTTTAGGTTTAACGTATAGGTAGTATTGAGATTTGAGTATTGAGATTTGAGAAAAAAGAATATAGAAAATAGAGAAGAGACAAGACTTGAAAAAGACAGAAAAATTACCTGCTTAATATCCAGGAAATAAAAAGTTTTGTTACAGTATTCAATGTTTAGAAATGACAAAAGCTTAAAGTGCATTTGTCAAATTTCAATTCAATTTTTTTTCTCAAATCTAGCATCTCAACTCTCAATATCTAATTAACATTTCCCCTTAAAATTTTGTTAATTACTTTGAACGTTTTCTGATTTAAATTTTTGCGGGAACCCTTATATTAGCAACTCAACTGCACTATTCATTTATGAACGAAGAAACAAAATATACCGAAGATAATATCCGTTCCCTTGATTGGAAAGAACATATTAGGATGCGTCCGGGAATGTATATTGGAAAACTTGGGGATGGATCTACTGCCGATGATGGAATTTATGTCTTATTAAAGGAGGTTATTGACAACAGTATAGATGAGTATGTGATGGGAACAGGTAAAACCATCGAAATTTCTGTTCAAAATCCACGCGTGATTGTGCGTGACTACGGTCGCGGTATTCCTTTGGGAAAGGTTGTTGAAGTTGTTTCAAAAATGAATACCGGTGGAAAATACGACTCCCGCGCGTTCAAAAAAACAGTTGGGTTAAACGGGGTGGGCACCAAAGCAGTAAATGCACTTTCTTCAAATTTTAAAGTTGAATCTACCAGGGATGGCAAATCTAAGTCGGCTGAATTTGAACAGGGAAATCTTATAAATGTAGAAGAACTCGAGGAAACATCCAGGAAGCGTGGTACAAAAGTCACTTTTATTCCTGACGAAAGCATTTTCAAGAATTTTAAATACCGAAATGAGTATATTGAAAAAATGCTTAAAAATTATGTGTACCTTAATCCGGGATTGACTATAATTTTTAACGGAGAAAAATTTTATTCGGAAAACGGGCTTAAGGATCTTTTGGAGGACAGTATATATAAAGATGATCAATTATATCCGATTATACATTTGAAGGGTGCAGATATTGAAGTGGCACTCACCCATAGTAAAACCCAGTATTCCGAAGAATATCATTCTTTTGTCAATGGACAGAACACCTCACAGGGTGGGACTCACCTTGCCGCTTACAGGGAATCGCTGGTAAAAACGATCAGGGAATTTTACGGAAAAAATTATGAGGCATCCGATGTCAGGAAATCAATTGTTACGGCGATAAGTATTAAAGTAATGGAGCCTATTTTTGAAAGTCAGACTAAAACCAAGTTAGGTTCCACAGATATGGGCATACATCTACCTACGGTAAGGGCCTATATCAACGACTTTTTGAAAACCCAATTGGATAATTATCTGCATAAAAATCCTGACGCGGCAGAAAAACTCCAACGTAAAATTCTGCAGGCTGAACGCGAACGAAAAGACCTTTCCGGGATCAGGAAATTAGCCAAGGATAGGGCAAAAAAATCGAATTTACACAATAAAAAATTACGCGACTGCCGAATTCATATGGGTGACAGTAAAAAGGAACGTTACCTGGAGTCTACCTTGTTTATTACCGAGGGAGATTCTGCCAGCGGGTCTATTACCAAATCCCGCGATGTTACAACCCAGGCCGTTTTCAGCTTAAAAGGGAAACCGCTTAACAGTTATGGACTGACCAAAAAAATTGTTTACGAAAATGAAGAATTTAACCTGCTTCAGGCTGCGCTCAATATAGAAGAATCTATTGAAGACCTTCGGTACAATAATATTGTAATCGCAACTGATGCCGATGTAGATGGAATGCATATCCGGTTATTGCTGATCACCTTCTTCTTGCAATTTTTTCCGGAGCTAATTAAAGAGAACCATCTTTATATTTTACAAACCCCGCTCTTTAGGGTTCGAAATAAAAAGGAAACCATATATTGCTACAGTGAAACGGAACGCCAGCAAGCCATGTCCAAATTAGCCGGAAAAATAGAAATTACCCGATTTAAGGGTTTGGGCGAAATATCACCGGATGAATTCAAACATTTCATTGGCGAAAATATCAGGCTGGATCCTGTAATGCTGGATAAGGATATGTCCATTGAAGAATTACTGAGTTTCTATATGGGTAAAAACACGCCGGATAGGCAGGAATTTATTATCGCAAACTTAAAAGTTGAACTTGATCTGATTGAAGAATAGCCCATGAGGTTCAAAAATACTACTGAAACTAATCTTGTGCCTTCAGTCTACATGATCATTGTAGCTGCATTCATCACCAATATTTTTGTCAATATTGAAACGATGAATTCAGATACCGAAAGCACAATGAAATTTACTCATTTTCTTCCTAATATTGTTTTACTTCTTTTTGGAATTTATTTCCACAGGGTCGCTCAATTATTTGATTTTGACAGCGATGGCGAAACTCTGAATTTTAAGAATAACGGGGTGGTTTTTTCGAAATTTATGGAATATAGGGTAAAAAGAGCTGAATTCCCAAAAAAGAAGTTGTTGGGATTTAAGGTAATGGATCTTGGCATCTATGCCATTATTACAATTTATATCAGAAGCAGAAGTAAACGAGGATCGAGAAAATACCGTTTCAATATAACATTTTTAGCAAAAAAGAAAAAAAGGGGAATGATAGAATCGTTGAATAAGGTGTTGGAAAAAAATAAAGCAGTCTCTTAAATGGATATAGAAAACCAAGATATGCCGCAGGAAGGACAAGAGGAGCAACATCAGGAGCAAAATAATGACAAATTAATTCGAATTACAGGAATGTATAAGGATTGGTTTTTAGATTATGCCTCTTACGTGATTTTAGAGCGTGCCGTACCTGCCGTGGAGGATGGCTTTAAGCCTGTACATCGCCGTATAATGCATTCCATGAAAGATTTGGACGATGGACGCTATAACAAAGTGGCAAATATTGTAGGCCATACCATGCAATACCATCCTCACGGCGATGCCAGTATTGGCGATGCAATGGTACAAATAGGCCAAAAAGATTTATTGATAGATGCCCAGGGAAACTGGGGTAATGTGCTTACCGGTGATAGGGCTGCTGCCCCACGATATATAGAGGCCCGGTTATCCAAGTTTGCTCTGGAAGTTGTTTTTAATTCCAAAATTACCGAATGGCAATTTTCCTATGACGGTCGGAAAAAAGAACCAGTTAACCTTCCTGTAAGATTTCCATTATTGTTGGCTCAGGGAGCAGAAGGGATTGCAGTAGGATTGAGCACCCGTATTTTGCCTCATAATTTTAATGAACTCATAGATGCTTCAATAAAGCATCTTAAAGGAAAAAGTTTTAAGCTTTTTCCCGATTTTCCAACCTCTGGAGAGGCTGATATTTCAAATTATAATGATGGTTTGCGTGGAGGAAAAGTAAGAGTAAGAGCTAAAATTTCCCAATACGATAAAACTACCCTGGCAATTAACGAAATTCCTTATGGTACTACAACCACCTCTTTAATTGAATCGATTTTAAAGGCCAACGATCAGGGAAAAATTAAAATTAAGCGCATAGAAGATAATACCGCTGAAAATGTGGAAATATTGATCTATCTGCCCCCCAACATCTCTCCAGATAAGACCATTGACGCTTTATACGCTTTTACCACCTGCGAAAACTCAGTTTCGCCTTTAGGCTGCGTTATTATCAACAATAAACCGGTTTTTATAGGGGTGACTGAGATTTTAAAACGATCTACAGACCATACCCTTAGTTTACTTAAAAGAGATCTGGAAATTAAATTGGAGGAATTTGAAGAGCAATGGCATTTTGCTTCTCTGGAACGAATCTTTATAGAAAATCGGATTTACCGCGATATAGAAGAAGAAGTAACCTGGGAAGGCGTAATCCGGGCGATTGATGAAGGTTTAAAACCACATATAGGTCATTTAAAGCGCGTAATTACCGAAGAAGATATCGTCAGGCTCACAGAAATACGCATAAAACGGATCTCTAAATTTGATATAGATAAAGCTCAGCAAAAAATTGACGCACTTGAAGATGAAATAGAGAAGGTGAAATATCATCTAGAACATTTAGTGGAATTTGCGGTTGCATATTTCCAGAGATTGAAAAAGGAATATGGCATCGGGAAGGAGAGAAAGACATTCTTGCGTTTATTTGACGATATTGAAGCGTCCAAGGTTGCGATGCGAAATACCAAACTTTATGTAAACCGAAAAGAAGGATTTATTGGTACTTCTCTGAAAAAAGATGAATTTGTAACTGATTGTTCTGATATAGACGATATTATTTGTTTTACTGCTGAAGGAAAAATAATGGTTACCAAGGTCGATGCAAAAACCTTTATTGGCAAAGACATCATCCACATAGCTATTTTTAAGAAAAAAGACAAGCGAACAATTTATAACCTCATTTATCGGGACGGAAAAAGCGGGTCTTCTTTTATAAAAAGATTTGCAGTTACCTCAATAACCAGGGATAGGGAATACGATGTTACCCAGGGCAAAAAAGATTCTAAGATCCTTTATTTTTCTGCCAATCCAAATGGGGAAGCTGAAATAGTCACCTTCTATTTAAGGCAGGTAGGCAGCATTAAGAAACTAAAATTTGAAGTCGATTTTTCGGATATACTTATTAAAGGCAGAAATGTCAAGGGAAACATAATTACCAAATATCCGGTAAAACGTATCGAATTAAAAGAAGAAGGAGTTTCAACCTTAAAACCCAGGAAAATTTGGTTTGACGATAGTGTAAAAAGGCTGAACGTAGATGAACGCGGAGAGTTATTGGGGGAATTTAGGGGAGAAGACCTGCTTTTAATTATTACTCAAGATGGAGTAGCCAAAACTATTAAACCTGAGTTAACCACGAGATTTGATGACGAAATTATTGTCCTGGAAAAATGGATCACCAATAAACCAATCACGGCAATTTATTGGGAAGCAGAGAAAGAACGCTATTACGTAAAAAGATTTGTGCTTGAAATTCCTGAAAGAGAAGAGCATTTTATTGGCGACCACGAAAAGTCATTTTTAGAATTAATTTCCACAGATTATATCCCGCAGGCAGAACTGGTTTTTTCCAAAATAAAGGGCAAAGATCAAAAACCAAATGAGGTAATTAATCTTAAAGAATTTATTTCAGTGAAAGGTCTTAAGGCACTAGGAAACCAGTTGACTACTGATAAGATTAAACAGATAAATTTAATCGACCCTATCCCTTTTGAGCCTGAAGTAGTTCCAGTTGAGGAAATTGAGGTTAAAGATGAGGAAACGGTTGAAAGCGATTCAGAAAAAAATAAAGTTTTAGAAGATTTGAAGACCAAGAAAGGGACTTCGGGTGAAAGTCAAACCAATTTATTTGATGATTAATGGGGATTCTAAAGGAGTTTAAGGAATTTGCGATCAAAGGCAATATGATTGATATGGCGGTCGGGATTATTATTGGTACCGCCTTTAATAAAGTTGTGGATGTTTTAGTGAAACAAATAGTTCTTCCTCCTTTATCGTTACTTACATCTGGGATAAACTTCTCGACCAGAAAAATCGTTTTGCGTGAAGGAATGGATTCAACAGGGCAAGGTGTTGAGGAAATAAACGAGGTAGCAATTGGTTACGGCGCTTTTTTAGAGACAGTTCTCGATTTTTTAATAGTGGGTTTTACCATTTTTTTGGTGATTAAATTTATGAACAGGTTTAGGAGAAAAGCCCAAGATCCTAAAAATAAAACTGTGGAAACTCCAAAAGATATTCAACTGCTTTCTGATCTTACGGAATTGGTCCGTGAACAGAATCAACTTTTAAAAAATAGATCAGGAAAATCCTAATTTAATCTATTTTCTTGACCGTTCCCTTCTGTTTCTCGGTTTCTCCTACCAGGCCATATTCAAAAGTGTACGTATTTTTATCTGAATTAATTATCTTGATATGTAAAGCTTGTCGTTCTGCGCGGTTTTTAGGATGCAGGTTCCGGATTATATATTCACAGTCATTGATCCATCTCACCGATGAAGTGTCTGTCTTTCCCTGAAATTTATCGATTTCAATAGAATCGTTCCTAATAAAGGTGGAGGTAACCAGTTCTCCGTTCAAATAAGACTCAAATTGGAAAGTTCCGGTTTTAAACTTAACGCAATCCCGTTCAGGGGAATAACAGGCGTTAAAAAGGAACAGAGTGCAAAAAAGTAAAAGGAATTTTTTCATATAAATTATATTTTATACGCAAAAAGGCTATCCTTGAATTATCCCAGACGGTATGTTGTATTGGACTTCAACAAAAATAACGGTAATGGCTTCAGGACTGCAAAATAAAGGTATTTAAGTGAAATATCAATTTTCAAAGGCTTCAAAAGTCCCATCCTTATAAAAAATCACAATTTTTTGAATGCTTCTTCCGGTGGAAGGATTTATCGGTGTTTTTTGTTCAGACGTAAGCTGTCTGAATTCAGGGTTAATTTGGTCTTGGGAGGGAGTTGGAGTAGGTGCAGTCATGGAATCATCCTCAACTTTAAGATTACCCGGAAAATTTCCTGTTCCATTCAGTAGCCAGTACAGTTCTACTTCGGGGTAGGTTTGTACAATTTTAAGCACAAAATCTAAACTGGGTTTATTTCTGCCAGATATAATATGTGAGATGGAAGAGCGTCCTACATTGATGGCATCTGCAAAGGCCGCGGCCGACAAATCATAATAATTAAAAATTTTCTGCAATCTTTTGGAGAACTTTTCGCTGTTTACCATTGTAACTATCTTATTAACCGCATTATCGTTTCCAAATGTAATACATTGACTTCACATGGCCAATTTACAATTGCAAACAATTGATATATAAACAAACTAAAGATTAAAGTGAGGTTGCGTTAAAGACTAAAAATAAGATAATTAACAGTCTAAAAATAACCTCATGGAAATTTTCCATTGAATCCGTAGGTTATTTAGAACCTTTCGTTTACTATTGTAAACAAACCTGTCTATTATTTATGTTTACATTTGTAATTGTCGAAATATTTACTTTTGTAAACATGAAAAATGAAACAAAATTTTATTTAGATTTTATCAGGTTATATTCCAGCTTTAAAATGTTTGAACTTAACGGCCGTTATATTAACTACTCACATATTGAGAAACCTTTCCAACGTTTATCATCAAAGTTCAGAACAACAATTGTTGGTCATTCTACATTGGGAATCCCAATTCCATCGATTTTTGTAGGCAGCGGAAAAATAAAGATCCTGGCCTGGTCACAAATGCACGGAAATGAATCTACTACCACAAAGGCAGTATTTGATCTTTTAAACGGGTTTTATCAAAATGAAGAAAATGAATTTTTGAAAAATATTTTGGATCGCTGTACGCTGCAAATAATTCCTATGTTAAATCCTGATGGAGCAAAGGCGTATACACGGGAGAATGCCAATGGAATAGACCTAAACCGGGACGCAAAAAAGTTAACAGAAATAGAGAGCCGGATTCTTCGCTCTGAATTTGAACGTTTTCAACCCGATTATTGTTTTAACCTACATGACCAAAGAACTATCTTTAGCGCTGGAGACCAACCACTTCCTGCCACACTGTCTTTTTTAACCCCTGCAATGGATCAGGCTAGGAGTATAAACGATTCTCGGATAAAATCCATGCAGGTAATTGCTGCTATTGCTAACGATTTACATGAATTATTGCCGAAACAATTTGGAAGGTATGATGATGCTTTTAATGACAATTGTACGGGGGATAGCTTTCAAAGCCTTTTTGTGCCAACTATCTTATTTGAGGCGGGACATTATAAAGGAGATTACCAGCGGGAAAAAACCAGAAAATTTGTAGTTGCTGCTATGTTCTCCGCATTAAATGCGATTGCTTTGGAAACTTTTAACGATTTTGATTTTAATGATTATTTTGATATTCCCGAAAACAACAAATTATTTTATGATGTTATATTGAGGGAAGCTAAATTAAATGGGGAAATAACTGATGTTGCGATTCAGTTCAAGGAAGTTTTAATAAATAATAAAATAGAATTTGTTCCTATTATCGAAAAAATAGCACCGAATTTGCCTTTTTTTGGACATAAGGAAATAGCTTGTGGAAAAAATAAAGTCTGTCTTGAAGGCCAGAAATCTCTTGGCGAAAACCTTGTAGTTAGCAATATCCTTTTAAATGATGAAGTTTTGGCTATAAATTGTGAAAATAATTAAATAAGATTACT
>ERZ1284729.102-NODE-102-length-14402-cov-20.061616_pt1 | contig 14402 bp, 11 predicted proteins | sample MGYA00454602_ERZ1284729 | MGnify/ENA primary metagenome ERZ1284729 (study PRJEB36292, sample SAMEA5787381) | metagenome | biome: Arctic soil; feature: perennial spring outflow channel; material: sediment | place: Canada | collected 2017-07-08 | depth 0.05 m ... | reverse complement strand
ATTGCCTACCGGTGGAGGAAAAACAGTGATTTTTTCTCAAATTGTAAGAGAATATATTCAACGCACAAATAAAAAAGTGCTTATTCTAACTCATCGCATCGAACTTTGTAAACAAACATCCCAAATGCTTTCTGAATTTGGGGTCCTGAATAAGATCATTAATTCCAAGGTTAAGGAATTGCCGGATCAGGAAGATTACATGTGTTTTGTGGCTATGGTTGAAACTCTTAATAACCGGCTGAACGATGAGAAATTGGAAATTAAGGATATAGGCCTCGTAATTATTGATGAAGCGCATTACAACTCCTTCAGGAAATTATTTAAATATTTTGAAAAATGCTTTATTCTTGGAGTTACCGCTACACCACTGAGTTCCAATATAAAACTCCCAATGAAGGACAATTATAGGGAGCTTATTGTGGGTGATTCTATTTTATCTTTAATTAGCAAAGGATTTTTGGCAAAGGCAGTGGTTTATTCTTACGATGTTGGATTGCAATCCCTGAAAGTTGGGATTAATGGGGATTATACAGTGAAATCTTCGGAAGAATTGTATTCCAACCTGAGCATGCAGGAAAAATTGCTCAACACCTATTTGGAGAGATCTCACGGAAAAAAAACCCTGATCTTTAACAATGGGATCAATACTTCGAAAGAAGTATATGAAACTTTCAGAAACGCAGGCTTCTCTATTCGTCATTTAGATAACACCACCAGCAAACAGGATCGGAAACAAATCCTTAAATGGTTTAAACACACTCCTGATGCCATAGTTACATCAGTGAGTATTCTAACTACCGGTTTTGACGAGCCTTCCGTAGAAACTATTATTTTGAACCGCGCTACCAAATCCCTCACCTTATACTTTCAAATGATTGGCCGGGGTTCGAGGATACTTCCAAAGAAATCGGAGTTTACGGTAATCGATCTGGGGAACAATTTCGTGCGTTTTGGAAATTGGAGTGCTCCGGTAGATTGGAGACAACTGTTTCGTTCTCCTGATTTCTATTTTGAAAATCTGTTGAGCGACGAAGAAATTGAACGGGAATTTAAATATGTGATGCCACCCGAACTGAGAGCTCAATTTGCTAAAACTGCAGAAGTAGATTTTGATGTTGAGGCGGCTTATGATGTAGTGATCAAGAAAGGTTTAAAATCTAAAACTGTTCTGGAATGGTCTATGGATCAGCACGTACAAATGTGTTTTGAAAATAGTGATGATGTTTTTGATGCCAGGTTATTGGTAAAGGAATTAAAGGATGATATTAGTTCAAGGATTAGGCAATTCTCCTATTGCATTAGCAAAAGCACCAAAAATTATCGGGAATGGTTGGAAGAAGATTATTCCAGGAAATTGCGCCAGCAGATCAATCAGGAATTTTTGTTGAAGACTGGTTAGAATTGAGAAGTTAGTATTGAGATTTGAGAAGAGACTATAGAAAATAGAGAATAGAAAAGAGAAGAAGTTTATAAAGTTGTTCCCTGCGAAAATTTGCAGGAAATAAAAATGTTTAGGAACACTTTCAAAATTGAAAATCCAAATCCCAAATCCCAAATAACTTCTAACCTCTAACTTCGTACTTCTTTACCACCCAACAGGAAATGTCATTCTGAACAATAGTGAAGAATCCCACGTATTCATTGGACGAATCATAAATATGCAGGGAAATTATTTCTACTTATTTTTACCAGCGCACTCCCTGTTGGAATTTTTTCTCACCCAAAAAGTTCGTTCAGAAAGGCAAAAAACGCACTTTTTTTGTCATTCTGAACGATAGTGAAGAATCTTGCAGTCTGATTGAATGAATCATATATGAACAGCACAAACATTTCTAATACTTTTACCCATGTACTCCACGAACCCCAATTAACGAATCTCTAATCAACGAATCCCAAACGAATATTTAACTGACTTAGATTTTCAATTTGTTAGTTAAAAAATTACATTTGTTAAAAATCAATTAAATGGCAGGAAATTCCTTTGGAACACTATTCAAATTAACAACTTTTGGAGAATCGCATGGAACCGCAATAGGAGGCGTGATAGATGGCTGCCCTGCGGGAATCTCCCTGAATCTGGATAAAATTCAGGAAGAACTAGATAAACGCAAGCCTGGACAATCGCACATAGTAACTCAACGAAAGGAGCCGGACACAGTAGAATTCCTATCCGGAATATTTGAAGGAAAAACCACTGGTACTCCAATTGGCTTCATGATCCGGAATGCCAATCAAAAATCAAAGGATTATTCCCATATCAAGGATGCTTACAGGCCTTCCCACGCCGATTATACCTATGATGAAAAATATGGGGTTAGAGATTATCGCGGCGGCGGGCGGTCTTCCGCTCGTGAAACAGCTTCCAGGGTTGTGGGAGGTGCAATTGCAAAACAGCTAATTCCCGAAATTTCTTTTTTTACCTATACGGCTTCGGTTGGGGATATAAGATTAGAGAAAGATTATAAAGACATAGATTTTAATTTAATTGAATCCAACCCGGTACGTTGCCCGGATCCTTCTTTGGCAGAAAAAATGGAAGCTTATATCCGTGAGATCCGCTCACAAGGCGATACTGTGGGTGGAACCGTGAAATGCGTGATTAAAAATATGCCTAAAGGATTGGGAGAACCGGTTTTTGATAAACTTCACGCCCAATTAGGTAAAGCCATGCTTTCAATAAATGCGGTTAAAGGATTTGAAATTGGAAGTGGATTTGAAGGTACTAAACTCAAAGGAAGCCAGCACAACGATTTGTTTAATACTGATGGTTCTACTGTCACAAATTTAAGCGGTGGCATTCAGGGCGGAATTTCAAATGGAATGGATATCTACTTCAGTGTAGCTTTTAAACCGGTTGCAACTATAATGCAAAAACAGCAAACTATCAATTCAAAGAGCGAAGAGGTTGAAATTCAAGGGAAAGGAAGGCATGATCCTTGTGTGATTCCCCGGGCGGTTCCTATTGTGGAAGCGATGGCAGCCTTGGTGATCGCTGATTTCTGGCTTCAGAATAAAATATCCAAAATATAATTTCAATTTGCTAAAAAATATATAGAATGAAAAAATTAGCACTGCATTGGCAGATTTTATTAGGAATGGCAACCGGAGTAATCTTCGCACTTATCCTAACAAGATTTAATTGGGGTCCCGGATTTGTAAGTGATTGGATCAAACCATTTGGGAATATATTTATCAATGCCCTTAAATTAATTGCAGTACCGCTAATTTTAGCATCCCTTATCAAAGGAATTTCCGATTTAAAGGATATTTCCAAACTTTCAAAAATGGGATTGCGCACAATTATTACTTATGTCATTACAACAATAATCGCGGTTTCAATAGGCTTAACTCTGGTAAACCTTATTGAACCCGGAAAGACAATTACCGAAGAAACCCGTACTGATCTCATCACCAGTTATGAAACCGATGCGACCTCCAAAATTGAGGATGCCCGTCGTCAAAAAGATGTGGGTCCGCTACAAGCACTTGAAGACATTGTGCCGAGCAACATTTTTGCTGCAGCCAGCGATAATGCAAATATGTTACAGGTAATTTTTTTCGCGATATTTTTCGGAATAGGACTCATCCTTATTCCTGAGGCAACCGCAAAACCGGTAAAAGACTTTTTTGACGGCTTCAATGAAGTTATCTTAAAATTGATCGACATTATCATGCTCGCTGCGCCTTATGGAGTGTTTGCCTTACTGGCTTCACTTGTCGTGGAATCACCTAGCACCGATCTGTTCGCAGCCCTTGGAATGTACGCTATTACAGTAGTCTTAGGCCTTCTCCTAATGATAGGATTTTACGTTTTGATTGTTTGGATATTTACAAAAAACACGCCTAAATTTTTTATTAACGGAATAGCTCCAGCTCAGCTACTGGCTTTTTCGACCAGTTCTAGTGCAGCTACGCTGCCGGTGACTATGGAAAGGGTTGAGGAGCATTTGGGAGTTCATGAAGAAGTTGCGAGTTTTGTGCTTCCCATTGGCGCCACGATCAACATGGATGGAACTAGCCTTTATCAGGCGGTAGCAGCTGTATTTATCGCACAGGCCTTTGGAATGGATCTCTCAATGGGAGCGCAGCTGGGAATTATTGTCACTGCAACCCTTGCATCCATTGGCTCGGCAGCCGTTCCGGGAGCAGGAATGGTGATGTTGGTAATTGTGCTTGCTCAAGCTGGAATTCCCGAAGCAGGATTGGCACTTATTTTTGCCATTGACCGGCCACTTGATATGTGCAGGACTACAGTAAATGTTACAGGAGACGCTGCTGTATCCATGGTCATAGCAAAATCTGTAGATAAATTAGGTCCGCCAAATGTTAAAGATTGGGATGATAATTATAAGAAAGAAGAACAAAAAGCCTAATCCAAAAACTTAGCTTTTAACTCACGCGTTGGGATCATACAGGCATCCTTTTTTCCGAACCATTTATAACGGTTGTTGGCGATGAGATCATAAACGCCATCACGTAGCAGCTCGGGAAATATAGAAAGGTAGCTTAAAAATGAATATCCGCCGGAAAGATCCTTTGAAATTTCCAGTGCTGCAGTAGATTTTTGATAGTAGGCGATCCCTGGTTCGATCAAAACTATGGAATCAATAACTTCAGGATCAATTCCGCGATCTCCGGTTAGCTTTTTCCCGATTTCACTCTGTAAGGATGCAAACCGAAACATATCCTTTTTATCGTGCTCAATAATAAAATTTACAGCATTGTTACACAAATTACAAACTCCGTCAAAAAGGATAATTTTTTTATCTTTTGGTAATTCCATAAGTTTATTAATAAGATATTTCAGTTTAAGGTTTTGAATTGTTAATTGAAATACCCTGTTTCACTTTATAATTCAACTTTTAAGCCACGAATAATTGAATATAAAATTCGTCATTTTAGATGAAAGATAGACCTAGAAATTTATTGAAATGCCATTAAAAAAACAAATCAAAAACACAAATTTTTATTCGTGCAATAGTCGTCTTTTTTTGGAATATATTCATCTTTATCTAAAAACAAAAATCACCATAACTAACTGCTTTACAAATCAAATAATTCTTATTTCTTCTTTTTCATAGCCTGCACCAATTCCAACTGATCCAAAGAAACATTGGTGGTGAACATTCCGTAATTTACTATAGCCTTTCCCTTTTCAATAGTATCAATAGACCCAACGGCCCTGCCATTTTCCATCCGCACGCGGTCGCCAACATGTAAAGGATATTTTGGCTTATTGGCCTCATTTTTCTTTTCAATTTCTACTTTTTCCTTTTCTACTTTCTTGCGTTCCCTTATTACCTCTACCTTTTTTTCGGCTTCTTCAACGACTTTCTTCACTTTTGCTTTTTTGACCTTTTTTTCTTTAGGAGACTCTTTTTTACGTTTAGAATTTTCAATCTCAACAATTTTCATGAATTCCCCAATCAGATCTTTCTTTTTCCTATTGTCGAAATATTTTTCGCTGAGATCATTTATTTTATGACCAAGATATATCAACCGCTGGTTACTGTCATATAATTCCTGATAACTTTCCAGTTTTTGCTGGATCCTGAGATTAGTCTCTTCGAGTTTTTCTTTTTGCTCAGCGGTTTTCACTTCTTTCGATTTTAATGAATCGGTTGTTTTCTGAAGTTTACTACGTTCCTTTTGAAGATCGGCAATACTTTTATCAAAACGGATCTTTCCGCGTTCTACCTTTTTCTTAGACCTGTTGATCAGGCTATATGGGATTCCGTTTTTTAGCGCCACTTCAAAAGTAAATGAACTCCCGGCTTCCCCCAATTGCAATTTGAACAGAGGTTCCAGGGTTTTAGAATCGAACATCATATTAGCATTGGTCATATTGGGCAACTCGTTGGCCAGCATTTTCAAATTGGTGTAATGAGTCGTAAGTATCCCGAAAGATTCCCTTTCATAAAATACTTCCAAAAAGGTTTCTGCTAGCGCGCCTCCCAATTCCGGATCGCTTCCAGTTCCAAATTCATCGATTAAAAAGAGGGTTTTATCGTCACATTTCCGAAGGAAATAATTCATATTCTTTAACCGGTAACTATAGGTGCTCAGGTGATTTTCAATAGATTGATTGTCGCCAATATCAGTTAGGATTTTGTCGAATAAACACATCCTGCTATATTCGTGAACAGGTATTAATATTCCACTTTGCAACATTAATTGTAACAGTCCTACTGTTTTTAGGGTAATACTTTTTCCGCCTGCATTTGGTCCCGAAATAACAATGATTCTATTGTTCTTAGACAATTCGATGCTCTGCGGAAAAGTTTTTTCCCCGTTTTTTTGATTATTCCGAAGAAGCAAAGGATGGTATGCGTCTTTCAATGTCAACTCCCTCTCTTTTGTGATCTTTGGCAAAAGACCTTTGATTTCTCTGGCATATTTTGCCTTAGCCGAAATCACATCTATATCGCTCAGCAATTCCTGGTATTCGTTTAGCAATTCGCGAAAAGGCCGGAGAAAATTGGTGAGTTCCTTTAATATCCTGTTGACCTCCTCCGTTTCCTCATATTGCAAATTGTTGAGTTCCCGGGTATGGTTTAAGGTAGCTTCCGGTTGAATGTAAACGATGCTTCCGGTTTTGGAGCTACCTAAAATGCCACCTTTTACCTTTTTGCGATACATGGCTTTTATCGCCAAAACCCTGATATTTTCAACCACACTTTCCCGAATCTCATCTAAATAACCATACTCGTTATATTTTGAAAGGGCGCTGGCAAAACTGGAATTTATTTTACCCTTAACCTGGTTCATTGCTCTTCGGGTATGGAGCAGGGCAGGAGAAGCCTCATCTTTCACCTCCCCAAAACGATTTATTTTTTCATCAATTTTTTCATTGATGGCCTTAGTATAGATAATTGGTTCGGTAGTTTCATATAAACTTGGATAAAGTTCACTGAATTTATTAAAAAATCGGATCTGGGTATTTGAAGTTTCAGATATACTCGATATCTTTTTAAAACTCCCAACTTCCAGAATTGAATTTTCAATTCCCAGCATTTTTATTTCCTGCTGAATACTGTCAAATCCATGGTTGGGGATCCTGCTGTCCTGTTGGTAGGATTTGAGGTATTCATCGGTTTGTTGAAGTCCGAAAACAGCTTTTTTATAAGTGGTGTAAGGTACAATTTGAAGTGCTTTTTCTATTCCCATTTGTGTGATGCAAAATTCTGAAATTTGCTTACAAACTTTTGGAAATTCTAAATCTAAAAGACTTTTGGATGCAATTTTTATCATAGTATTTTTTCCCTAATTTTGGGATTCTGCAAATTTACTTAAATATTTATGAAGGTTGACATTCATCCAAGCTGGAAAAAGGAATTAAATGCTGAATTTGAGAAACCTTATTTTCGGGATTTGCAGAATTTTGTTAAAGTAGAATATCTGCAAAACACTTGTTTTCCTGAAGACACCAATATCTATGAAGCATTTAACCGGACAGCATTTGACGATGTGAAAGTAGTTATTCTTGGCCAGGATCCTTATCACGGGCCTGGGCAGGCGCATGGATTGTGTTTTTCTGTAAATGAAGGAATCGCCATCCCGCCATCCCTGAAAAATATTTATAAGGAAATAGAAAATGACTTTGGAAACCCGGTTCCGGTAACCGGAAATCTGGAACATTGGGCAGATCAAGGGGTTCTTTTGCTGAATGCAGTTCTGACAGTTCGTGCTAAACAGGCCGGCTCCCATAAAAAGAAAGGCTGGGAAACTTTTACCGATAGCGTTATAAACCTGATTTCAGAAAAAAAAGAAAACGTGGTTTTTTTACTTTGGGGAGGTTATGCCAAAAAGAAAGGAGCCAAAATTGACTCCTCAAAACATCTTATTTTAACCAGCGGTCATCCATCCCCATTAAGTGCTAACAGGGGGTTTTGGTTTGGAAATAAACATTTCGGCAAAACCAATGATTATTTAATCCAGCATGGAAAGGAACCAATAAGTTGGTAATTAGAATCGATAACCTAGATTAGCATTGAGTTGTCCTACGATGGTAGGAGAATCTGAACTGAATAAATTCCTTCCTATACCTGCATTCAGGTCAAAAACAAAGCCTTGTTTGGCTACAAATTTTCCACCCAGACCAAAACCTAAGGCCAAATCTGTATAATTTTTTGAATCATCTATATAGTAACTCGTTCCATTTTGGTCATATTCATAATAACCATTATCATCATATTCCCCGGAAGAAATCATAGCCAGCCCGTTTACATAAAACCCCCAGGCGTGACGCTCCCCAAAAAAATATTTGAATTTCCCTGTCAAAGAAAAATCTTTGGAATAAGCATCACCCACATCTTCATTATCCCGATCCAGGGCCAGAATAAAGGCTTCAACTGCCCAACTGGAGCTTGGGGTTAAAATACGCTCATAAGACAAATCCAGTGCGCCAAAAACCACAAGGTTCAGTGCTCCAATTGTCAATTCATTCTTGGCCGTATCTCGTCTATAAATAGTTTCGTTCTCGATTACAGGTTCCTGAGAAAAGGAGCTTATGCTTATCAGTAAAAATAAAACAGGGATCATGTTTTTCATAAGGCGACCCATAATCTGGGGATTGGTTAAATTATTTCGTCCTCTAAATTAGAAATTATTTTGGAACCGGGCATTTTTTTTGAAATTAATTTTAAATCCTGTAAATAGTCCTGCACTTCTTCAAGATCTCCTTCCGGAAGTTGGAATTGGCTCCAGGAAGTAATTTTCATCCATTCCCTTATATCTTCCAATTTCTGATCATACCGCAAAGCAAGGGTTTCTTCTATTTCTGGGATTTCTCTAAAACTGGCAGTCTTTACATTAATTACATCGAGCATTTTTTTTATATCATGGACATTGTTTTCCAGAAACTCATCCCTTATGGCAATCACAAAACAGGGCCAAGGAGTAGGGCAGGTGCCTAAATTTCTAAAAATACCGGAATATACCCAGGGTTTTGTGGTGAAGTACTCCCACATAAAGTATTGGGCCTTATTAGCGGTTAAAGCTTTTACAGCTCCATCCAGGTTTCCTACAATTTCAAAATTAAGTTTAGACAAATCCCAGCCATTATTTTTAGCATTCACATAAGCCATTAAATGAGATCCGGAACCCATTCTGCTGATGGCAGCTTTGGTATGCTGAAGCTCCTCCAGGGAATTAAATTTAGAATCCTGAGCTACATGAATTCCCCAGATCAATGGAGAATCCACATAAGTTTGAACGATCTTTGAAGGATTTCCATCAATAATATCTTTGATAATTCCTTCGGTCAGGATTATGGCAACGTCAAGATCACCATTTCGCAAAGCGGCAGTCATCTCTCCGGTACCCCCGTAATAATCATGCCATTCCACCCTGATGTTTTCATAATCAAAATCCCCATCCTCTATGCATAAATGCCATGGGAGATTGAAATGTTCGGGCACCCCTCCAACTCTTATTGTTTTCATAAGCTGTGTTTTATCTTCAAATAAGAATAAATTTCATATTGAGACCGGATACTTTTCACATTTGATCCTGCTTTTATATATTCATTGGTTTCGGCTTCATCCAGAATACGCGCCTTCACATTATCGTTCAATTGCAATTCCAGAATATCTTTAAACTCGGCAGCAATATCCTTGTCGTAAATTGGGGCGATCACCTCGATCCTGCTGTCCAGATTTCTGGTCATCCAATCTGCGCTTCCAAAGAAGATCTTTTGGTCTCCGCCATTTTCAAAAAGATAGATCCTGCCGTGTTCCAGAAACTGATCAATTATACTGGTGATATAAATATTTTCGCTCATTCCCGGTATGCCCGGAATAAGGCAGGTAAATCCGCGAATTAAAAGCCTGATCTTGACCCCGGCATTACTGGCTTTATAAAGCAGTTCTATCATTTCAGGATCTTCCAGGCTGTTCATTTTAGCAGTAATAGCAGCTTTTTTTCCTGCAAGGGAATTTTCAATTTCATTCATTATCAATGAAGTGAAATTTTTTCGGGTAGAAAATGGTGAGATAAAAAGATGTTCCTCTCTGGGAACGATCATTTTTCCTTCCAGAACGCTAAAAATCCTTGAAATTTCTTTTGTAAGTCGTTTATCGGCGGTAAAAATAGCGTGGTCGCAATATATTTTTGAGGTTTTACTATTGAAGTTTCCCGTTCCTATATAGGCATAATTCATCGCTTTATCCTTTTCCCGGCGCACAACCAGTAAAATCTTGGAATGCACCTTAATTTTTGGAAAACTAAAAATAACTTTGGCTCCTTTTTCTTTAAATTTTCGGCCCCATTCCAGATTATTTTCCTCATCAAACCGGGCTTTAGCCTCGACAAAAACTGTGACCTTTTTTCCTTTTTCCAGTGCTTTTAAAAGAATGGAGGTGAGTTTAGATTCATCGGCCACCCGGTAAAGCGAAATTTTAATTTCTTCTACATCGGGGTCATTAGCAGCCTGTTCCAGAAAACTTTCGATATAATTAAATGACATATAGGGAAAATGTACTGACTGGTCTTTTTCTGAAATTTCAGCAAAGTAATCTTTGGTATTTTCCAGAACCTTGTGCTTTACCGGTGAAAATTTTTCAAAGTGTAATTCCGGGTTATTTGTAGGATCCGGAAAGGAAAAGAAGTCGCTGAAATTGTGATATTCTCCTCCCGGCATCATATCAATTTCACCCAATTTAAGGAGTTTTCTGAGTTTTTTCTGAGTGTCCTCCGGCATTGACGCATCATACAGCAAACGCGTTGCCTGCCCATCGGTACGTTGTGCCAGGGATTCGTAAATTTTCTCTGCCAGCACTCCGTCAAATTCGTTATCTATATACAATTCGGCATCTCTGGATAATTTTATTTCATAAACACCCGATATAATTTCATCTGGAAATAAAGAAGGGATCTCATTTCTAATAATATCGTCCAGGTAAGTAATTACGTTATTATTAAAAAGCACAAATCTTCCGCATTTATCGGTTGGAATATTGATCAGGCCAAGATGTTCATCGTTTTTAAAGGTGATCGCAAAATAAAGCACATTGTTTTCCAGGAATTGTTCAGAACCCTCAGATAGATCTATTTTTAAGGTTGTCAAGTGAGGCGCTATCTTATTTTTAAAATATTCCCTGGCATATTCTTTTTGTACCTTATTAAAATGTTCAGGATCTATTAAATTTATCCCGTTTTCAGCCAACTCAGGAATAATTTGTGTACGATATATTTCTCCGAATTTTTGTTGCTGAAGCTTGACTTCTTCAAGGATCAACTTTGTAGTTTTATTGGGACGCAGAGCCAATTTTTTCCGGATGCTTTTTTTTAATTTTTTAATCTGCCGAAGCTGTGAAACCCGCACCCTGAAATATTCGTCAAGGTTGGACGAAAAAATTGCAAGAAATTTTATGCGTTCGTAAAGCGGATTTATTTTGTCCGTAGCTTCTTGCAAAACCCGATCATTAAAACTCAACCAATTCAGGTCACGGTGTTTTAAACGGGTTTCAGTATGTGGTAACATAGTATTTTAATTTCTCCAAAAATACAAAGATAGAAAGGGCGAGAAATTTAATGTTCTGTTAAAAAATATAACGTGGGAACAAGCGACAAGAGACAAGAATAAAGAGAATAGAAAAGAGATTTTGATATCGGGAGACAGGAGACAAGAAACAAGAATAAAGAGAATAGAAAAGAGATATTTTGAATCTGGGAGACTGAAGTTAAAAAGAGAAAAGGATCAGGATAAAGGAATAAAGAATGTTGAAGTACGAAATTTGAAGTCTGAAGCTCAAATAAGAAACGTATTAAATATAAAAAGCCCTGAAGGGGCATAATATATTAGCGAAAGACATCGTCCCTCGAATAAAATGTTGATGAAGAAAAAGCCCTGAAGGGGCATAATATATTAGCGAAAGACATCGTCCCTCGAATAAAATATTGATGAAGAAAAAGCCCTGAAGGGGCATAATATATTAGCGAGGGGCAAAGCCCCTCGAATAAAGGTTAAAATCAAAGAGCCCTGAAGGGGCGAAATATAAAATATATGTAGAATTTTCTATATAAATCCGCGAAAAAAATTAAAATATTTGATACAAAAATTATCCAAAAATTTAGCTGACAATCCTCTCCAAAACAACTTTTATTAGATTGTCTATGGTTTTTGCAGGATTCTTGCTGAATGTTCCGTTTGCCCTGTTGGCGACAACAGCATTTATAGAAAGAGCCCGATGGCCCATTAATTTGGAAAGCCCATAAATTCCCGAAGTTTCCATCTCCAAGTTGGTTATTTTTTTATTCAAATAGGAAAAACCTGCCATTTTATCGTTTAGATCCGGATCCTGCACGGCCAAACGCAGTACACGGCCCTGTGGACCATAAAAGCCGCAATTGGAAACCGTATTCCCGCGGTAAAAACCATCTGTGAATTTTGAAGCCAATTCCTCGTCACAGGAAACAACATAAGGAATTCCCATATGTGTGGGCCAATCTAATTGTTTTACAAGAGCATCGGAAAATTCAAGTTCCTGAACAGATTTGCAGTCATAAAAATGCAACATTCCGTCAAAACCAATCCCGGTTTCAGAAACAACAAAGGAATCCACAGGGATTTCAGCCTGAATGGAACCGGAAGTTCCTATCCTGATGATATCCAGGGAAGTCAATGCTTTTTTAATTGTTTTGGTTTTAAAATCGATGTTTACAAGGGCATCCAACTCGTTCAAAACTATATCTATATTGTCGGTCCCAATTCCTGTAGATACCACGCTTATGCGTTTTCCTTTATAAATTCCGGTTTGGGTATGAAATTCCCTTTTTTGAATGCGGAATTCTATCTTTTCAAAATATTTGGTTACCAAAGCTACGCGATCCTGATCCCCAACTACAATAACAGTTTGTGCTAAATGTTCCGGCAGTAATTTTAAGTGATAAACACTACCGTCTTTATTCTGAATAAATTCTGAAGGTTCTAAGCTCATATTATAATTTTAAAATTTTATGGGATTCAGAATCGTATAAAAAATCATACATCTTCACTCCTCCTAAATATTCGTCACTTTTTAAAACTCGATAAAAATTTCTTGACGAGTTCAGAGCTTCGTTTCCATCTGGGGTCAATTCAATTTTTTGTTCCCTAACCTCATAAAATAGCTGAAGTTTGTTAATAACCCGGTGGATCTGTATATCAATATATCCATAGTAACCCTGATATTCCAGTGAATATCCCAACAATTGATTCATACTGGTAATATTATGATTTTTAATAAGCTTTAAAATATTTTTTTCTAGGGTATTCAATCCGGTAATCGCATTTGGGAAACGTTCGATATGAGCCCTGATGGAACTCGATAAATATTCAAAATTTGTCTTAACCTTTATCAGGTTTTTAAGTTTTTGCGGATTTTCCCCGTTGTAAAGTTGCCACATCAAATTGGCCATTTCCAGATCATCCTGATTGAGATGAATTCTCTGCTCATAATGCTTTTGCAGAATTTTAAGCGGAAGATGGGAGAGCGGGATAGATTCCTTTTCGCCCTTGACTTTTTTGCTGCAAACCAAGTAAACGGGAACATTTATTTCGTTTTCAATCAAATGACTAATAGCTGCCAACATGTTTATGTGAGAAAACAGATCAAACTCAAACCATAGGATCACCTGTTCGCAAGTTACAAGATGGTCCAGTTTTGCGAGTTCGTCCAGGAATTGTTCCTTGTAATCTTTTGCTGAAACCTGGTAATTTTCACTCAAAAAATGAGTTCTAAGTGCGATAAATTCCGGAGTTCCCAATTGAATAGTTGTCGGGCCTTCGCAAAGCATTTCGCGCCACACAACAATTTTCCCTTCCAGATTAAGTGCTGGAATGTTTTCAGATATGCTGTCCGAAATGGTAATATGCAATTGTTTTGCCATATATGTTTTTTTAGATCATCCTCCCACACGTTTTACACGATAACCTTCAACTTGTAAAAGCTGGATTAATTTTTCCCTAAAATCTCCCTGAATAATTATTTCCCGTTCTTTTACAGATCCGCCAACCCCGCATTTCTTTTTGAGTTTTTTACCAAGTGCGATTAAATCTTCAGTTTTACCCTGAAAACCTTTTATTACGGTCACTGTTTTTCCTCCACGACCTTTGTTGCTAAAATGTGCTTCCAAAAGCTGATTTTTTTTGGCAGGCGTTTCATCTTCAGTTTCTTTATTATATTCCCCGGCGTCAAAATCGTTGCTGGTAGAAAAAACCATGCCACCAAGATCATCTAATCCCAACTTTTTTTGGCCATAATTTATTGTTTTATCAGTCCAATTTCCACAAGGCGCTGATGCAGGAATTTGCCGGCAGTAATATCTTCATATTGTTTTGGGTGATCTTCATTAATACAATCTTCAAGGCAATTAAGTGGCATTTCACTGCGTGGATGCATAAAAAAGGGAATTGAATAGCG
>ERZ1284729.101-NODE-101-length-14445-cov-23.317165_pt1 | contig 14445 bp, 11 predicted proteins | sample MGYA00454602_ERZ1284729 | MGnify/ENA primary metagenome ERZ1284729 (study PRJEB36292, sample SAMEA5787381) | metagenome | biome: Arctic soil; feature: perennial spring outflow channel; material: sediment | place: Canada | collected 2017-07-08 | depth 0.05 m ... | reverse complement strand
AGGGAACTGGGAGTTCTTAGATTAGGACAACCCCTAAAAAGCTTCAGGGATCATATAGGACAGTTTGGAATCTACCAGCATGGAGCTCAATTGCCATACCTTAATTCATTAGGTCCGCTTATCAAGCCTACCAAACTCGATACGTTGGCAAAATTAAAGATGCAGGAAAGTGAATATATACCACCTGCAACCCCTGCAGGTTATAAAGGATTTGGGGAAATTTAAAAAAAAGTAAAACTATGGGTGGAACAACATCAAAAAAGAAAAAGAAAATAAAAAATTGTGTAAATTGGTTTGAAATCCCTGCGATTAATTTCCAGCAGTCGGTAGATTTCTATAACAACATCTTCGGAATTGAGATGGAAAAGAATTTTGATGGCAATTACGCCATGGCTTTTTTTCCGACAGAAAATGGAATTGGAGGAGCCATCGTTGCAGGCCCTGGTTCAACTCCGGGTGATTCCGGCCCGTTGTTATACCTTAATGCCGGGGAAGATTTAAACACTGTTCTGCATCGGGTAGAGCCGGCCGGTGGAAGAGTCGTGATGCCAAAAACCCTTATTAATGAAGAGTCAGGTCATTTTGCCATTTTCATAGATTCAGAAGGAAATAAATTAGCCTTACATTCAAAAAAATAAAAATTTATGCCAGATAAAAAACCGCTTAGTTCACAACATTATAACGTTACTCAGCTTCGTTTGGAATCCTGGAACACTTTAAAAAGTGAATCCACAAAACTTCAAAATTGCAACAGAGGTTCTTCTGAAGAAAAAGAACTAAAAAAAAGGGTTCGGGATCTTTTCAAGAAATTGGAAGGTGTAGAAAGTTATTTTGCATTTCCCGGAATAGCACGTTTGCGATCGCTAAATGTTATGTTGGACCGTATGGAACATACAGCGCTGGCGCATAAAATTGCTGAAATCACCAAACTTCTTGTAAGCGACAGGTATAGGAGTAATCCTGATTTTATTGAAGAGGAGGAACAGGGTGTTGATTCTTTAGATAATGGAGAACATTCCGAGGGAATCAAAAAGAATTATTTCGAAGTTTTATTTGTAGAAGATATTTCGCTGCAGGAGGAAAATAAACTCAGAAATGATCTTAAAGAGCTTCGGGGTGCAAATGAACAGTTCAATTACGGAATTGTGGTGCAGCGAACTTTTGAGGACGCCATGATAGCTTTACATTTTAATTATAATATACAAGCTGTTGTGGTGCGTTATGCTCCGCCATATCATTCCAAAAAAATAACGCCTCTTTTAAAACCTTTTATTCAAAATGTTTTAAATCTGGACCTGGCTTCGAAACATCAAACCGAACTCGGTCCAATTTTGGGAAATCTTGTGAAGAAATTCAGGCCGGAACTTGATACTTATTATGTTACAGATACTTCCCTGGGCAATCTTAAAGACAGTACTTTAAAAAGTTTTAGAAGGATTTTTTACAGGACAGAAGATCTTCAGGAATTGCATCTTACCATCTTACGAGGCATAAGCGAACGTTATGAAACTCCGTTCTTTTCGGCACTTAAAGAATACAGTAAAAAGCCCACCGGAATTTTTCATGCAATGCCTATTTCCAGGGGTAATTCTGTTTTTAAATCCAGGTGGATCAATGATTTTGGAAATTTCTACGGAAGGAATATGTTCCTTGCCGAAACCTCCTCTACAACAGGAGGTTTGGATTCCCTGCTTCAACCCACAGGATCTTTAAAAAAAGCTCAAAAAATGGCGAGCGATGCCTATGGCTCTCTCAACACATTTTTCGTAACCAACGGAACTTCAACAGCAAATAAAATTGTAGTTCAGGCGCTGGTAAAACCCGGAGATGTTATCCTTATTGACAGGGATTGTCATAAATCACATCATTACGGATTGGTATTGGCCGGAGCGTATCCGGTTTACCTGGATTCCTATCCTATTGAGCAATATTCGATGTACGGAGCTGTTCCGTTGAAACAAATCAAGGAAAAATTGCTTCGATTAAAAGATGCAGGACGTATGGACCTGGTGAAAATGCTACTTCTTACCAACTGTACCTTTGATGGATTGGTTTACAATGTAGAAAAAGTAATGCAGGAAATACTGGCTATAAAGCCGGATATGATTTTTCTATGGGACGAAGCCTGGTTTGCATTTGCAGGGTTTACTTATAATTATAAGCAAAGAACAGGAATGTTTGTAGCTCAAAAACTGCATGAAAAGTACAAAAGCAGTGCTTACAGGGAAGAATATGAAGCTCATATTAAAAATTTAAAGAAGGATGAGATCTCAAGCCTTCCAGATCCGGACAAAGTTCGCATAAGGGTTTATTCCACACAAAGCACGCATAAAACATTGAGCAGCTTTAGGCAAGGTTCTATGATCCATATCTGGGATGAGGACTTCCGCAGAAAAAGCGAAAATACTTTTATGGAAGCCTATTTTACACATACTTCCACCTCGCCAAATTATCAAATGCTGGCTTCCCTGGATGCGGGCCGGAGACAGGTTCAGTTTGAAGGATATGAGCTGGTAGAAAAAAGTATAGAAATGGCAATGGTTCTTCGGGCAAAAGTGAATGACCATCCCAAACTGAATAAATACTTTGACGTTTTAACCGTCAGCGATTTTATTCCGAAGGAATATCGGAAATCAGGTTTGTCTGAATATTATAATCGTAAGGATGGTTGGAACAGAATGGAAACCGCGTGGGAAAATGATGAATTCGTTTTGGATCCAACTAAAATAACATTGCACATTGGTAGAACCGGTGTGGACGGGGATACTTTTAAAAATAAATATCTGATGGATAAATTTAATATCCAGATAAACAAAACCTCCCGAAACACCGTCCTGTTTATGACCAACATTGGTACTACCAGGGGAAGTGTAACTTACCTCACAAATGCTTTGTTGAAAATTGCAGATGAATTGGACAAGGAATTCCTTTCCTTAAGCATTGAGGAAAACAAAATCCGCCAGGAGAGAATTTTTTCTTTGACTAAAGATTTCCCTCCATTGCCTGATTTTAGTTATTTTCACCATTCATTTCAGGCCGTACCGGGTGTTCCAGGCGGCAATATTCGGGAAGCTTTTTTCCTGGCTTACAATGAGGAAAATTATGAATACATACCAATGGAAGAATGCCTGCCTCTTATGGAAAGCGGACGAACCCTGGTGGCCTCCTCTTTTATAATTCCGTATCCACCAGGATTCCCGGTACTTGTTCCGGGGCAGGTGGTTAGCGAAGAAATCATTCGATTCCTAACTGCGCTGGACGTTTCAGAAATTCATGGGTACAGGGCAGATCTGGGTCTTCGTATTTTTAAAGAAAACGTTTTAAACAGGCAAAAAACCGTCACATCCATGGGTGCAATGGGAAGTAATACAAAAAAGAAATTAATTAATTAAAACCAACAATTATGGATTCTAAAAAACCAAGGACTCCCAAATCTAAGGGAACACCAAATAAAAAAGAAAAATCGGCTTCTGTAACAGGAAAAGATGAAATGCAAATTCCAATTCGGGGTAATACTGAAAATGGAATGCAAGACCCTCCAAAAAAATCGAAAATAGGGCAGGCTAAATCAAGTCCTTCTGCTAAAAAACCTTCTGTGGCTGCCAAATCTGTTAAAGGAAAAACTACAGCCAAAAAGCCTGTCGCAAAAAAGAAAAAAAGTTCAGCAGGTTTAAGAACAAAAGAAAACACCCAGGTGGAATTAAGCGGCGTATCAGACATAAGAAGATCTTTTCACAAAAATGAGGAACCTTTATATTTCATAAGTGCGACAAATTTTAACCTTTTAGGAGCCGATGAGTGGATAAAAGGATTCAAGTTCATCACCTATATAGAATGTTTTGACGGATTGCACCCAAATGTTTTTTCTCCGAAACACGAAATTCCTCACGATGATTTTGAAGGAATAGAGGATATAAACAATTATTTGCTGCAACATCCAGAAGTTCAGGATTACATCAAAACAAGGTCCGTAGACGGAAGGTCAGGAAAAGCGATGTTTCTTATGTTCAATGAAAAGACAGAAGAGCTTGCTGAAAAATTAGGGCTGGAAATAATGTTTCCAAAGGCGGAGATGAGAACATTTCTGGATAACAAAGTCAATACCAACAGAATTGCTGAAAGGGCAGGAGTGGCTTGTGTCCCTTATGTTTTATCAAAAGTTACCGATTTTAAACACCTGCGGAAAGTTTCCAAAGATCTTGGGGATGCACTTGTGATTCAAACACCCTTTGGAGATTCCGGACACACTACTTTTTTCATATCCAATGAAAAAGAATACAAAAAATACGCAGAGGAGATCGAGGCAGAAGATGAAGTAAAAATTATGAAGCGCATCAATTGCAAAGGATCTGCGATTGAAGCTTGTGTTACCCGCCATGGAACCATTGTAGCTCCTCTAATGACGGAGCTGGTAGGGTTTAAAGAATTAACCCCTTATGAAGGTGGCTGGTGTGGAAATGAGATCTACCCAGATGCTTTTACTCCTGAATTAAGGAAGAAGGCGATTGAAAACACCCAACTTTTTGGAAACCAATTGAGGGAAGAAGGTTATAAAGGATATTTTGAATTGGACTTTTTGATCGATCAGGACAACGGTGAAATTTATCTTGGGGAACTAAATCCCAGGGTGACAGGAGCAAGTTCTATTACCAATCATGCAGTTTTTGCGCTTGCAGATGCACCTTTATTTGTATTCCACATTCTTGAATGGATGGATATTGAATATGAACTTGATGTTAATGCGCTCAATAAGCGTTGGGCAAAACAGGATAATCTTGACGGATGGAGCCAGTTAATTATCAAACATACCGAGGATACCATAGAATATGTTACCGATTCCCCAAAATCCGGGATCTGGAGAATGTATGATACAGGCCATATACAATTTGACCGTATGGACACTCACAGGAGAGCCGTGGAAAACGAGAATGAAGCTTTCTTTCTTAGGATCGCCAAAAAAGGAGATTACCTGTATGAAGGAGCAGATATGGGAATTATGGTTACAAGAGGCAGGATGATGACAGATGACTTTAAGCTGAACAACAGGGCGAAACATTGGATAAAAGCTATCAGATCCCAGTTTAGAGCTGAAATGGTAGAGGATAAAAAGAAACCAAAACTTACAGGAAGTTTAACGAAATAAATAATTTTTTTAACAGCATGTCCTGAAAAAATCAGGTTATTTTGCTCCATCCGTTATGTTGAATAATGGATGGAGAAAATAACCTTATAATCAACAAGAAAATTATGCAACTTCATTTTAACGCAATTTCTGAACCCGGTTTACCTGGAGAGAAATGGCAGAAATTATACAATACCCATTGGGCAGCCTATAAAGCATGGCTAAATTCTAAAGAAAATGCTTCTACACCCGATCTTGAAACTTCTCAGGCTGCATTAAAGAAATATATGCCTGAAATGTGGCCTACTTACGAACGTCTATGCAAGTTGGCAAAGGCAGATGATATTGCGGCCAGATTTTTAACCGGTTTCCAGCCGCCTGCTTATATAAGTGCCTGTTCAAATGCTGTTTTAGCAGGAGATGAAATACAGTTGGTACGTAATTATGATTATCATCCGGATCTTATTGAGGGCACACAATTATTGAGTGCCTGGAATGGAAAAAAAGTTATCGCAACCAGCGATTGCCTTATTGGAGCCGTAGACGGTATGAATGAAGACGGACTCGCAATTTCTCTTACCTTCGGCGGACGAAAAGTTGTTGGAGAAGGATTTGGAATTCCGATGATCCTTAGATATGTGCTCGAGTTCTGCAGCAATGTAGAAGAAGCCGTTGAAGCATTAGTGCGTATTCCTTCCCATATGTCTTATAACGTAACAGTGGTTGATAAAACCGGAAAATTTAAAACGGTCCGTTTAGCACCAGATAAAGAACCGGTTGTTACAGATGCTGCTTTTACTACAAATCATCAGGGAACTATTGATTGGCCGGAGAATGCTGCTTTCAATAAAACAGTGGAACGTTCTGCATTTTTGGAAAGATTGTTGGCTAAAAAGGGAATGGATGCTAACACTATTGCAGATTCTTTCCTTCAAAAACCGCTATATAACACCTTGTTTCATGAAGGTTTTGGAACCCTTTTTACAGCTGTTTATAAGCCTGCAGAAGGGATAGTAGAAATGCGCTGGCCCAATGTTAATATTCGTCAAACCTTTAATGGATTTCAGGAGCAGTACAAATTGATAAATTATAATCAGCCCTGGGTAGCACCCGCAAAAGTAGTGAAAGAGGAAAAAGCCAGAATTCAAAGGACTTTGCCCCAGGCCCAACCGGTACAGGATAGCTCTGCAAACGGATTGGAATGGCAGGAAACACTTTCTGATACCCTTGTGAATGCAATGGCACATTCAAATCCTTCCGCAGATATTGAAGAACTGGAAAATTTTAGAAAAAAATTATTAAACCGTGGCGAGATTTCCTGGGAAATTCTTGCCGATTTCTGGTCTATACCCGGAAAAGGAACCGGGGCTACCTGGAACCATTAATAAGTATCAGGATCTTAGCGCAGAAATTTTCTGTGTTAAGGTCTTTGATTTTTTTCTAATTACTAATTAAAACAAATGGAATTTTACAGCATTAATCCATACAATGGAGAGCAAGTTGGGAAATATACTGCCCTTTCTGCTGTTGAACTGGATGAAAAACTAAACAAATCGGAAGAAGCATTTAAAAGCTGGAGTCAAAAACCACTTTCTTATAGAACAGGTTTGATAAAAAAAGCTGGCCAGGTACTTCGGGATAATCTTGAGGAATACGCACAGATGATCACTTCTGAAATGGGAAAGCCCATTTCAGAATCGAGGGCTGAAGTTAATAAGTGTTCCTGGGTTTGTGATTATTATGCCGAAAATGCCGAATCCTTTCTTGCTCCTGAAATTGTGAAAACCGATGCAGCACAAAGTTTTGTTCGGCACGATCCTATTGGGGCAGTGTTTGCAATTATGCCGTGGAATTTTCCGTTCTGGCAAGTGTTGAGATTTGCAGCTCCAACGTTAACCGCCGGAAACACGGGACTTTTAAAACATGCTCCCAATGTTTTTGGATGTGCGATAAAAATTGAAGAGGTGTTTGCCAAAGCCGGTTTTCCTGAAGGTGTATTTCAAAATTTGATCGTTCATCACGACCAAACCGAAAAGATCATCGCACATGATGCTGTTAAAGCAGTAACGCTTACGGGAAGTGAAATGGCCGGATCTGCGGTTGCTCAAATCGCGGGAAAATATATCAAGAAAAGCCTGCTGGAACTGGGAGGCAATAATGCCCTCATTGTTTTGGAGGATGCAGACATCGACCTGGCGGTAAAAACTGCAGTTTCAGCACGAATGCTCAATTGTGGCCAAAGTTGTATCGCCGCAAAACGTTTTATCCTTCTTGAATCCATTCATGATGAGTTTGTTTCCAAATTCACAGATGCCGTGAACAAATTAAAGGCAGGCGATACGAAAAATGAAGATACCCAGGTAGGAACGCTGGCAAGAAAAGATCTTGCAGATCAGCTCAACCGCCAGATTAAGGATTCCATTTCCCAGGGCGCAACCCTGCTTCTTGGAGGAGAACAGGATAATTGCTTTCACGAACCAACTATTCTAGGAAACGTTAGACCGGGTATGACAGCTTTTGAAGAAGAAACCTTCGGACCTCTGGCCGCAATTATTAAAGCCAAAGATTTGAATGAAGCATTTTCTTTATCGGAACAGTCAAAATATGGATTGGGAGTAAGCGTCTTTACAAGGGACACAGCAAAAGCTGTTGAATATGCTTCAAGAGTTACTGATGGCGCCTATTTTGTAAACGAATTGGTAAAATCTGATCCCAGATTGCCTTTTGGAGGTACTAAACGTTCCGGTTATGGGCGGGAATTAGCAAAGGACGGAATGATGGAATTTGTGAACAGGAAAGTGGTTTATGTGAAAGCATAAATTTTTAAAAGCTTTGGATTTCGGGAATCCCTTCAGAAAATATTTTTTAGATGGCCAGTCCTTTTTCAGGATTGGCCATTGCCAATTTTAGTCGTACTTTTGTTATTCTTTGAATAAAAAATCATTAAAAATATATTTATGAACACATACGATGTTGCCATCATTGGATCTGGTCCCGGCGGTTACGTAGCCGCTATTCGATGCGCACAATTAGGATTGAAAACAGCAATTATTGAAAAACATTCAACTTTAGGTGGAACCTGTTTAAATGTAGGATGTATTCCCAGCAAGGCTTTACTGGATTCTTCACATCATTATGATGATGCCATAAAACACTTTGAAGAGCATGGAATTGAAATTTCAGGTGAGGTGAAAGTGAACCTGGAACAAATGATGAAGAGAAAATCTACTGTGGTTAGTCAAACCTGCGACGGCGTAAAGTTCTTAATGGACAAAAATAAAATCGATGTTATTCATGGGGTTGGTTCTTTTAAAGACGCAACCCACGTAAATATTGATAAAACTGAAGGCGGAGCTGAAACCATCGAAGCAAAAAATATCATTATTGCCACCGGATCAAAACCGGCAAGTTTGCCATTTATAAAACTTGATAAGGAACGTGTAATTACTTCAACAGAAGCTTTAACACTGAAAGAGATTCCAAAGCACATGGTCGTGATAGGAGGTGGAGTTATTGGTTTGGAATTAGGCCAGGTTTATAGCCGACTTGGAGCAGAGGTTACTGTTGTTGAATATATGGACAGGATTATCCCAACAATGGATTCAGCACTTTCAAGAGAACTTAGTAAAGTTCTTAAAAAACAGGGGATGAAATTGAATGTAAGCCACAAGGTAAAATCTGTTGAAAGAAACGGAGATGAGGTTACCATTAAAGCCGATGATAAAAAAGGAAACGAAGTAGAATTTAAGGCAGATTATTGTTTGGTTGCTGTAGGTAGAAAACCCTTTACAGATGGTTTAAATGCAGATGCCGCCGGGGTTGAGATCGGAGAACGAGGAATGATCACAGTAAATGAGCATTTACAGACAAATGTGAAAAATATTTATGCTATTGGAGATGTTGTTCGTGGGGCAATGCTTGCTCACAAAGCGGAAGAAGAAGGAACCTTTGTTGCTGAAGTTATTGCAGGACAAAAACCACATATCGATTATAATTTAATTCCCGGAGTTGTTTACACCTGGCCAGAAGTTTCTGCGGTAGGAAAAACTGAAGAAGAACTTAAGGAAGCAGGAGTAGACTATAAAGAAGGGAAATTTCCTATGCGTGCTTTAGGACGATCCAGAGCCAGCGGAGATACCGACGGCTTTGTAAAAATCCTTACCAATGCTACGACCGATGAGGTTTTAGGGGTTCACATGATTGGCGCCCGCGTTGCCGATTTGATCACCGAAGCAGTTACGGCGATGGAATTCAGGGCTTCTGCCGAAGATATCGCGAGAATGAGCCACGCGCATCCAACCTACGCTGAAGCCGTTAAGGAAGCAGCCATGGCAGCAACCGGAGACAGGGCAATGCATATTTAAAGAGATTCAAAATTCAAGGTTTAAAATTCTGAATTCTGAATTCTGAATTCCGGAAAGCGCGGAGACAGAGTTTTCGGGTTTTTAATTGAATCACTTAATGGCTTGGCGGCTTTTTTTATGGTTTAAAATTTTATTTTCAATCCAATTATTTGAAAATTGGTATTGTAAGTTTTCTTATATTTAACCCACTTAACTGCAATAAAACAGAAATCATGGCAAAAGAAAAATCTCCTTCAAAAAATTCGGCTAAGAAAGAACCTGTGCTGAATTTAAAAGAAAAGCGCGCTCAAAAGGCCGCGAAGAAAAAGACAAGAAATTAAGTTATATTTTTCCTCAACTATGCTATTGTAATAGTGTAAGAGGCATCAAAAGTTTCAGAAGGCATTAATTCCATAATGCCTTCTTTTGTTTTTATATCCTGCGTAGTTCCCTCCACATCTGCATATCCCAACCAGGGCTCAATACAAACATAAGGTGCTCCCGGTTTCGCCCAGATACCTAAATCCTCAAAATCATTATATTCCACAGTTAAGACCGTTCCCTTTTTCCTGCTCTTTAGAGCCACTTTTTTAGATTTGATGTTTTTAAAGATCAAAGCATCTTTGTCGAATAAATACTTATGAAGTTGAATTTTGTTGTCGTCCCTGAGTATAGTTCTGGTTTTCGAAGAGATCAATCCATCATCATTCAACAGCCAGGTGTTCAAATCCAGATTTTTGTCAAATTCCAAATAATAATCTTCATAGGTTTCTCCTTCATACAGGGGAGCATTAAAGGCCGGATGCCCACCCACAGAGAAATACATGGACTTTTTATCCAAATTGGTGATCTTATGTGAAACTATCAGGGTTTTCTCCTTTAGTTGAAACCTGATTTCAAAATCGAATTTAAAGGGATAGCTTTTTAAAGTTTGTTCGGAATATTTCAGATTGAAAATTAAGGAATCGGGATTTTTCTCCTTTAGCTGAATATTACCATTATTCCTGATAATACCGTGTTTGGGTAATTGGTAGGCTTTGTTGTTAAAGAAGAATTTTCCATTTTTCAGCGCTCCGACTATTGGGAAAAGGTTAGGAGCGTGACTGCTCCATATTTCAGGATTCGCCTGCCAAATATATTCTTTGTCTGTTTTAAGGTTTTTGATGCTGCATAATTCTGCTCCCTTGGTGAGAACGCCAACACTTAAAAAGTCATTTTCAATTTGATTCACCGGTTTTATTTTTTCCTTCTTCGGTTGGCATGCTTATCACCTTTGGTCTTAGGTTTTGAGTATTTTTTAGCGATCTCTCTCCTGTAGGATCCTCCCTGGTTTACCTTTTGGTTTAATTCCGATTTTTCGTGAAAAGCAGGTCCGGGAGCATCTTCATTTTTCCTGTTTCCGGGATTATTTATCTCAACAATTTTAGGTTGTTCCTCCGGAATCAATACCGTTGAAATTTCAACATCTTCCGGAAGATCGAATTGTGGAACTTTCATGTCCATCAAATTTTCGATCTTTTCAAGATTTTCAGTTTCTTTTTCGGTGCTTAAAACAATGGAAATCCCCGGTTTTTCTGCACGACCGGTTCTTCCAATCCTGTGCATATAATTTTCAGGATATTCCGGTGTATCAAAATTTATAACGTGAGAAACACTTTCAATATCAAGTCCACGGGCCATAACATCTGTAGCCACTAAAACCCTGCAAAATCCATCGCTAAACTGGCGAATACTTCTTAAACGGTAATTCTGACTTTTATTTGAATGTATCACCGTACATTCTTCCGGGAATTCTTCGGCCAACATTTCAAAAAGCCTGTCGGCAAGTCTTTTGTAGGCTACAAAGATCAAAACACGGGAAAAGGTTTCCTTATCTTTCAACAGTTTTCTTAAAAAGTTGACTTTGGTATGGAAATTAGGGATGTGGAATCCACGTTGTTCGATATTTTCAAGCGGGGTTCCACTTATTGCCACCGATATTTTTTCGGGACTTTTAAAATTTTCGTCGATCAATTCTTCCACAGCCTCTGTCATCGTTGCAGAAAACATGATGCTTTGCCTGTTATTCGGTAAAAGCTCCAGGATATTTATGATCTGAAATCTAAAACCAAGATCCAGCATCACATCTACTTCATCTATTACCAGTTTTTGGATTGATTTTAACTGAAGTGCGCGCCTTAAAACCAAATCATATAATCTTCCCGGAGTTGCAACCACGATATCCGTGCCCTGCAATAAATCCTGATGTTGAGTATTTATATTTACACCACCGTAAATGGCTACAACCCTGGTGTTGATGTATTTGGTTAATTTTTCAATTTCCTCTGCCACCTGAACCGCCAATTCTCTGGTGGGAACCATTACTAGCACCCGTGGATTTTTTTGTTCAGAATATTTCAGCATCCTTAAAATAGGAAGCATATAGGCAAAAGTTTTTCCTGTCCCGGTTTGTGCGATCCCTACCACATCCTTCCCGGACATAATTGATGAAAATGCCTGTTCCTGAATAGGAGTAGGTGTTTGGAACTTTAAATCTTCCAAAGCGTTTAATAGCGGGGTATTTAAATTTAAATCCTGAAAAGTCACGGATGAAGGTTTTTTATGATCTGCAAAGATACCTTTTGAATCTCAGGATTTTAAGAAAAATCGGGAGGAATAAATCGGGAGGATAAAAAATTGGCATTTTTTACAACTATGTTAGGTTGGATTCAAATGATGTTAAGGTTTAAACTATTCATAAAAAAAGATAATTTCAGCAATTCAGCTATTTTTTTAGGTATTTTTGGTGCCAATCTAAAGAAATAAATGAAAAATATCCTTGCATTTGCCGGTTCCCACAGCAGTACTTCTATCAACCATCAATTTTTGGCTCATGTAGTAAATAGGGTTCAGGGACACGAAATTAAGCTTATTAAGCTTACAGATTATGAAGTTCCATTATATAGTAAAGATCACGAAAAGGAAAAAGGGTTCCCGGTCAATGTACAGGTGTTGAAAAATCTTATTTCTGAAAATGATGCCCTGATCATTTCGGTAAATGAACACAACGGAATGGTTTCGGCATTTTTTAAAAATTATATCGATTGGCTTTCGCGAATAGACCGAAATTTCCTGGCAAATAAAAAGATCCTGCTTATGAGTACTTCTCCCGGAGCCAGGGGAGCAGCTTCTGCCCTGGAATATACCAAGGGAATTTTACCCAGGTTTGGAGGAAATGTGATAGAAAGTTTCAGTTTTCCATCTTTTAATGAGAATTTTGGGGAGGATCGCGTTCAAAATGAAGTTCTGGAAATGGGAATTGACGATGTGCTTACTACCTTTGCACACGAAATTGAAAACTAAGTGCGAACAACCAGGGAATATATTCTAAAAAATCCGAAGGAATTCAAGGAGAAATTGCTGGAATGGAGCAGGCAGTTTGAGGAGATCGCCTGGCTGGACAGCAACGAATATGATCAGTCCCAAAGTGATTTTGATGCTGTTTTAGCAGTTCAGGCTTTTACGGTTTTAAAAACCGATTTTGATAATGGTTTTACCAAACTTCAGGAATACCAGGAAGTTACAAAGGATTGGATTTTCGGATATCTATCCTATGACCTGAAAAATGACGTGGAGCAACTTTCTTCCCGAAATTACGATAATCTTCATTTTCCGGATTTGTATTTTTTTCAGCCGGTCAAAATAATTCAGCTTAAAGGGGAAACAGCCATTTTTCATTATCTAAAAATGGTGGAGGACGAAATGGAAACTGATTTTGAGGAAGTTTTTAGATATGAGATGGGAGATGTTAGATTTGAGAGAAGAGAGGAAAGAGATAATATAGAAGAGAAAAGAGAAAATAGACAAAAAAAAGAAGTCATAAAAGCCAGAATTTCCAGGGAACAATATTTAAATAAAGTAAAGAAAATGCTTTCCCACATTCATCGTGGAGATATTTATGAAGCCAATTTTTGTCAGGAATTTTTTGCTGAAAACCGGACGATCGAGCCTTTTGAAGTTTTTAAAAACTTGAACAAGATTTCCATTCCTCCTTTTGCGGTATTTCTAAAACTGGAAAGCAATTATTTGCTGTGCGCTTCTCCCGAACGTTATTTGAAAAAATCCGGCAATAAAATTATTTCGCAGCCTATTAAAGGAACTGCCAAAAGAGCAAAAGATCCAGAGGAAGATTTAAAAATCGCTTTAGCCCTTTCCAAGGATCAAAAGGAACGATCGGAAAATATAATGATCGTAGATTTAGTTAGGAACGATCTTTCCAAAGTCGCAAAAAGAGGTAGTGTGGAGGTTGAAGAATTGTGCCGGGTGTTTTCATTTAAACAAGTGCATCAAATGATCTCGACAGTTTCGGCAGAACTGGAAAAGGGAATTCCGCCGGTGGAGGTCCTGCGTGCAACTTTTCCTATGGGAAGTATGACCGGAGCCCCAAAAATATCGGCGATGAAGATTATCGAGGAACTAGAAGAAACCAAACGTGGCTTGTATAGCGGCGCAGTGGGCTATTTTACCCCTGAAGGTGATTTCGATTTTAATGTGGTTATTCGCAGTATACTTTATAATTCTGAAAGAAAATATGTGTCCTTCTCTGTTGGCGGTGCTATCACTTCAAAATCTATTCCTGAAAAGGAATATGAAGAGTGTCTTCTAAAATCGGAAGCAATGCGGGAATCTTTAATTTAAAATTTGTATATCCGTTAAGAGACCCAAAAGGCAAAATTGAACTAAAAGTGTCACGTCGAGCGCAGTCGAGACGTTTTTGTTTGACCCTTCGACTGCGCTCAGGGGGACAAAAACTGTTTTTAGGTCTCTAAACGGATAAGCATTTTAAAATTCAAAATTCAAAATTCTGAATTTAGGTTTTTCCCCCGTCCATCACTCCATCACTCCATCACTCCGTCACCCCGTCACTCCGTCACTCCGTCACTCCTTCACTCCGTCACATCATCACATCTTCAAACCATCCTTAAAATTCTCAATTTCTAT
>ERZ1284729.100-NODE-100-length-14687-cov-18.509705_pt1 | contig 14687 bp, 9 predicted proteins | sample MGYA00454602_ERZ1284729 | MGnify/ENA primary metagenome ERZ1284729 (study PRJEB36292, sample SAMEA5787381) | metagenome | biome: Arctic soil; feature: perennial spring outflow channel; material: sediment | place: Canada | collected 2017-07-08 | depth 0.05 m ... | reverse complement strand
CCATTCCAGCATTGATTTGGTGAACGCTGGAGTTTTGAACAGAATTTCCAAGATCAGGAATACCTTCCAAACTATTAAAAACTTCCGATCCCCGTTGCCATTGAAAATCTCCTGTGTAGGAATAGGTCGCTTTTACAAACTCAAGAACCGGGATCTTTGAAAGCGGCAATTCATAATTTACCTGTAAGGTTTGAAAATGCTGATTGGGAGTTCCAATCTCAAAAAACTCATCCCAAATCCCAATGCTGTTATCTACAAAATTATCCTCGTCTATATAATTTCGAATCACCCGATTATTTGAAGCATTGAAACTGAACTGAAGTGATTTTGTTAAATTATAATTCACCCGATATTGCCAGTCAAACAAGAAATTGCGCTGATATAAGGTAGGAATTCCCAGGTCATTCTCGGTTAAATCCAGTTCCCTGAATTTTTGCTCATTATATTGTCTGAAAATATTAGAACCAAAAGAAATATTACTCGGCAATGGGTTGATATTGATGTCCTTGAATATTTGATAATACAAACTGCTGTCCAACGCCGCAACATTTTTTAAAGGCTCTATGGATAGTGGTGCAAAATTATAATCGTAAGTTGCTCCAACCCGAACATTCTGACTTAAAGATTCATCAATCTCAAAATCCCGATGATCTATTTGATTGTAGCTTGTTGAAATCGTGATATTCTCAATATCATACGGCATCGGTTTAGCATCGCCGGTGCGTTCTTTTCTCAGGCCTATAACATTCACGCTTTGCCTTTTGGTGTAAATCTCCGATTGTTCTTTCACCTTTGCTCTTTCTGCAGCATCTGTAATTCCATCAAGCCTTGTCTGTAATTCCAGATCCAGGTATTGCTGATCGTATTTTGGAGTTACCAGTTCTTCGCCCCTGCTGTAATTAAACGGTATTTTAATTCCCCAACTTTGAGGCAACAACTGCCCTGCATTTATATTGGTAACCACATCATATTGCTGAAAATCTTCCCTGCTGCGCTGGTTAGGCCCCTGCTCTAAGCTTCCGAAACCAATCGTGCTAATTCTTCCTGTTCCGGAAACTGTAGCAAAATCGGCTACATTGGCATCCATATTTAAAATGGAAGCCCAGCCACCTTCATTATCAAGATCGGTTAAACGAAGTTCATTGAACCAAACCTCACCACAAATATCGGAAGCGGTATTGGATGGGGACCCATTTTTTACCCCCAGCATCAATAAACGGATATTCCCAAAACTAGGGTTCCCTTTTACACCTATGCGCAACTGGCCTATTTGATAAGGATCATCGGGATTGGCAGGATTTAATTCTTCATCAAAATAATTCACTTCAGTAGGCCTGAAAGCGGGATCACCCAACACTTTTGTTTTTACTTTTTGTAAAAGGTCAAGGGATAACAATAACCTGTTGGATTCCGGCCATATTTCTTCAGATGAAACCGCTCCAAACATTGTTGCAGAAAGCGGGATCTCAATTTGATAGTAATTCTCGGTAAAATCGGTTCCCATTCGAATAAAAGCGATCAATTGGCCATCTTTAAGCTGAATTTGATTCAGCAAAGATTCGGCATGAAGGAACATTTCGAGGTTTTTATATTGACGCATATCCACCTGGAAATTCTTATAAACGGCACGTGCATCCTGTGGCTCCAGCCCGCAAACTCTTAATGAAAGAGATTGCTCGTTCTGCCTGATATTTGTATTGTTATTAAACAACTCTTCCCTAATTACCCCCGGAGGAAGCACATAAGGTATGGGCTCGCGGTTCTCATTCTCTTCTATATTCACGGCAGAAACTTCAAATAAAGTTCCCTCCTGCACAGGCTGTCCAGGATTTTCGGGATCCAGGCTTCGATTATACCTCCGGTAATCCCCACGAACAAGATCCATGGTCCCAAATCTCAAAACTGTACGTTTTTCAAAATCACTTAAAATAAGGCGCATGAATCTAATTGACCTGAAATCGGCTATTCCTCCCTTGGATCCTGTAGGCTCAAAAATAGGCACTTTAAATTGCACCCATCTCACGGGGATTTCCTGGCCGTTTGGAAGCGGAGCCATGCTCTCTTTTACATCTGTAATGTAAGGGCTGTTATCGATATTCATACCGGGAAAAATATCTATATCGTATTCAAAATAGCTGTTTACGGTATTCATCGTATTATCCCTGTTGAGATCTTCGGTGGTTGGAAGGGTACTGTTACCACGGTTTGTAGCACCCAATTCCGGAGGAGAGTTACCATCGGTGCCATTATAATTGCGGTACCGGTCCACAATACTTCCGGTAGCATTTAAAAAATATTGATAATTATCTGCGGAAGGATCATTCTGGTTTGCATAATCTGGGAATTGCTGCGCCTCATCAGCATCACTTAATCCATCAAATCCCACATCCTGATTAATCCTTTCCTGTCCATCCGAATTAAAAGCATAAATCAAAGACTGGTCTGCCGGCACGCGTCCAAAAGCAGTGCTAATTGTATTTAATGTAGATCCATCCTGTGGAAGTCCGTTTTCATATTGCTTCCTCCCATCTTTTAAAACATCTTCAGAAATACTCCCAAGGTTAAAGGTTATTTTTCCCCCGGAATTTCCGGCATTTTCCGGATAGATATAAGGATCCATCACCCAAAACTGAATAAATTCCACATTGGATTGTTCAAAATTGGTGGAACTGATCGATCTTGATATTCCCCCAAAATTCTCCTTCGGATTATTTAAGGAATTTCCTCCTGCTGTGGAAGGATTATAATTATAGGAACCTCTTTCGGTTGGATCATAAGTGACATCCATAGTAAAAACCACCTGTGGCTGGCCCTGAACAACATCGGTATTAGGAAATATTTCATCAAGAAAAACCCTTCTGGAGGCATAACTTGAGAGGTCTGAATCTGAAATTCCATCCGGTCGGCGGCTGCTGTAAAAAATAGGGTCTATGGTGTACCACCACATTTTTGCGCGTTTATAACCGGTTGCCAAATCGCCGTTGGCAAGCTCTCCTCCAAAGCCCAGCGGTACACTTGAAAGCTCCCAGCCTAAAGGATTATTTATAGAAATTGATGTTTGGGAAGATTCAAAATCATCAATATATGTGGTAGCTTTTTGGCCAAAATCACTCACCTGCGGAGTTCCCGGTTGCAAATAAGCAAATTCACCTCTCACTGATATATTTGAGGGAACATCTGTATCTATATTTGGAAGTTTGTTTACAAGCCGTGTTAGAAATGGAACTTCCGTATTATAAGACGCATTGACTCCATATATTGAATTATTTACAGGCTCGTACCCGTAGTTTGCTTTTTGGGTGAGCGGTCGCTCCTTAAGGCTTAAAAAAGTACCTCCTACCAGGAATTTATCACTGAATAAATGTTCAACATTAACCCCCATAAACCTTTTAGATTGCTGCCCGAACAATGCATTGTTCTCTGTATTGATCTGTATTGGAATATCGGAAGCTAAAAGTGCATCATCTATAATTTGCACCCTCCCCAGTTGATAATTAACGACATAATCCACCCCTTCCTGTAAAACCCTTCCTCCTGCAGTAACGGTTACCGAACCCTGCGGAAGGTTGAACCCAATAGGAATCCCTTCTACATTGGCAGATTTATATCTTCCCTTTAACTGAAATTTATTTTTTTCGGCTCCTTCCTGTTCAGCCTGAATTTTGGTGGTTGTGTATAATTCCCTGAACACATATTTTGCCTGATTGGGATTATAGGTTTCCGGAAGGTTGTAAACCTCACCTCCGGTATTAGGTGTATTATCAAGTTTTTCGAATAAATGCTGGCCAAAAGGCTCGACAGTGGTGAAAATAATAAGTCCGTTTTGTGGATCTATAGTTACTCCCGGAACATAATCAAAGAAACCATCCCCTCCATTAACCGGATCATTATTGGTGTTGAGCCTGTCCAGATTAAACACCCTGAGCAAGGTGGTTTGTTCAACATCTTCAGGCAATGGAAGATTGCCACCTTCAGCAGCTGTGATGTAATTTAAGGGTTGCGGATCTGTATAAAGAATATTCAGCCTGAAATCATCGCGCTCCAACTGGAATGCACCCAGCCCGTAAATATTTTTCATCATCAAATCCCAAATAGGCTCATTGACATTGGTTACTGTGCTTTTTATTAACTTAACAACCAGGTTCTGGTTTACCCTAACACCATCAATTCCCCCATCTGTATTGGCATCTACCCCATCATTGGCAAATTCTCCTACCTGATACACCCGCCCGTTAAGCGTATATTGAAAAGCTACCGCCAGTACTTCATCATTGCTCAATCGCTGATTTAAACTTATATAGCCCAAGCGGGAATTAAGAGTATACTCATTAGATTTAAGCTGGCGTGCATTTTCCAGTTTGGCATAGTCAGTTCCTTCTGAAACCGGTAAACCACCGAATCCACTTTGAACTGTAGAAATATCCCGTATCGCCGGAGTTAAAATAGATTCCCCGGGACCATTGATACCAAAGGGGTTAAAGTCGTTGTTGGTATTATTGGGGAAAGCCCCGGGAGGACTGTTAAAAAATCCTGCAGGAGGATTATTAAGGCCTATATTCCCTGGCGTATTTGATTCTCCAAGATCCTGGATCCCTACAATATTTCGGGTGTCGTTTAAATTCTGAATATTATTGGTGCGATTTGTAACCCATACCTGAATACGTTGTATTTGAATATTAGAGTTTACAAAAGGATAATTTTCCAATGACCGGTCATAGGTATCCCGGAAATAATGGGCGAGAAAAAAGTGGCGATCCTGATCATAATCTATCGCGAACTTTTCAAATTCTTCAACAGTGGCTCCTCCTTCCACATTCACAGTTCTTCGCTGGGATTTTTGTTCAGAAAAAACACCAGTGATCCTTGTTTTCCCGAATTGCAATTCGGTTTTAAAACCAAAAAGGCTTTGAGCTCCCTGAATAAGAGCACTATTCAGTGGCATATTTACATTTCCAACCTCTATTTTCTGAATAATATCATCTTCATTTGGAGTATATTCCAACCTCAACTGGTTCTGAAAATCGAATGTGGATTCGGTATCGTAATTTGCGATCACTTTTAATTTTGTTCCTACATTCCCTAGCAAGCTAAGCTGAATACGCTGGTCAAAATCAAATGTAAGATTTCTTCTGTTCCTGGGTGAAAACGCAGGGTTATCCTGTTTTGTATAAAGCAACCCAAGATCCATGGCGACGCTACCCTGGGGCACAACTTCAATCTCTCTACCGCCAAAAATATTTTCGAAAAAACCGGAATTTACGTAATAGCCGGGCAGTGCATCACGTTGTGCATCAGGATCCGGCTCCCTGTTCGCTGCAATTGCATTGTTTTTTTGTTTGAAATAATTCCGTATCTCTTCTTCAATCACCAATGCCTGGTATTCTTCAGGGGTTAAAATAAGCGGAATGGAAAGGTTATAAGTGCCAAGAGTTTCGGTATAGATATATCTGTCTAAAACCGGATCGTATTCATAAGAAGCAACAATGCTGTTTGGATTTGGCAATGAAAGCGTACCCGTAGCATAACCGGTCCGGATTGAGTCCTGTGCTACGGGCTGATCCTGGGCAAATGAAATAGAAGGAAAAGCTAATAAACAGAAGACACAAAGCCGAAAAAAGTGACGGAGTTTCAAGTCTTTATTCCTCAAGGTTGTTTAAAATGAAATTATAAATTTTTTAAAGCCAGCTTGATAATAGTTTCCACGGTAGGGTCTGTGGTCTCTTTCATTATTCGGTCAATAACTTTCTCAGCCGGTTTACGTGCAAAACCTAAGGTCTCTAAAGCTGATAACGCTTCTTCTTTATTTGTATTGCTTTGAGAAACAAAAACTTCCCCTTCCCCAAAAACTTTTAAAATTTTGTCTTTTAAATCCAGAATTATTCTTTGAGCCGTTTTAACCCCAATTCCTTTAATACTTTGCACTTTGGCGGCATCTCCAGAGGCAATTGCTTCCATGATTTGCCTTGGTTCTATGGAAGAAAGCATGGTGCGCGCAGTGCTTGCTCCAACACCCGATACCGATATCAATAACCGGAATAATTCCCTTTCAGATTTTTCCATGAATCCGAAAAGCGTTTGAGAGTCCTCCTTAACCTGTAAGTGAGTAAAAATACCGATGGCTTCTGAAGCTGATGAAAGCAATGAGTAGGTATGCAGGGAGATATGAACAAAATATCCTACCCCATTGCAGTCTATTACAATATTGGTAGGATTTTTTTCAATAAGTTGCCCCTTTAAATGATGGATCATAAGTTAATTGGCTGATTGCTTTCAAATGTAGTAAAATTAACCAAAGCCTCAATAAAATTAATGCTTTCCATCAAATGTTATTTCTCCGGAGTGGAACGTTTTTCCTTTTCCTGGGCATCTACAACTGCAACCGCAGCCATATTAACCATCTCCTCTACACTTGCACCCAGTTGAAGTATATGAACCGGCTTCTTCATTCCCATCATAATTGGACCGATAGAGTCTGATTTGTTGAGTTCCTTAATTAATTTATAAGTTCCGTTGGCAGCCTCAAGGTTCGGATAAATAAGCGTATTCACCTTTTTTCCAACCAGTTTGGAAAAAGGGAATTTCTTCTCAAGCATTTCCTTATTCAGGGCAAAATCTATCTGAAGTTCACCATCAACGATCAATTCCGGATGTGACCTGTGTAAAATTGCAACAGCCTCTTTTACTTTGCGGGCTCTTTCATTTTTTGAAGAGCCAAAGTTGGCATAAGAGATCATTCCTATCACCGGTTCCATCCCAAATAAACGCACCGTTTTAGCCGTCATTACCGCAATTTTCGCAAGATCTGTGGCAGAGGGATCTATATTTATGGAAGTATCACTAATAAATAAGGGGCCCCTGGTGGTGTTCATGAGATTGGTAGCCGCAACACGGTCTATTCCCTTTGCCATTCCAATAAGCTCCAGCATTGGCTTCACCACACTTGGATAGGCTCTGGAATATCCGGATAATAAAGCATCTGCATCCCCTTCATTAACCATCATGGCGGCAAAATAATTTCGCTCGCGCATCAATTTTTCTGCATCGTATTTAGTAACCCCTTTCCGGTTTCTGGAGTGCCAGTAAACATCTGCATAGGCATCTCGCTTTATTTTTTCTTCATCCGATTTTGGATCTATTATAGTGACCTGTTCATGATCAAAATCAATTTCATGCATCAATTCCATGATCACATCCCTTCTTCCCAGTAATATTGGCACTCCTATACCTTCTTCCTGAACTATTTGCGCAGCTTTCAACACATCCAAATGATCTGCTTCAGCAAAAACAATACGCTTAGGGTTCATTTTTGCCCTGTTCATAAGAAGTCGGGAAATTTTATTATCATTCCCCATTCTTTCCATCAATTCCTCTTCGTATCGCTCCCAGTCTGTTATTTGTATCCTGGCAACTCCACTTTCCATTGCAGCTTTAGCCACTGCGGGAGGAACTTTTGAGATCAACCGCGGATCAAATGGCTTTGGAATAATATATTCCGGCCCATAATTAAGTTTGGTCTCCCCGTAGGCGATATTTACCTGTTCCGGAACATGTTCTTTTGCCAGGGAAGCCAGGGCCTTAACAGCAGCCATCTTCATCTCTTCATTGATCTTTGTTGCCCTCACATCCAACGCTCCTCTGAATATATATGGAAAACCCAACACGTTGTTAACCTGGTTAGGATGATCACTTCTCCCGGTAGCCATAATTATATCCTTCCTGGTGGAAATTGCAAGATTGTAATCAATCTCGGGATCTGGATTGGCCATTGCGAAAACGATAGGCTTTTTGGCCATACTTATAAGCATTTCAGGAGTAACGATATCGGCTATGGAAAGTCCTAAAAACACATCGGCATCCGCCATTGCCTCTTCCAATGTGTCTATTTTTCTGTCGGTAGCGAATTCCAGTTTTTCCAGGGAAAGGTTTTGCCTGTCTGAACGGATAACTCCTTTACTATCCAGCATTACAATATTCTCTGTTTTGGCCCCAAAAGCCTTATATAACTTAGTACAGGAAATCGCGGCTGCACCAGCACCACTTATAACGATCTTTACTTTTTCAATCTTTTTCTTAGCTATTTCAAGTGCATTTAATAAGGCAGCCGAAGAAATTATTGCTGTTCCGTGCTGATCATCATGCATTACAGGTATATCGAGCTCTTCTTTTAATCGACGCTCGATTTCAAAGGCTTCCGGCGCTTTTATATCTTCCAGGTTAATTCCGCCAAATGTTGGCGCTATATTTTTTACAGTAGCTATAAAAGCATCTATATCCTTGGTATCCACTTCAATATCAAATACATCAATATCTGCAAAGATCTTGAACAATAATCCTTTGCCTTCCATCACCGGTTTTGAAGCCAGGGGTCCAATGTCACCAAGTCCCAATACAGCGGTACCATTGGAAATAACGGCAACCAGGTTTCCCTTTGCCGTATATTTATAAACGTTCTCTTTATCTTTCTCTATCTCCAGACATGGAATTGCAACTCCGGGAGAATAAGCCAGTGACAGGTCCCGTTGGGTTGCATATTTTTTGGTAGGTACAACTTCTATTTTACCCGGTTTTGGTTTCGCGTGATAAACCAGGGCTTCTCTTCTTTTACTTTCCTTACTCATGATACTGTTTTTGGCTAAACAACAAAGATAAGATTATCGTGGTGCACGGCGAACTTAATTTTTTAAAAAATCATTTCCAAAACAGGAAGAAGCAAGCATTGGAATTCTGAAAATTACTTGTCAAGAAATTCAATACCCCTCTTTAATCCCTCAAATTTTGTTCTCTTCACCGCCGATTTCCGGAAGATCTCATTAAAAGTTTCTATATCTAGATGATGTGAGACCTTTTAAAACCCCAACTTATTAATGAAAAATAACTTCTAAGACTTCATTAAGTGTTCCATATCATCCAGGATATTTTCTAACCTTGCCAGTAACTCTCCATAAACAATTTTTGTACTAAGACGATAGCACAAAATACCAAGCGCGGAAAGAACTAAAGCCAATCCTGAAATAAGCAGAATCTCCAAAACTAAATTGAGTTGTTTAAAACTGGACATCACTTCTGTGTCTTGAAAAAACATCCAATAAGCCGTAATGACCACTAATGGAAATCCTATTCCCATGAGCCAGGTAGTATATCTCGTGATATTTTTTATTCTTTTTCTGTAGTTAAGAAGATAATTATAGGTGCTATCCCTAATATTTAATGTTTCAAGTTCTTTTAGCATCTTTCTGTTTAAAAAAAACAATCCGAAAATAAGTATAGCCAAATATATACCCAGGAGGACTTTACCAATAAAAACAAAGATTCCAAAAATGATAATACCCACAGGAATAAGGCTTAAATTATCTTTCTTAGTGGTGCTGTTAATTTGCTGGATAATCAGTCCAGACTTTCTTTTGTACAAATTGGAGATTGCCGGAGCTGAAAGTTTTGTCTCCGCTTCAAACCCCTTTTTCCAGATATTTTCAATAGATCTTTCCATCGAGTAATTTTTTAAGTTGTTTTTTAATACGTGTGATTCTCACCCCAATGTTATTTGGAGTGGTCCCAATAATACTCGCAATTTCTTTATAGGGATTCTCTTCCAGATAAAGCAAAATAATAGCCCGATCCAGTTCCGAAAGTTGGCGTATTGCCTGATACAAAAGTTGTAAAGATTCATCCTGAAAATAATTTTCACCAGTAGGTATATTTTGCACTTCGATGTAATCTGAAGAACGAACCTGTTTCCTTTTTCTTTTTTTTAAAAGGGCCATACACACATTTAGGGAAATCCTGTAAATCCAGGTAGACCATTTGGATTCCTCTTTAAAATTTTCGCGGCTATTCCAGATTTGCAGACATACCTCCTGATAATAATCCTGAAAATCTTCCTCGGTGTCGGTATATGCCCTACAGATTTTAATGATAATACCGGCAAAAGGCAGAATAAATTGTGTGTAGAAATCTTTACTCAAAATTGTCTTTACCTGTTTAGTGACAGAAATCCCGGTTTATTACAGAACATCTAAAAAATTTATTTTTTTTAATTTTCGAAAATAAAAGAAAGAAGATTTATTTCTGAAGAAACCGAATATTTCGCTTCAATCCCTCAAATTTTGTCCTTTTTACTGCCGATTTTCTGAAAATCTCATCAAAAGTTTCTTTGGTAAGTTCGTGCCATGCCTTTTTATCCATTTCCAGCAATTCCTGGTATACGTTGTTAAACTGGCATTATTTTATGGCTAAATATTCCTTTGCCGTTAAAACTGGCAATTTCGAATTTTTAAAATCCTTTTTGTTTCTCGTAATAATGATGTCAATATCATTTTCGATGGCTGAATAATACTGTAATCCGTCCTCAAAATCATGAAAACTTTCATCGCTCAATGCAAGTTCTGTTATTTTATCATCTAAACTCAATAGTTCAACGAGCACCTTGAATTTTCTTAATATCTCCCGCGCTTCTTTCGCCGATTTTAATTTTGAAAGGATGTAATTGGTATTTGCAAAAGTTAATGATGAAATTGTCAAGCTCAGTTCTTTTCTATCGGCTTGAGAAAATAAAACTGCCGCATCATCATAAAAATCCTTTCTTTTTGAAAGTAAATCTATCACAATGTTTGTATCGATCAATATTCGTTTCATTTATATTTCTCCATTAGATATTGGGTATATGCATCTTTTACATCAAAATCATCTTCTATGGAAATTACTCCGCTAAGGCTTTCTACCAGTGGTGTGATTTCATGTTCTTTATTTTCCCTTTTTGTCAAAGTGCTTAAATACGATTCTATTAGTTTAGATAAACTTACATTATTCGATTTCGCATAATGTTTTGCCGTTTCAATAATTTTACCGTTTAAGCTTAATGTGAGTTTTTTATCCATTTCAAATTATTTTACGTATAAATATATTATTTATTTACGTGGAATTGAATTATTTGTTGGTTTTTTTTGACTTATACTTTAGGAAAAAATTCCTTTTATTTATTTTTTTTCGATCCGGAAAACCACTGAATAAAAATTAAAGAATTTACGTCATTCCCCCAAAAACCGAATATTTCGCTTTAATCCCTCAAATTTTGTCCTCTTCACAGCCGATTTCCTGAAAATCTCATCAAATGTCTCTTTGGTAAGTTCCTGCCAGGCTTTTTTATCCATTTCCAACAATTCAGGATGTGGATTGAACAAAGGCTCGTTATGCGGTTTTGAGAATTTGTTCCAGGGACAAACATCCTGGCAAATGTCACAGCCAAACATCCAGTCCTCAAATTGACCTTTTAAAGAATCTGGCAATTCCTCTTTCAGCTCGATGGTAAAATAGGATATGCATTTACTGCCATCTACTTTATAGGGCTCTACAATGGCCTGGGTGGGACAGGCATCTATGCAGGCAGTGCAGCTTCCGCAGTGATCTGTAACCGGAGCATCAGTTTCAAGCTCAAGATCTACGATCAATTCAGCGATAAAATAAAAGGAACCTACTTGTTTGGTAAGTAAATTGGAGTTTTTTCCAATCCAGCCCAAGCCGCTTTTTGCCGCCCAGGCTTTGTCTAAAACCGGTGCAGAATCTACAAACGCGCGACCATCGATATCCCCAATTTCAGTTTTCATGAATTGTAATAACTCCTTCAGTTTGTCTTTTATCACAAAATGATAATCGGTGCCGTAGGCGTATTTACTGATTTTATAGGAATCTTCCCTTTGGGTTTCCTCCGGATAATAATTAAGCAACAGCGAAATAACACTTTTTGATCCTTCAACCAGTTTTGTGGGGTCCAGGCGTTTATCAAAATGGTTTTCCATATACCGCATTTCCCCGTGCATATTTTTGTTCAGCCAATTCTCCAGCCTGGGAGCTTCCTTTTCAAGGAATCCTGCCCGGGATATTCCACAAGACATAAAACCCAGGCGTTTGGCTTCGGTTTTAATGATTTGCGCATATCTTGACGGATTATCAAACAAAATCTATCTGAGTTTAAATTGCATAATTGAATCTTTAGGTTTTAGTGTGATCAATGGATGAATCCCTATTTCTTCTCTTTCTGAAGAAATTTTGTATTTTTTTATCAATGCGCCAATTGCCAGGATCATTTCGTACATCGCAAAATTATTTCCAATACACATTCGGGGACCGGCGCCAAATGGAAAATAATAGGAAGAATGTTTTTGTGCATTTCCTTCAGAAAAACGTTCCGGCATAAAACGATCCGGCTCTTCCCACAAATCAGGATGTCTATGGATCTCGTGCATGGAAAATAACAAATTGGAACCTTTTGGGATAAACATTCCGTTAAATTCATCGTCTTCTATATTCACCCTGTCTATAAAATAAGCAGGTGGATAAAGACGCATAGATTCTTCAATAACGCTTTTTGTATAGGGACAAGCCTGAATAAATTCGAACAAACCGGTTGTTTCCTGTGATGCCTTTGCCGCTTCCTCTGCAATTTTATCCTGAGCTTCAGGATCCCTGGCCAGAAGTTCTGCAGTAAAAGTAAGGGCGTTTGAAGTAGTTTCGTGTCCCGCTGTAAAGAGGATCAGGATTTCATCTATAAGCTGTTCCTCTTCCATCGCATTTCCATCTTCATACCTTGCATCCAAAAGCATATCCAGAAGATCGTCTTCCCGGACTCCACTATTTTTTCGCTTTGCAACAAGCGTTTTTAAGATTTCCCTGGCTTCCTGAGTCAACCCTACATGATGTTTTATACTTCCGCCTAACTGAAACCACCATCCTAAATAAGGTTGACGCAGTTCTTTAACCAGCATTTTTTGTGCAGCTTCGGTAATAAACTGAAGTCGGGAGATCTCACTTTCTCCCACCGCGCTGCTAAAGAGGGATTTCACAACAGTTTGAAAAGCCAGGTCGTTAAAAATGGGAAAAACATCGATTGAACCTTCCGTATCAATTTTCCCAAGTTCGGTAAGAATCGCAGCCTGTATGGTATCCAACAACTGCATCAATTGCTTTTTATGAAAAGCCGGCTGAATGAGTTTACGCTGTTTCCTCCAATGCTCCCCTTCTGAGGTCAACAATCCTTTCCCAACATACTTGGCCAAATCCACCGTTTGAATCGTGGATTTTTTATAATTCCTTTGATTTTTTTGAAGGGCATATTGTGCGAACCCCGCATCCCGGGAAAATATAACAGATTTTCCGGGTCCAATGTTCAATTCAAAGGTATCTCCAAGTTTCTCGAAATTCTCATGGTGAAAGGGTAATGGGTTTTTGAGAATATTCACTGAATTGGCGAAAAAACGAAACATAGAAACCGAAGGAAAACTATTTTTAGTCATAAAAATTTGTCTTTTAGATCAGAAGTATATCATCCGATTTTTCTACTAAACATCACAGTTTTTTTAAACTTTTGAACCTAAAAGTCCAGATATCCGAAGTTGAAAACTTGATTTTTCAACCAAACCTAACAGGTTTTTGAAACCTGTTAGGTTTATTCACTTCCAGTTAAAAAATTTGATAATTCTTCAGATTCGATTATTTTTTCATCATGCCAATATTCAAAATCTTCAAGATTAATATAAAGGAAAATAAAGTCCCTGTCAAGATTTGTTTTCTTTCTTGAAACATAGGATTGAAAGGATGAATATTTATATTTTTTATAATCAGAAGTAAACTGGTGCTTTACCGGATTTAAATGGATATAAGCTATCAACTTAATTAGATAACTTTCATTTTCAACTCTTTTACGTTTTAAATGTTCCTGAAAAAGGCTTCCTGTCCTACCGTACATCTTGTTGATTGCCTTACTATATGCATTGAAAAAATTTGAAAATGCCAAATAAGGCTTTTCCTTAATCCCTATAAGTAAATGAAAATGGTTCTTTAAAAGGCAATAAGCATATACATTGGCTATGGGTAAAATGTGTTTAAGCACCAAATTTAGAAAATGATCATAATTTTTAGGTTCTATAAAAATATTTTCTTTATTATTTCCCCTGTTGAAAATATGGTATGTTGCTCCCGGTTCTATTACATCTTGTTTCATAATTACAAGTATTTTCTAATAAACCTTTAAAGGTTTAATTAAAACAAACCACCCTGGGTAGTTCCCTTAACCCTGCCCAAATGTTTATAGGCAGCCTCGGTAACTTCACGGCCACGTGGGGTTCGGTAAATAAATCCTTGCTGAATCAGGAAAGGCTCATACACCTCCTCGATGGTTTCTGCATTTTCACTTACCGCAGTGGCAAGGGTAGAAAGTCCAACAGGTCCACCCTTGAATTTATCTATAATAGTAGTAAGGATCTTATTATCCATTTCATCCAATCCATGGGCATCAACATTAAGGGCCTTAAGGCCATATTTCGCAATCTCCATATCAATCTTGCCATTTCCCTTGATTTGAGCAAAATCCCGAACTCTGCGCAACAATGCGTTTGCAATCCTGGGTGTTCCCCTGCTTCTTCCGGCAATTTCTATCGCGGCATCAAGTGAAATAGGAACTTTCAGGATCTCCGAACTGCGTTGAACGATATCTGAAAGAAATTCGGTTGTATAGTATTGAAGTCTGCTGGAAATACCAAACCTGGCGCGCATTGGAGCTGTTAACAATCCGGAACGCGTGGTGGCCCCTATAAGGGTAAATGGATTTAAATTTATTTGAACTGTTCGTGCATTGGGCCCGGACTCGATCATGATATCTATTTTATAATCTTCCATGGCAGAATAGAGATACTCTT
>ERZ1284729.99-NODE-99-length-14755-cov-12.907075_pt1 | contig 14755 bp, 10 predicted proteins | sample MGYA00454602_ERZ1284729 | MGnify/ENA primary metagenome ERZ1284729 (study PRJEB36292, sample SAMEA5787381) | metagenome | biome: Arctic soil; feature: perennial spring outflow channel; material: sediment | place: Canada | collected 2017-07-08 | depth 0.05 m ... | reverse complement strand
ACCTTTTTCCTGGAAAGTCTCACCATCCCCCTGGCCAATGCAATAGTTGCAACAATTGGCAAACCCTCAGGAATTGCGGCTACGGCCAGTGCAATTCCAGTTTCAATCATTAACAACATATCTTTCCCCTGAAAATATCCGCTTATGGCAATTATTACAGCCAGGATAATTGTTAACCAGATAAGCTTTTGGCTCAATTTGTTTAATTTTTTTTCCAGGGGTGTCCCCTCCTTTTTGGCTTCCTGCGCCATGGTGCTTATTTGCCCGATATGGGTTTTATCTCCAGTTGCGGTGACCACAGCCTTAGCCGTTCCCCTTTCAACGATAGTTCCTTTAAAAACCATGTTGTTTTGTTCTATCAAAGATGTTTCTGAAGGCAATTTCTCCAGCTTTTTTTCAACCTGATTGCTTTCTCCCGTGAGCACGGCTTCTTTTAATGCCAGGTCCTGATTTTCGATAAGGCGGGCATCTGCGGGGATAACATCTCCGGCTTCGATCAGAATAACATCACCAGGCACTAAAAAACGCGATTTTAGATCTTTTGGACTGCCATCACGCAAAACATAGGCGACAGTTTGGGCAATTTTTTGCAGTGCCTCTACCGATCGCAAAGCCTGCCATTCCATGAAAAATCCAATCAAAGCGGTAATTACAATAACAATAAGAACTGCAAAACCTTCTACCCACTCATTAAAGAGAAATGCCAATCCCATGGCACCTGCCAAAATATAAATAATGGGATCCAGGAGTTGTTCCAGAAATATTTTCCAAATACTTTTTGGTTTTTTTCTTTTGAGGGTATTTTCCCCAAAAGTTTTTAGGCGTTTTTTAGCTTCCTCCGAAGTTAAACCGCTGTCGGCATCGGCACCCAAATGAGTGATAACATCCTTTACAGATTGGGCATGAGGATCTTTCGGTATTTCCATTTTTAAAGCTTTTGCTGTATAAATTTTTTCAATGCAGGATTTATTTTTTTAAAACCTAAAATTAAATTCGACAAAAAAATTAAATATTTTAACATTCTAATTTACAAAGGGACAGGGTTTTTTTAGATGATATTTATCATTATACTGAATTCTATCCTGAAAATTTTGCGGTTATTTTAGGGTATTATAGAAGTGGAGAGGATCAGAAAAAAAAGTGTATAAATAAGGAAACAGGCAGACTTTGAGCCTACCTGTTTCTTGCGAAGAAATTAATTTTATTTTCTACAAAGGAAATTATTAATTTTCCCATTACTGCTATAAGGGAAATTAGATTCTCCTAAAAAAATATTTCTAACTTCTTCGTTGTGGTTAATTACTGATCTTAAACAGTAAAAAACCCAAAATTATAGAAGAAAGCAGAGTTTCCAAAAGGAATCTCTGCTTCCCGGAGACATTAAATGCTGTCAGATGACTAATCACTTTAATTAAAAAGTGACACGGGAAACACCCGGCAATAAGACAACTTTAATATCTCTTTCTATATCTCTAACCAATTAAAAGAACATTTTAATAATACTAATTTACTTTATGTGCGATTCAAAAAAAATGATAAATGTCAATTTTGAAAAAAAATTATATTTAACTAACTTAGAGTTTTTGAGGCCTAATAGCGTACTCTATCGGGATGTTTTATCGACAGAAAGTCACCAAAAGCACAAAGATTTTTATTTGGAACTTTGAGTTTCTTCCGAACTTTTCGAAAGGCCTTTTGATCTTAGCTGCTAAATAAAAAGATTTTGTCTTCAAATTTCTAAAATAGGAGATTTTTAAAAAGACCTTTCTGTTTTAGTTAGTAAGAATCCATTTTTAATTTTGTTTTACTCTAAATACTTACTATAAGGCATAACTTTTTTTCCCTGCAGCTTCAGCCTTATTGATATTTTCTATTCCTTTTAGAAGCGCGTCCGGGTTAAATGAAATACTGTCTATTCCTGTATTGACCAAAAAAGCGGCAAATTCCGGAAAATCACTGGGAGCCTGACCGCACAAACCTATTTTCTTTTTTGCTTTATTGGCTTTTTTAATGGCAAGGGAGATCATTTTTTTAGGGGCAGGGTCATTTTCGTCAAAAATTTCTGCCATCAGTTCAGAATCCCGGTCTATTCCCAGGGTAAGCTGGGTAAGATCGTTTGAGCCTATGGAAAATCCGTCAAAAATTTCAGCGAATTCATCAGCGAGTATCACGTTACTCGGGATTTCCACCATCATATAAATTTCAAGATCATTTTTCCCTTGTACCAATTCCTGATCGGCCATTATTTTGATCACTTTTTTGCCTTCATCCAGGGTTCTGCAAAAAGGGATCATCACTTTTACATTTGTCAATCCCATCTCATCCCTCACTTTTTTAATGGCTTTGCACTCCAGTTGAAAACCTTCCCTGTACAACTCGTTATAATACCTGGCTGCTCCCCTGAAACCCAGCATTGGGTTTTCTTCTTTGGGCTCAAACTGGCTACCTCCTATTAAATTCGCATATTCATTCGTTTTGAAATCACTCATCCGCACGATCACTTCTTTTGGATAAAATGCCGCGGCCATGATTGCTATTCCCTGAGAAAGCCTATCAATAAAATAATCTTCCTTATTCGGGTAATTTTTGGTTAAGTCCTCAATCGTTTTTTTTACCGAAGCATCCTTTAACTTGTCAAATTTCACCAATGCCATAGGATGAATTTTGATCCTATGGGTAATTATAAATTCCATTCTAAGCAACCCAATCCCGTTATTGGGATAAAAGGAAAGCTGAAATGCGCTGTCGGGATCTGAGAGGATAAATTTAGCTTCGGTTTTTGGAAGTTTGATCGCGCTTAGATCGAATTGATTTTCCTCAAAAGCCAATTCCCCTTTAAATACAAATCCGGTTTTCCCTTCAGAACAGGAAACTGTTATAATTTCCCCGTCTTTGATTTTTTGGGTACCATTATTGGTCCCTACCACCGCAGGAACCCCAAGTTCCCTTGCCACTATTGCAGCATGACTTGTCCTGCCGCCATGATTGGTAACAATTCCTCCCGATTTTTTAAGCAAAGGATCCCAATCCGGGCTCGTGGTATCTGTTATTAAAATATCCCCCTTTTTGAGCTTATTAGCCTCTTTGGGAGACTTTAATATTCTGGCCACCCCAGTGGATATTTTAGAGCCAACGGCATTCCCTGTGACCAGAACCTCGCTTTTCTCTTTTAATTTATATTCGATGTGAACGTTTTTCTTTTTTGAATGATGAACAGTTTCGGGTCGTGCCTGGATTATAAAAAGTGAATTGGAGATTCCATCTTTTGCCCATTCAATATCCATAGGCTTTTTATAATGTTTTTCAATTTCAAAAGCCCATTTAGCCAAAGTCATCACTTCTTCATCTGAAAGCACAAACTGATTTTGTTTAGCTTCTTCAGTCTCAATATTTATTACTGAAGAATGACCGTTTGAGGAGGTATAGATCATGGTTTTAGTCTTGTCCCCAAGTTTTTTATCCAGAATTGCATTTTTTCCCTCACTTAATGTTGGTTTGAAAACATAAAACTCGTCTGGGGTTATTGTGCCTTGCACGATATTCTCCCCAAGTCCCCATACTCCCGAAAGGAGGATCACATTTTCAAAACCCGATTCCGGTTCTATGGTAAAACCAACTCCGGAACAAGCTTTATCTGAACGCACCATCATTTGTACCCCAACAGATAAAGCGATATCGTTATGCAAAAAGCCTTTATCCTCCCGGTATTTTATTGCCCTGTCGGTATATAAGGATGCAAAACATTCCTTGACGGCATGCAGCAATGCTTTATCTCCCCTAATATTTAAAAAGGTGTCGTGCTGGCCCGCAAAACTGGCCTCGGGCAGATCCTCTGCGGTGGCGCTACTTCGCACAGCGACATCAAGATCAACCTTATCGCCTAAAGAATGATAGGTCTCAATAATTTCTTCACGGAAACCTTCAGATAAATTTCCATCCATAATAAGTTTTCTCGCCCCGGAACCAATTTTTTCAAGATTGGAAAAGTTCTTTCTGTTCAGGTCTTTCAGCAAATCCTCTAAAGGTTTTTCAAGCTGATTGTCCTTCATGAATTTCCAGAATGCATCGGAAGTTGTCGCAAATCCATCAGGGATTTGAATTCCCTCAGAGGTCAACTCATTGTACATCTCTCCCAGGGAAGCGTTTTTCCCTCCAACCAGTGGGAGATCTTTCATTCCAATCTCCTTAAATTTTTTGATAAGCACTTCCATTTCTTTTTGTTTTTAAGATCAATAAGGCACTAATTGGTATCCCATATTCAATAAGAACACTCCCATCAGAAATAAGAGCACATAAATCACTTGTACCAACTTTATATTAATATATTTAAGCCATTTCGCCAATTGCCGTGGAAAGCTAAAACCCACCAAGCCTTCAAAAAGTGACACCCACCCAATTGCTGTGATTATAAACCGCCAGTCAGGCTCCCATACATTGTGAAAAAGAATATTGAGCAATCCAATTACTATAGCTAAAAAAGAGGTTATAATAAGAAATTTTTGATCTTTTACATCTTCAAATATCTGCCTGATCCGATTAGGATTAAAACTTAGAACGAAGAAAAAAATCAAAAGATACCAACCCCAAAACTTTGCTAAAAAAAGTGATATTTCCATGATGTCCGTTTTTTAACTCCTCTAAAATAACCACTCTATTTCTTTTTTAAAATGATATATGTCATTCTAAAATTTAAATTTTTCAATGAAATTTAATAGAAGGAGGATTTTTGCAATTTTAATACCGAACCGAATGAAAAATATCCTATCCTCAATCGTAAATCAAGCGCAGGACACTTATACCACTATAGACTATCTAGAACCAAATATAAAACTGAAATGCCAACTGCCAATGATAGATCCGGGCGAGACATAAATGTTGCCAGGGTATTTCTCCGCATAAGAGAAAATACCACTGCCTAAATAGTCAAACAAGAAATCATTTTTAAACCCTATTGAAGATGATAATATTTACCAATCTCCCAAAGTCCAGGTTTTTAATCCTGGGTTTTAATGATAAATTCCAGGCGAAAAAGATTTCACCTATTCTTTTACTTTAGATTTATTCTCAATCTTTTTTATTTTCATTTTGTTACAAATCATTGGATTTCAGTTTATTACATCCTATATTCTCAGCCCATATCCGACAACAAACGCTTGTAAACGATTTTAAACGAAAGTAAATAATTAGAAACCGAATCCAATTTAAGTGCTGTTCTATGTTTGTACCGTTGGATCATAAGATTCAATAGTATTAACTGTTTAACCTTAAAATTTATTATCATGAACGCACTTAGAAACAAAGTACAGTTGATTGGAAGAGTAGGACAAGATCCTGAAATCACAAATCTGGATGCCGGCAAAAAACGGGCGAAATTTTCAATCGCCACCCACGAAAATTACACCAATGCCAAAGGTGAAAAAGTTGAAAACACTGACTGGCACAATGTGGTTGCCTGGGGAAAAACCGCTGAAATCATCGAAAACTTTGTCACCAAAGGCAAAGAAATTGCCATAGAAGGCAAATTGACCTCCCGGTCATGGGACGACAAAGAAGGCATTAAACATTACATGACTGAGGTGGTTTGTAATGAGTTGCTCTTGTTGGGAGGTAAATAAATAATCTAGAAGCATCGCCTGGGAAAATCTTTCAGGTGGTGCTTTGTTTTTTTGAAGAATCCCTGCATATCCTAGGGGTTACTTTTCATCCCATTTTTGAATTCTAATATTCAGGTTATGATTGTCAAAGAAAATATTCCATCACTCTTGATATGTCATTCTGAACCAGAGTGAAGAATACTGCATAATCTTGGGGCGAATTACAAATGAAAGATGATAATATTTTCACTACTAAGCTCCCCCTAGTCATTGTAGGGATTCTTCCTCGCCCAAAAGCGAGTTCAGAATGACAAAAAAGGGGAAAGCTCACTCAGAATAACAATGTAGATAGGAATTTTCGCAGCGCCTATTTAATGGGAATTCCAACCTTAATATTGGTTCCGTATCCTATTTTAGAAGAAATATTCATAGTGCCATTTAGGGTTTGTACAAGGTCAAATACCAGGTTTAATCCCAGGCCAAATCCTTTTTCACCTATGGTTCCCTTGGTAGAAACCGGAGTCCCCATTCGGAATTCCTCCAGTCTTTCAATAGTAATGCCTATACCCGTATCCTTAACCTCAATTAGTAGTTTTTGTTCCGGCATTTTGGCGTCTATACCCAGGTTTACAATTACCTCTCCGCCTTTGTCGGTAAATTTTATGGCATTTGAAATCAGGTTTCCGACTATTTGCAATAATTTTTTTCTTGAAAATTGAATGTCCTCAATTTCCTCATTAAACAGGAAACAAATTTTAACATTCTTATACCTTGCTTGTGGTGCGTATAATGCTTCCAAGCGTATGGCCAAAGTTGAAAGGGTGAAATAGTTATTTTTAAATTCAGTTGAATTCTCCGCTTCATTTAAAATATCCTCCGTAAGTTCCCGCATATTGGTTCCGGCCTCCTGGATCATTTGCATAAATTCCATGATTTCCTCCGGGTTTGATTCTCCATCCAATGCCAATTCGGTCAACCCAATTATCCCGTTTAATGGACCACGAATATCATGTACAATCTTGTTCTTTGTCTGAATGGCATCATTTGCCTCCTTTCTGGTTTTATTTAATTCTTTCTTTAGCTGAAGTAGTTCCACAATCTCTTTAGCTATTATTTTTAGCTGATCTATTTTTTCTTCAGAAAGGTGCTTTTCATCCTTATCTACAACGCATAATGTTCCGATCCTGGCTCCGTTAATTGTGATGAGTGGCAAACCCAGGTAATACCTCAGTGCCTTTTCTCCGGTGACAAAGTCCATTTCCATAAAACGCTCGTCCAGATCCAGCCTGGGAATTTCCAGATAATCTTCCTGCTGAATTGTATAATTGCAAACAGATTCCCCCCTGGGCATCTGGATTATAGCCATCCCAAAATGAGAAACAGACCATTGGGTATATGTGTCTATTAAATTAACTGCCGAAATATCTGTGCCGGCAATACTCGCGGCAAGCCTGGTAAGGTGCTCAAATTCCGGCTGCAGTTTATCGTACTCTAAATCGAACTCACTTAAACTTTTAACGCGCTTTAATTCTATATCGAATGTTGATTCGGTAGGGCTCATAGATTGGGGGAAACTAAAAAAAGAGGGTAGGTCCTCTCGGGCAAAGATATTGAAATTAATGTTGAATAAAGTGTGAATTATTAAATATATAATACTGATCCCTAATGAATTACTTTTAAATCACTAAAAAGAAGACTCTAACAACAAAATATATCACGCTCCTAAATAGAGCTGTTAACAGGTTAATAAGAGAACTATTCAAAATCCGCTTTAGATCATTCTTTTTTTAAATTAAAAATACGTTTTTCAGCACTGATTTGGATATCTCCGGCAGTTTGTAAATTTTCAACTTTCATTTTTAAGGTGACCGGATAAGGTCTCCGTTTCTTAAAGCATCTAAGCCTTTTGACTCGTTGTTCTGTTTGAGTGCTATTTGTTGAGATCTTAAACTCCTGCAAAATTGGTTGCAAATTTCGGCCTTTTTTTAAAATTCATAATTATTTGCTTTCCGGATTTTGCTTTTCTAAATTTTTATCCTTTTTCGAAATTTTCATGATTTCTTTGGCAATATCCTCGGGGGAAAGAATAAAGTCTATACACCCGCTTGCTATTGCACTCACCGGCATATCCGGTTGTGATGCCGTATCGGGCTTTTGCGCTATGGTGATCCCTCCAACTTCCTTAATTCCACAGAGTGCTTCTGCGCCATCCCCATCAAAGCCAGAGACAATTACAGCGATGAGTTTGCCGTCCCAGTTATTGGTAAGAGACTTCAAAAAAACCGTAATAACGTCTGGCCATCCATGCGGTTTTGATATAGGTTTAAGACGGAACTCATCATTAAGAACATGCAAGTCCCTTTTTTCCGGGATAATAAAAACATGGTTGGGCTTTATATCCAGTTTTTCCGTGATCAATTCAACCGGCATAGTTGTATGGCGCGGAAGGATCTCGTGGAGCATGGTAGCAACGGTTCGTAAGTGATTTACGATAACGATGGCAACCCCCATATCTGCCGGCATATTTTGCAGTAAGCGGGTATAAGCATCGAGTCCACCGGCTGAACCTCCCACGCAAACAATGGGAAAATCTTTTGCAGTGCTTTTTGTTTCCATAGTTGATTACTTTAGAGAAAAGTTAAGTCTTTTAATCTTGAATTCAAAAAATAATGGTTTTGATTAACATTCCTCAATTTGGAAAAACCTTCAAAAGCATCTCAAAATTGCAGACATACTAATGTTTATTCAAGCACATTTAAGGGTTTTCGGAATAAAAGATGTTTATATTTATTTCCTTTAAACTTAGGTAGCCAGGCTTCTAAATCTTCCCTAAAAAAATCAAGTTAACCGGGTTTACAGAGTCCTATATTATAAAATTATTCAAAACTCCCGAAACGAAACTCCGGAATGATTTTTTCATTAGAATAGTTTAAATATTAGTGATTCACCGGTTGGATCTGTAATCAAATTATAACTCCAAAATTAGAACAAAAGGATTAATGCCCGGAAACTCCATGTCTTTGTTATAAGGCCTGGGTTTTAATTTCCGTATATTACTAATTGATCAACATCTCCTTTAAAGGTCTTCTAAAGGAATAAGGCCGTTTTGCTGAATATCCAATCCTAATAATTAAATGTGGTTGTTCTTCAGGATTTAATTGAAGTACTTCTGCCAATTCTCTTCTTGCCTCGATCACCTGACAGGCTGGATTGATATGTGAATGCTTAATATTTAAGGAAGTCGCTGTTAGTGTGACTCGTTGATAGCTTCTTCCCAAATTGACCCAGGCTTCCTTGTTATTCTCTTTGGCTATAAAAATGAGAATTCCCGATGAATTTTTCATCAAATTTACATTCTTTCTAGCTTCTCTTTTTGGGTCCAATGTAAGCTTCAGAATTAATTTTCCAAGCCATTTAGGAACCGATGGACTCCCAAAAGTTCCTGAATATAATCCATCTCCGGTTTTTTTGGCTGTCCTTCTATTAAACCGAATCCATTTAATTAATTCTTTTATAAATTCCTTTTTGAGCTGCAATACGGTTGCTCTTTTTGTGATTTCGATAATAGGCTCTATATCAACCGGTGCTGTAAGCAACAAAAATAAAACCTGATCCTGATTTCCTGCTTCGTTTAATTTTTCTATATCTGCAGGAGGGATCAGAGCTTTGTTATATTTGGTTCGGGTAGATTGCCGGATTTCGATGTTTCTGAAAAGCTGGTTGTAATTTTTATTGTTCGCCGAAGATAATTTTACCCGGATAGATTCCTTAAAAGGATCTTCCATCTTCATTTCAATTTCAGTTTGATATCCAAAATACCCAGCCGCAATTATCAAATTTTCCAACGCACAACCCAAACTGATAAAAAGTTCACGGTTATCCTGGTCTGCAACAGGTAAAATACGTTCGTAATCAGGAAATATAGTGATGCTGTTTTGCTCCAGCTTAAACTTCCATGGTTGTGAATTATGGGCGGACGGAGCTTTGCTAGCATATTTCGTCAAATTTATTAAATCCTCATTTTTCATTTCTTCCATTTTAAGCTATCTCCTTTATCAATAATAAGTAAAACCGAATTCAGATATTAATTATTGTTTCCAATCTTTAAGTACATCTGTAACTCCTCTTTTAAAGCTAATATTTTGTTTATCTAGGAAGAATAGAAGTCAGTTTATAAAAAAATGTCTGACTAGAAAATCTAAACTTTTTTCTCCTTGCCACTGTACATACAAATTTAATAAAGGTATTTATGATCTGTTTATATTGTTGGAAACAGAAAAATCAAATAAAACCCTGTCCAAAAACAACTCTTTTTCTTGCAGAGATCACAATCATATTTATTCGCAAGGCACCTGATTTAACAATATTAAAAATACGAAAGGAATCCTACAAGTATTATGATTTTTGTCATTAGTCATTACAATTGTGATGATTGAAAATTATAAAGATCATTTTTTATTCTTTCTGACATAAAAAAACCACTCTTTATTAAGAGCGGTTTGGCTATTATATAAAAGTGTCGGTTTGAAATTGCTTATGATAAATCTATCCTTTAAACTATAATTTTCTCTTTTCTGAGGAAAGTATCCAGGCTTTCGGCAATTTTAAAACAATTGCTGACTTTTGAAATTTCATTGCAACTTCTTTTATCCATTGATTGAGATTTACAATCGAAATCTGACAGATCAACTTTTTCAAAGTTTTTATTGAATTTTTTGCACTCTTCAAAAAGGACGTCTATAGTTTTATAATTTCCCGGTTCAACTCCCTGTTGCAAAAGGTATCCTTTTAAATAGTTTTCAATAGCATTCTGCGAATTTTTACAGACTAAAAAAGATACCATATCCTCTTCCGGTCTATATAATTCCTGGTTGGCTTCATTTAATTTGTCAACTGCATGATCAAAAAATTTATTGTCTTTCGCTTTCATCTTTTTAGGTTATTAATTTAGCGGACTCCCTATCGCCGGGAGCAACATCCACTTAATCATTTTCCATTATGAGAAACCAATTTCTCCGGGATGTTTCATTTGTGATATTCTTCTCTATTCAGGCCTGCATTTAAATTAGAATGATAGAATTTACCATAACAAACTTAATATCCTTATCCTGTAATCTGGGGAGAATAAGGCAATAATATTTGCTATGGTAATATTCCTAACAATTAAAGATCTCTGTTTTCCGGACAATGCTGCCTACCAGCAGGCAGCATTGTTGGAATAATTTCTGCTCAGGGCAGTTTACATATTACGGTAAAGATCAAGTCTTTCCCATCTTGTATCCACTTCTTCTTGTGCCTTCTTAAGCAATTCTGCTCCTAATTTCGGATCATTTTTCACCACTTGGTTAAAACGTCCTTCATTATACATAAACTCACTTATAGGTGCGCTAGGGGCTTTGGAATCTAATTTAAATTTTTGTCCTTTTGGTTTGGAAGGATCAAATCTAAAGAGTGGCCAATAACCTGTTTCAACTGCTTTCTCTTGTTGTGAAACTCCATATTTAAGATCATATCCGTGTTCACCACAATGAGAATAGGCAATAATTAATGATGGTCCGGGATATGCCGCAGCTTCTTCAATGGCTTTTAGGGTTTGCAAATTTTTTGCTCCTATTGCCACCTGTGCTACATATACATTCTCATATGAAATTGCCTGAAGTGCCATACTTTTTTTACCGGTTCTTTTACCTGTAACGGCATATTTAGCGCTTGCTCCCATAGGAGTGGATTTAGACATTTGCCCGCCGGTATTAGAATATACTTCTGTATCTAATACCATAATATTGATATTTTCACCGGTTGACAAAACATGATCAACTCCTCCATAACCAATATCATAAGCCCATCCATCACCACCAATTATCCAAACTGCTTTCTTGCGAAGGTATTCTGTTAACTGATTTAACTTATTGGCATTATCATTATTATCAATAATAGCCAGGGTTTTTTTAAGAGCTTCGATTTGAGCAAACATCTCAATTTTTTGAGCCTGAGTTTCTTCAGGATTATTTAAGATAGCTTCTACTTGTTCACTTCCAACCAGTACTTCAATGGATTTTAGGAGTTCCGCAGCCATTTCCTCTTTATGGCTCAAGGCTAATTTCATCCCTAAACCAAACTCGGCATTGTCTTCGAACAGTGAATTGGCCCATGCAGGACCTCTTCCAAATTGGTTGGTTTTGTAGGGTGTAGTTGGCAGGTTACCTCCATAAATAGAGGAACATCCGGTGGCGTTGGAGATTAATATACTATCGCCAAACAATTGGGTAAGCAATTTAATATAAGGCGTTTCTCCACAACCAGGACAAGCACCTGAAAATTCAAATAAAGGTTCTAAAAACTGTGATCCTTTTATGTTGGATACTTGCAATTCTGCTCTATCATAATAAGGCAAATTAACAAAATAATTCCAGTTCACATTTTCCTCCACATCAACTTCGTGTTTCTTCCTCATATTGATGGATTTGAAATTTTCGATCTCTTTGCTCTCAGCCGGACAAACTACTACACAAAGTTCACAGCCTGTACAATCCTCAGGAGAGACTTGTAAAACATATGATTCTTTCTCGCTTGAAAACGGTCTTCCTTTTGCCGAAACGGTTTTTAAAGATGAAGGCGCATCTTCTAATTCTTCATTAGAAAGTACCTTCGCTCGAATGGCTGCATGTGGGCAAATAGCGACACATTTATTACATTGTGTACATATGTCGGCGTCATCCCAAACCGGAATAAAATCGGCAATCCCTCGTTTTTCGAATTGTGTTGTTCCTGTTGGGAAAGTACCATCAATTGGGAAAGCACTCACAGGTAGTTCATCTCCCATTCCGGCTAAAATTTTTCCTAAGATCTCTTTTACAAACGGGTCTTCAGTACCGGTCATCATAGGCTTTAATTCCCTTGTGTTTGTAGTTTTTAAAGGATAAATAACCTTTTGAAGATTTTCCAATGATTGATCAACGGCATCAAAGTTCATTTTTACGATCTTATCCCCTTTTTTGGAATAGGATTTTACAATGGCATCTTTTATTCTCTGAATGGCTTCATTTTTTGGTAAAACCCCGGAAATAGCGAAGAAACAAGTTTGTAAAATAGTATTTGTTCTTTTACCCAAATTGACATCCCGTGCTACTTTTGTGGCATCAATAACATAAAACTCCAATTCGTTTTCCACAATTTTTTCTTGCATCTTTTGGGGCAGTTCATCCCAAATTTCTTCATTAGAAAACGGTGAATTTAGAAGGAATGTTCCTCCTTTTTTAATATTACTTAGAATGTCATATTTATCGACAAAATTAAATTGATGGCAGGCAATAAAATCGGCCATATTTATTAAATAGGTAGATAATATTGGTTCCGGTCCAAAACGAAGATGCGAAATAGTTTGCGATCCCGCTTTTTTTGAATCGTATACAAAATATCCCTGAACATAATTATCGGTAGTTTCACCAATAATTTTAATTGAATTTTTATTTGCTCCAACTGTTCCATCAGATCCAAGGCCATAAAAAATACAGTTAATTGTTGTTCTTTTGGCTTCAAAATCAGGGTTGTAGGATAAACTCGTAAAAGTTACATCGTCGTTTATTCCAATGGTGAAATGATTTTTAGGTTTGTCATTTAAGAGTTCATCGTAAATCCCTTTTACCATGGCAGGGGTAAACTCTTTAGAAGACAATCCGTAACGTCCGCCAATAATAACCGGCATTTCACGGCCACTTTCTACAAAGGCGGTCACAACATCCAGATATAAAGGTTCACCTGTACTTCCAGGTTCTTTTGTCCTATCTAAAACAGCTACTTTTTTAACCGTATTAGGTAATTTTTCTATAAAATGTGGAATAGAGAATGGTCTGTATAAACGAACAAACAATACTCCAATTTTTTCTTCTGTATTAGCCAGGGTTTCAATTGTTTCCTTAACTGCACCTTCTCCAGAACCCATAATTATTATTACACGTTCCGCTTCGGGGTCTCCTAAATAAGAAAATAGATCGTATTTACGGCCTGTATGCTCATAGAATTCATCCATTACTTCCTGAACTATTCCCGGAACTTTATCGAAAAATAAATTTGACGCTTCTCTGGATTGAAAGAACACATCGGGGTTTTGAGCCGTTCCTCTTATAACAGGATGATCTGGATCTAAGGATCTTTTTTTGTGTTGCATGATGTTTTCTTCCGGCATCATGGCTTTAATTATATCATCAGGAATAGAATCAATTTTCGAAATTTCATGTGAAGTTCTGAAACCATCAAAAATATTTAAAAATGGTACTCTTGACCGTAAAGTTGCTACCTGGGAAATTAATGCGAAATCCTGCGCTTCTTGCACAGAACCACCAAACAACATAGAATATCCGGTTTGCCTTGTTGCCATTACATCTGAATGGTCTCCAAAAATAGAGAGCGCATGAGTTGCGATGGTTCTGGCAGCAATATGTATAACCGAAGGCAATAATTCCCCAGCTATTTTAAACATATTAGGGATCATCAACAACAATCCTTGTGAAGCGGTAAAAGTAGTTGTTAATGCTCCTGCCTGAAGAGATCCGTGAACAGCACCCGCGGCACCACCTTCACTTTGCATTTCAACAATTCGAGGCGTATTCCCCCAAATATTCTTTTTGCCTTTCGCACTATACTCTTCTGCATGTTCACCCATTGGTGAAGATGGAGTAATAGGATAAATAGCACAAACTTCATTGGTCTTATGCGCTACTCTTGCAACCGCTTCGTTAGCGTCACAAATCAGTTTTGGAAAATTTTTTTTCATTTTGAATAAATTAGATTAAAACGCCTCAGTTTTCAAAAAGGAACCTTCAATTAATTAACTTTATACATTCAATTCAAAAATGAATGTCATTGAAGCGCCTGTTAATTAATCAATGTTGAGGCAGATTTTTCGGAAAAATTAGAGGAAATTATTCAGCGTGCATCCATGTTTGCTTTTCTAAAAGCTCAGCTTCAGTTTCCACATTATCCTCATCAGGAACACAACAATCTACCGGGCATACTTTTGCACATTGAGGTTCATCAAAGAAACCTTTACATTCGGTACACTTATCAGCAACTATAAAATAAAACTCATCTGAGATTGGTTCATTTTTTTCTTCTGCATCTACTTCTTCTCCACTAGGAGTTGTTACTGACCCGCTTAAAGT
>ERZ1284729.98-NODE-98-length-14821-cov-8.920493_pt1 | contig 14821 bp, 14 predicted proteins | sample MGYA00454602_ERZ1284729 | MGnify/ENA primary metagenome ERZ1284729 (study PRJEB36292, sample SAMEA5787381) | metagenome | biome: Arctic soil; feature: perennial spring outflow channel; material: sediment | place: Canada | collected 2017-07-08 | depth 0.05 m ... | reverse complement strand
TAAAGCAGAGACCTCGGAAAGCAACCCGCCTTCGAGATTCAGAACAATCTGGAATTGGGGGGACAGGACGACTTTACAGTCGGCCCTGGGAACTTCTGAAACGCCCAGCAGACATGGCCAGGCGAGAGCCGTAAAGAACAGAAGAAGTAAGAGCCAGAGTATAATGCTTCCTCCCCGGGGCGACTGAGCCAGCAGTGATATGCGGATATCGGTGATAAGATCCACATCTGTGCCCGTCAGCTGAGAAAATATCCCGGTTTTTTTTCGCTGCCTGGTCGCAGGTCGAGCCGATATACTGCTCTTACCGTTCGGTAACTGTTGTTTGACTTCAGTGGCTTGTTTCATATCGCCAGATGACCATTTCTCAGAGCTTCCAGAATATTCTGTCTGTTTCCGTCAGCAATTATTGTTTCATTATTAATGACTATAATTCTATCGACTATTTCAAGTAATGATGTGCGATGAGTAATGATGATTGTAGTTTTATTCTGCAGTGTCTTCAGCATGTTGGCTCTTATCGACGATTCCGTTCTATTGTCCATCGAGCTGGTCGGTTCATCCAGAATCAGGATAGGCGGATCAAGAAGAAGCGCTCTGGCTATGGCTATGGTTTGCCTTTGTCCGCCAGAGAGGTTGCGTCCTTGTTCTTCTACCGGCATATCGTAGCCCATCGGATGTCTTTCTGCAAACTGGTTAACACCGGCGATCTGGGCAGTACGCAGGACGGTTGAATCATCTATATCATTTGTGCCAAGGGTAATATTGTCCCGCACGCTTCCTTGGAAAAGCACTACGTCCTGTGGAACATACCCGATAAAGTGGCGCAGTTCCGCCGGGTCTATCTGGCGTATGTCGGTGCCATCCATAGCAACCATTCCTCTGGTGGGTTGGTAGAGTCCTAGAATGAGCTTGCCAAGAGTTGATTTACCGGAACCTATAGGGCCGATGATGCCGACTTTTTCACCAGGCTTTATTTGCAGATTTATGTTCCTGAGCACTTCGGATGACTGACCGGGGTAACTGAAATTGAGATTCTGGATGGTTAAGGATCCTTTGAAACTCACTCGATGGAGAAATACTTTTTCGGCGGGGCGTTCAGAAGGAAGATCCATTATTTTATTGAGATTGCGAAGAGAATTCCTGGCATGGTGAAAACGGGTCATTAGATTCACCACCTGTGCCATTGGTGCGGTGGCGCGGCGAGAGAGCAGGACGCAGGCAATTAAGCCGCCGCCCGTCATTTGCCCTTCTGAAATAAGATAGACGCTAACTATAATGACTATAATTATAGATAGATTTTGCAGAAAATTGGAAACATGAGATACGGAAGAGGAAAGAAACCGGGTGCGCGCGCTCCAGTTGGCAATATAACTGACTGATTCTTCCCAGGTGCGCTGAATCTTGCTCTCCGCCCCCAGTATCTTTATGGTTTCAAGCCCGGATAGTCCTTCGACGAGAATAGCGTTCTTCTGGGCATCCGCCTGAAAAGATTTACCAACAGACTTTTTTAAAGGGATCTGAATGAGAAATGCATAAAGAAGGATAAGTAGAATACAGGCGAGATTAATCCAGACCAGATTTCCTGCGATATACCAGATGGCAAGGAGCATAAGTAAGGCAAAGGGGAGATCTACCAGAGCAGTAATAGAAAATGAGGTGATAAAATCTCGTATGCTTTCAAACTGCTGGAGTTGTTTTGTGAACGAACCAATCGATTTCGGGCGTGCCTCCATACGTAGACCTAAGACTTTTTCCATCAGCATGGAAGAGAGGGTCAAATTGGATTTTTTTCCTGCAGAATCAATAAAATAACCACGTAATCCTCGGAGAATAAGCTCGAAAAAATAAATAATAACAATGCCACCGGCCAGAACCCATAATGTATCAAAGGCGGCATTCGGGATTATTCTGTCGTAAGTATTGATGAGAAAAAATGGGGTGGCGAGGGCAAAAATATTAATGAGAAATGAGGCGACAATAACATCTCTATAAATACGCCAGGAGGAAAAAATAGTCCCCCAGAACCAGTTTCTGGACTGATTATTGGAACGGCTTATCTCCTGAGTATTAATGCGATATTGAGGCTTAAGAAAAATTGCATAACCGGTATAATCCTGAGCTAGCTGTTGACAGTCTACAATAACGGCACCCTGACTCTCAGGCCAGACCACCTCAAGGGTATCATCATCAGGATTTGCTTTAACCGCTATGCAGGCTCGTTGGTTTTTTAACAGCAATATGGCTGGTAATTCATGGGTGTTAAATTCAGCCATAGGGCGCTTGAGAAGACGAGATGACAGGCCAGCGCGGCGCGCGGCCCTGGATACCAGTTCGACTGTCAGTCTATTTTGTACCAAGGGGAGACCGGCCCGCAATACCGTTCGGGACACAGGACGGTCATATCTTTTGGCGATTATCTCAAGGCAGTCTAGAAGAGGATCATCCTGACTGTCACTATCCTTTAATATGTGCCATTCTTCAGGCTGGCTGGTTATTTCCTGGGCTTTCATCTATTGACACCGCTTAATATACACGTAACTGGAGACTTAAATAGTCTGCGACGTGATAATTTTAAAATGCTTGAGATTATCACCTTTTTAGTCCGACAGCAACATGCTATAAATAAAATAAGAGTATGGTATTGAATGATAAATTATTCGTGATAGGATTTTTTTCTTAGAGTATCATCTGACATGGGACCCAGATTTGAAATTTATGAAGCTGCCGGTAATATTCCTATAATAAGGGCTACCCGGGAGACAAAGGATTATTAACATGATTTATCTAGAAAGAGATACCGAAGGTAAAATTATCGCCTTAAGACGGGAATATACGCCAGGAATGGAGTGTAAGCAATTTGTAGACAATGAGATTCTCGAGTTCCTTGGGCACCAAAAAACGGACGACGCTGTATTGCAAATGCTGGCCGCGACAGATGTCGGGATAATGCGTATCCTGGAGGATCTTATTAATCTCTTGATAAGTAAAAATATCATTATGTCCACAGAGCTTCCAGAAGAAGCTCAAAACAAACTGCAACAACGCCAGCAGATTCGTCGGAAGATCGGAAGAGAAACGCTTATTGTTGATGATATAATTTAATGCCACTATTTTTTGATTCATGACTTTTATATTAACGAAGATCTAATCGTGTCGGCTTGTCAATATAATAGCCCTGAATGCCGTCGATATTGAGGTCGCGAAGTGTTTGATACTGTTGTTCATTCTCTACTCCCTCGGCAATCACCATGATATCAAGGCTGTGCGCCACGCTTGCTAATGAACCGATAAAAAACTGACTATCACTGTCTTCATTCTTTAATTCATCAGTAAAAGCCTTATCTATCTTGACATACTTAGGTTGCAATGATTTTAGATAGCCGAAATTAGCAAAGCTCTGACCAAAATGATCCAGACCGATAAAATGTCCCAGGGCTTTTACTTTGATAGCAAAATTCTGGAGGGTGTCCAGATCCTGAGTTGCATTGAATTCAGCAAATTCAAAGATGAACTTTGGCGCTTCCGGCGGTAAAATTTTGAGGTTGAATAAAAGCCAACTGATAAATGATGGATCTTTAAGAGAAGATGGTGAAATATTAACAGCGAGTTCGTTAGTGTTCAGTTTGCCGGTGATAATCTGCATCGCTTGTTCGAGTACGAGTTTGTCTATATAGGATATACAGCGTAACCTTTCTGCCAGGGGAATAAAGAGCCCGGCGTTGAGTATCTGACCTGTTGGCAAAATGATCCGTGCCAGAAGTTCCTTGTGCATACACTGTTCAGGATTATCGCTCAAGGCAACAGTTTGACTGAAAAGAATGATTTCTTTATTCATCAGCACCTGATCCAGAACCTGTTTCCATTCCTGTTCGCCTCGAGAATCGGCAGATTCAGCTGAAGAGGGTTCAATAAGCCATATGTTTGGACCTTTATTCTGGGCTGATCTTAGTACTTGATCAGCTTCAGAAAGTAGTTGTTTGAGGGGTGTTACCTTATCATAGCTGACGCCGCCAACATGGGCGACGTTTGCAGGATAACCAATGTCTTCGATTGTCAGATTAGTAAAACCACTGGCTAGAGCTGCGGCTACCTGTCGGGCGTCTTCTCCGGTAATGTCCGGCAGAAAAATGGCAAAGCTACTGCCAGATAAATGGGAGAGGGCTGCGTTTCTCAGATGCTGTGTTAAATAACGAATACATTCAGCAATTTTCTGAAGGAGCTGATTACCGCACTGATAGCCTTTTTCCTGATTTATTTCGAGGAGGTTATGCACCTGAACAAGGAGAAGTGCTCCCTTGACAGAGGCCTCGGCGCTGTCCATTCTGGCCTTTACCTGGCTCTGCAGGTAGCGTCTGTTGCCTAGTCCGGTCAATGTGTCTATATAAGCATTTTTTCGTAAATTTTCTGCGACCTGCACCTGTTCATCGAACATCTGTTTAACCTTACCGGTCATACTATTCATGGCAACGACAACTTGTCGGAGCTCTCTGGTTCTAGGCAGTTTTTTCTGAAATGTATATTCCCTTTTACACAGGTCTTTTGCTTGTTGTTCCACCCGTTGCAGAGGTAAAAGTAAGAATCGCAGACCAAGGGCACCCAAGGCCAGGGCAATAAGACCTATAATGCCAAAGACCTTAGTAATGTTAGAAGTGGTTTCCCAGAGCGTTTTATAGGCATAACCAGGATGACTTTCCACATACAGACTTCCTTTCTGGTTCCAGCCTGCGGTGATTAAAGTACTGGCATTTGGCGTTTTTAAAGGAATGGCACGGATAAACCAGGCCGGAACATCATTGATGACGACCTCAAGTGATCGTTCGATCAGTGGCTTCTCATCCAGATCGGCCAACCGGATTAGGCGGTAATATCCCCGGTCAAATACAACATTGATCATGGTTTCAATGGTGGCCATATCGTTTTCGGCAATGAAGGGGCTGATCGATAGTCCCAGGGAAGTTGCTGTGTCCTGGGCATGCGATTCGAGCTGGTTTTCAAGAAAAGAGCGGGTGCTCTGCAGTTTGATGATCCAGGTACAGGTAAATAGGATCAAAAAAAGTACGAAGGTGAATATGAGCAGTTGTCTGTAGAGTGTCATAAGTTGAACCTCACGTTATTTTAAGCTAACAGGCATTCTTCCGAGTAGATCATTCCACAATTTGAGCCTGTCACTTGTTCCGACCAGTTTACCCTGGCCGCGTTCTTTGGCCAGCCATAATCCCGAACCGTTAAAACTATAGACAGGAAGAAGATCTGGTCTTTGTGTCGCCGGTTTAATGGTATCGAGCAAATTATCGAGGACCAGTGGTTCGGCACTCGGAGTGGTGTAATAGGTAAGCACCATATGGGCTTGGTTTAGCTTCCAGGCTTTGACATATGTCATATTAAGTTTTTTCTCCGAGACCCCCAGCATCTTCAACGCAAAATATTTGGCCAGGGCAAAATCTTCACAATCACCGCCATTACTGGCCAGGAATTCTATTGGAGTAGCCCAGTAATCTTCTTTTTGCCAATGTAATTGGTCGCTCACAAACGGGATTTGATTGAAAAAACTGTTTACCTTCTCCAGTTTTTCCAGATCCGTACCACTTGTGTCATCACGCATAAACTGCTGCCAAGCCAGCAGCCTCTGGCCGGCATCAATGCCATATTTTTTCTCGGCGGCATTTATTATAGAAGGATCAATTGTAAAATTTTCAATTGCTGAAGCAATGTGTGAAGCGAGAAAGAAAAGCGTGAGCACAAGCCCTGATAACATCAGTTTGGTGTTATGGATAAAATTGCGTAAGGTTCTGCTGTCAGTTAGGAAGGAGCGGATGATTGTAGAAGTAGCGTCAAAAATATTTACCATATGACGCCATGTCGCTTGCTGCTGGGTCGCTCATTTGCCGAAGCCACCAGTCATTAGGAATGTGCTGAAGTATAACGCGACAGTCTGAAAGAACTAAAATCTTGGTCTTGTTCAAACTGTCAACGTTACGACCAGTAAAAAAAGATATTAAGCACTCGGTGGATATTGCTTATGAGCTGGATCGTTTTTTGTCTCAATCATTTTATTGCTGTCATTCACCTGGCTTTCTTTTGGCCACTCTTGATTAAATGATTTAACTAACTGACCCAAGCCGTTTAAGATACGGTATTGAGCATGCAATAGGTCGTATCTGGCCTCAACTAATGACCGTTTAGCGTCGATGACCTCTGCTTCAGTATCAAGAACGTCCAGCAAAGTCCGTTTACCAAGGCTGAATTGCTTAACATAAGAATCTGCAGTGCCTGTGATAGAGTCGACCCTTTGCTCCAGATATTTGATTTGATCCGTGACAGCCTGATATGCCATCCAGGAAAGTCGGATAGACTCCACTACCTGTCTGTGAGTATTATTCTTGATCTCTCGTGCTTCGCTGATAAGTTGTACGGTTTCTGCCTTGCGGGCCTCATCTCTAAAGCCACGGAAAAAATTATAACGTAGCCTGATCATGGCAATAATCCGCTCATCAGATCCTTCTTCCCTGTCGATATCTCTGTTCCATCTTTGATCTACTTCCAGGTCAATGATAGGCAGATACGGGGCTCTTGCTACTTCATACTGTTCCTGTCTTGCTTCCAGGTCAGCATCAGCCGACTTGAGGGTTGGATGCATTTTGACAGCTGCAGCTTCAGCATCTGCAAGCGAGGCCGGTAAAAGATTCGCAGAGATGGTTGGCTCTGTCAGATCGGTGGGCAGATGGCCAACCACAGCTAGATAATTTGTTTGGGCATCAATAAGATTGGCCTGGGTGGCAACCACATTAGCCTGAGCCAGGGAAGCACGTCCTGCTGCCTGATCGCTGTCGGATGTGCTGGCAACGCCGGCGTCGCTTCTCAGATTGATCTGATCGGTAATTCGTAAATGAGAGCCGAGGTTTTCTTCGGCAAGGCGAAGCAATTCTTGCTGCCTGAGAACATTAAGATATACCTCAGTTGTTCTTAAGGCTGTGTTTTCAGAGGTGCTTTGCAGACTGTATGCCTGCGAGTTAACCCTGGCCTTTTGACGCTCCACCTCATTCTTGGTGGCAAAACCAGTAAAAATGTTTTGCCGCAGGCTGAGGACAACCTCCTGTGCGCTCCGTTCGTCATTGACTGGCTCCTGGATACTTTGAATACCGTAACCAGCTGTAACATTAACTTCCGGCAGGTAGCCTGCTCTTGCCTGCCTGACTTCTTCGTCGCGACCGAGACGGTTATAAGCGCTTGATCTCACTTCCGGGTTGGTTTGCAACATAGTGCTGACGGCTTCCTGAAGAGTTTCTGACTGGACTTGACTTCCGCAAAACAATAAAACCCCGCCAATCACTGTGGTGCTAACCAGTTTTTCCCAGCTCATATTATCTCTTCCTCAAAAAAAAAAATTAAACTGTTTATGTCCTGTTTTGAAAGATGTCGAGCACTTTTTTTTACGCTGACTAAATATTTCATATAAAAATCCAGAGCTTGCCTGTTTTTCAATATTAATGGCCTCAGATCAATAAATTTTTATTTGAATCTCTTCAATAATACTTGCAGAATAACCATATTATGAAAGTAACGATTAACTTATTGTATCCCGGTAAATAATTCAATAACAATTGTAGAATAATCTTATGTTTATGATACATTTAAGATCATGCCAGCCTGTTGTTATAATTTTGGATGCTTACTTGGTCATGTTTGACCCTTTGAGCTGATTTATAAATATACAGAATCTGTCGCCCTGAACCCCGGTTCTATTCTGGTGCTGGTTTGCCACCTACAACCATTTTAATAAAATTTTCTTTAGTAATTTTTTATTGTTATAATTATGGAATAGTTATTAACTTTTGGCACTGGCATGACACTGTGAAGTTATTTTTTAATTTTGACACAAAAAAGGGGATTTTTATGCTGAAAATGAAACATCTTTTCTTTGGTCTGGCTGGCATGTCACTGGCAACACTTCTTGTGCCCAATTCAGGAAATAGCATGGTTAAACCTGATCCTCAGGAATATCCCTTCGCTCCATCGCTGCTTCAGTATAAAAAAAGCGCGGCTGAGTTTACTCCTCCTGAGACATGTGCCGAATGCCATCCACAGCAATATGAGGAAGGGACCGGTTCATTGCACGCTCTGGCTTTTAAGGATCCCATTTATCAGGGCGAACTGAACAAGGCTGTCAAAGCCGTTGGCCATGATATTGCCCGTCAGTGTGAGGGATGTCATTCACCGGCTGGGGTGGTAACCGGAGAAATCAAGAGGCCAGGTATAAGCGGTCTGAGCGATATGGCATTGAGTGGGGTGTCCTGCGATATCTGCCATTCAGTGAGCGGACACAGCGGGTGGCAGACTCCTTATCGTCAGCCGAGCAATGGATCCCTCATTCTTGCGCCTGGCAAAGATACGCCGGCGGGTCCTGTCCTGACCAAATATGGTCCTTATCAGCCGGAAGCGGGCTGTGGCGAGGATTTTCATGAGTGTGTGGAACAACCTCTGCACAAGGAGGCGGAGTTATGCGCCAATTGTCATCAGGTTAATCATTATGATACTCATACCCCAATTGAATCCACCTATAGAGAATGGAAGGACAGCCAGTATAATGTGCATGGCATTGCCTGTCAGGATTGCCATATGGTCGACTTTGATACATTTCTGCGCTCGGCGGATAAGATGCAGAAACCTCAGAGAGGAGAATTCCGTCATTTTTTCAATGGCGCCAATTTTCTAATATACGCCTTGACCGAGCAGGCCGCAAAAAAGGCCGACGATGCGGAACTGGCAGCCAATGTTCATAAAAAATATGAAATGGCGGTTGCCCGACTGCAGGCAGCGGCAGATCTGGAAGTGAGTCCGGTTTATCGTAATAAGAAGCTGGCAGAAATCAAAGTGAGGGTGAAAAATATCAGAGCTGGCCATAACTTACCAACCTCACTGACTAATATACGGCAGATCTGGCTGGAGATGACGGTCAGGGATCAGGACGGCAAGATGATCATGACCACCGGTACGGTTAATGCTAACGGAGCTTTGCCTGACGAAGCCCGATTATTTAATTCGGATGGCATGGGCCAGGGGTTCCATTTTGCAATAGATCCTTGGGAGATTGTGTCTTTTTCCCGTCAGGAGACTATTCCTCCTAAAGGTTATAAGGATGTTTATTACGGCGTGTCCGCTCCGCAGGCCAAGGGGGCCCTGGTGGTTGACATAAAACTGCGCTATCGCCAGGCAGAGCAGGAAGTAGCGCATGCCTTGCTGGGGGCGGTGCCGGAGGATATCGATCTGGCTGCCATTTATGGCCTCACCGAAATGCCTGACCTGCCTATTGTCGATATGGTGAGTAAATCATTAAAGATTGCCCCAACATTATAAATGGTCTTGAAAAAGGATCTACGTTCACAATCAAGGTATGGGAAAATTTACCGCAGGCATATGGGTGATATTATGTGATACAATGTGAGCATAACGCCGAGTGTGGCCGAAAAGATCATTGTTCAAGGCACACTAACAAAGTATTGATTTGAAAATTTATGGTTGAGACTGGCAATGATGTTGACCGAGTTGAAAAGGAAATAAATGGAATATAGAACAGGTACTATCGGAAGAGTGATCATGGTCCGTTTCGATCAGGGCGATGATCTGTTGGAGGGACTAAAGGAACTGTGCAGGAACGAAAACCTGCGGGCGGCCTGGTTTCAGATTCTTGGTGGTTTGCGTCAAGCCGGGGTTGTGACGGGACCTAAAGAACCAACCATGCCGCCTGAGCCGGTCTGGGTTGAAGTTGATGGCGCCCGTGAGGTCGTAGGCAGCGGCTCGGTCTTCTGGGATGCAGATGAGCCGCGAATCCATCTTCATGCCGCCCTGGGTCATCATGGCGAGACCATGACTGCCTGTATCCGTCGCAACACTAAGGTTTATCTTATTTTGGAGGTTATGGTCCTCGAATTACAGGGCTTGGCTGCCACCCGTCCTTATTTTACCGAAGGCGGATTTAATCGCCTGACATTTGCAAGCTAGGTAATTAGCTTCACTTATGTTAGTGTAAAAAAACTTGCACTTCACTAATAAAAGTTTTTTATCTAAGATAGATAAGATAGGACCATTGATATGGATGAGACGATAAGCAGATCCGAACAGAAACGGAGATTCAAGCGGATAGAGGATGTAGCGGAAGAGCTGGCGGAGCTCACCGATAAGGATCTGAAAAAATTTCCCGGTGAGAGTGTCATCTGCAATGAGATCAAGACCATTCGTGGCCTGAGCGGAGGGGCGCGTAAACGTCAGGTTAAACATCTCTCCAAGATCCTGCGCCAAGGTCTGGAGCTTGATGCGGTTTATGATTTTTTGAGCAAGAGAAAAGGGTCGCATCTGAAAGAAAAAACACAGCTTCATGAGGCGGAACATCTGCGTGATGCCTTAATCAATGAGGCCATGGAGGACTATCAATACTGCAGATCCATGCAGATTGACTGGGAGCCGGACTGGAAAAGCAACCTGCTGGGCCCGGCAGTGGCGAAATACCAGAAACTGGATGAAGATGCTCTGCGTAAAACCGTGTATCAGTATGTGAAGAGCCATAACAGGCTCTATTATCGCGAGTTATTCAGGATAGTTAAAGCGGCAATTGATCACTATGAGATGACCAGGCGTATGGAGCCACCGGTCGAGACTCCCTAAGCCCAGACGGGACTTTCATTCCAGCATTGTTGCATTATCAGGTGAACAGTTAAAAGTAAAAGGCCGAAATAAGGGAACTTATTCTGGCCTTTGGCTTTAAGCAATTTAAGAAAAATTAATATAAAATTGAGCTATTACCATCATAGGCCATCTGGTAGATGTTGATAACATCGTCCAGGGTTGGTCTGCGAGGATTATTCTCAACAGGTCTGGTCACAGTCAAGGCAATTCTGGCCATTTCAGGCAGTTGCTCCACAGGGATATCAAGATCCTGCAAGGTCGCCGGAATTCCGACATCAGCATTTAATTCAAAAAGAGCTTCCACACATCGTTCAGCCGCCTCTCTTGTCGTCATCTCCTCGGTATTTTTACCAAGAACTCCAGCCAGGATAGCAAACTTTTCCAGGTTGCCGATGAGATTGTATTCAACGACATAAGGCAGCAGGACTGCATTGGCCAGTCCATGGGCGATACCAAACATTCCTCCCATAGGATAAGCCATAGCGTGGACAAGACCTACGCCGGCGGTTGCTAAGGCCTTTCCGCCTAAAAGGCTGCCCATGAGCATGGCAGAGCGAGCCTTCAAATTGGCGCCGTTGGCATAAGCAATTGGAAGATTCCGGCTGATCAGATCAATGGCCTCCAGCGAATACATCTCAGAGATGATATGGGCCTGGGTTGAGGTGTAGGCCTCAAGGGCATGAGTCAAAGCATCAATGCCGGTAAAAGCGGTAACCATGGGCGGTAGACTGAGGGTCAGTGCCGGATCAAGAATAGCGGCCTCAGGATAGAGCGGGGCGCCATTCATGCCTCCCTTCGCTCCTGTTTTTTCGTTAATGAATACGGCGGTGAATGTCACTTCAGCGCCGGTACCAGCCGAGGTGGGAACCATGATTTTGGGAACACCGGCTTTGGCAATCTTATCCAGGCCCAGATAGTCGGCGGCCTTACCACCATTGGTCAGCAGGATGGCTATGGCCTTAGCCACATCCATAGCTGAACCGCCGCCAGCTCCAATCACACAGTCGCAGCCTTTGGCCTTCGCTAATTTGTAGCCCTTGTCGGCCAGCTTCAAGCCTGGTTCAGGGTCAACATTGTCATAGATGAAATAGGGAATGGCCGCGGCATCCAAGGGGGCGGTTATCTGGCTGACGATCCCCGCTTTGACCAGACCAGGATCAACGACCAGAAAAACATTGCTGCCCTGAAAATCCTGAACAGTCTTGGCCAGACTGCTGATGCTGCCAATGCCAAAGGCGATACGGGTAGGCTGGGTAACTATAAAAGATTGCGAATGATCCATGAGATTAATTTATAAGGTTAAGGTTAAAGGATAGAAATAAGATTTATCTGGTTCTCAGCTAAACAGAAAAAGATGAACTTGGAAATAAGAAAGTTGGTATGCAATTTATGCAATTGGCACAACCAGCAATTAAAATTCATAAACTCGATCCAGTTGCTAATTAAACTGAAATAAAAATTTGTTGAAAGGTCATATTTAGCCATTGGTTAAATCGAACCTTTTTTTTGTTCTGTTTAAGCTTGTTAATAAAATCTTTTTAGGATTATGATTATAAAATCAGAGTCATAGTGATAAAAAATTTGATCTTTTTTTATGGTATAAATATTGCTAACCCTCATAATGAGGATAAGGCGGTTGTGCTTACAGATAGCATGCGGCTTTGTTCCATACTTGATGGATGTTTCATACAAACAATTTTAGGAGGAAAAATGGATATCAGGACATGGGAAGGCGATAAGGTAAAAATTATGGTTGATTATGATAAATGTAATGGCAACGGCGCTTGTGTTGAAATCTGTCCGACCAGTGTCTACGAGATTCAGGAAGGCAAAACCGTTCCGGTTGCCATTGATGAGTGCATTGATTGCTGTGCCTGCGTTGAAAATTGTCCGATGGAAGCAATTGTCCATTCATCCTGTTAATTCTTAAAAAGGGAGACTTGTTATGACTAATCTTCACTGGGAGACCGAGCTTGATAAAGCTTTAACTAGAGCAAAGTCAGAAAATAAAGTTATTTTTCTCGATTTTTTTAATCCACAGTGAATAGGCTGTCAACAAATGGATGCAGTTACGTATCCAAATGATGAAATTGTTGAATTTATTAATAATAATGTAATTCCTTTACGCCTCGCTTCAGATGCACAGCCAACTGCCAAAAATTTCAATATTACCTGGACTCCAGCACTGTTAATTCTTGATCATAACGGCATCGAGCATCATCGCTCTATAGGTTTTTTAGAACCAGTAGAGCTCATGCCGTCAATATTGCTTGGTATTGGCAAAGTCTATTACGATAAAAATGAATTTCAGGAAGCAATTAATTATTTTGAAAAAATAGTAGTAAATTACCCTGAGAGTGATTCAGCGCCGGAAGCTGTTTTTCTTATCGGTGTCAGCCGTTATAAAAGCATGCATAATCCTCAGCCACTCAAAGAAGCGTATGAAGCTCTGCAGAAAAATTATTCTCAGAGTTCATGGACCAAAAAAGCCTATCCATATCGGCTTCTTTAAGAAAGAAGAGGCTTAACAGTTAATTAAAATAAGGAACAGCTTATGACAGAAAAAATGCAAGTATATAAATGTGAAATTTGCGGTAATATTGTGGAGATGCTTCATCCTGGAGAAGGAGAGCTCGTCTGTTGTGGAGCGCCTATGAAGCTGTTTAAAGAAAATACCGTTGATGCGGCCAAAGAAAAACATGTCCCTGTGATCGAAAAAGTCGAGGGCGGCTTCAAGGTAAAGATCGGCAGTGTGCCTCATCCGATGGAGGATAAACATTATATTGAATGGATTGAAATAATTACCGAAGACGGTAAAGTATGCAGACAATTTCTTCAGCCCGGACAATCACCTGAGGCCATCTTTAAATGTGACGCCGATAAGATAACTGCTCGTGAATATTGCAATATACATGGACTTTGGCTAGCTGAAGAATAAACTGAGATCTTCACGTCTCAACAAAGGATCGAATTTATTTTAGAGATTCAGCTCTAAAATAAATTCGATACATTTGGAAGCAATTAAGAAGAAAGGGGAGGATATCATGTATTCAAAAGAAGTATTATGTGAAAAAATTATCGCGCTTTATCCAGAGATAGGTCAATGTGGTCTTGATATTAATGTTGAATTTGATCAAAACAAAAATGTCTGGATAGTAGATTTGAAAAAGGGAGAGCATGAACTCAAACATCATCTGGAAATTCCAGACGCTGATGCCTGTATGGATAATAAACAGTGTGTCGCCTTAGGTCTTGAAATCGATCAGCTCAAGACTAATATCGAAGGTCAGCAGTATTAATATTTGAAATATTGGCGCCTGTGGGGGCTTCAATATAAAATCCTGGTAATTTTAAGAATGAAAACAACCTGGGTCTGTTGGTTGTAGCGGATCGATATGACCGATCCGCTTATTTTTTATCGCTGTTTTCACGCCTATCACTATATTCTCTTAATCTGGCCTTTTCTTCATCTCTAGAGTCTACAGGACGCAGCCTGTCTGCGTAAAAACAAATGCCTTTGAGCTAAATTAAGGCTTATCAGATTATATGCTATTAATCTTAGTTTATGACTGGCGTTTAGTTGTTATTTTCTCTGGCTTCTAACCGTTATTACAACACTTATCTTGTTGCTGACATTGGAACTATTCCAGACGGTCAGCGTTACAGTGTAACTGCCGGCTTTATATTTATGAGTGGCCGTGACTCCAGTGGCGCTCTTTCCATCACCAAAATCCCAAAGATAACGTATTATATCCTCTGTAGGAGTTGAGCGAGCGCCGGAGAATTGTATGAAATCCGTGTTGGTCGGCGACTGAGGAGTAAAGCTGATAGCCGCTACAGGGGGAGCTGACGGTGCAGGAGCCGTGACGGTAATGATTGCCTGGTAACTAGCCTGGGCGCCTTCATTGTCTATGACAGTAAGTCTGGCAGTGAAGGAACCGCTTGTTGTATAGGTATGCGAAACTTGTGGCCCACCAGTGATCGAGCTGCCATCGCCAAAATCCCAGAAGTAACTTGTTATCGTCCCATCAGCATCGCTGGACTTAGTTCCATCAAAGCCAACTTCCAGCGGAGCAGTACCTGATGTTGTTGTCGGAGAGAATAAGGCCGTCGGTAGAATATTGACAGTTGGGGCTGCAAC
>ERZ1284729.97-NODE-97-length-14850-cov-8.798919_pt1 | contig 14850 bp, 12 predicted proteins | sample MGYA00454602_ERZ1284729 | MGnify/ENA primary metagenome ERZ1284729 (study PRJEB36292, sample SAMEA5787381) | metagenome | biome: Arctic soil; feature: perennial spring outflow channel; material: sediment | place: Canada | collected 2017-07-08 | depth 0.05 m ... | reverse complement strand
TTCTTAAATAAATGTTAATATTCTATTCGAAAACGATATTGTTGATCACAATATTATTATATCTTGGCATACATAAAAAATCATCTTTTTTAATTATTACCGCATAATCAAAATTTATAATAGGAATTTTCAGGAAGAAACATAATTTAAATCCTGAGTTTCAAAAATGAAGAAAACAGAACGAAACCTTTAAAATCAAAAAAATGAACTCAAAGCTAAAAAGTGGGATACTGGTCCTCGGTCCTTTATTGTTTATCCTTTTACAGATTATAGGAAAACCGGAATCCATGCCTACCTCTGCATATGATGTTCTTTGCGTTACCATTTGGATGGCACTTTGGTGGGTTACCGAAGTTGTCCCCATTGCGGTAACAGCTCTTTTACCAATAGTATTGTTTCCATTAACTGGGGCTTTGGATATAGCAACTACAACTGCGGCTTTTGGTCACAAATACATATTTTTATATATAGGCGGATTCTTTTTAGCGGTTACCATAGAAAAGTGGAATCTTCACAAACGTATTGCTCTTTCTATAATTAAGCTGATAGGGACCAATATTAACTACATTATTTTAGGCTTTATGGTTGCAACGGGTTTTTTATCTATGTGGATATCAAACACGGCTACTGCGGTAATGATGCTTCCAATTGGAATAGCAATTGTTACCCAATTAAAGGATAATCCGAATACCGCTGAAAATGAAAATTTGAAATTCGGAAAAGCCTTAATGCTTGCAATTGCTTACAGTGCCTCAATAGGAGGGATCGGGACATTAATAGGAACACCTCCAAATCTGATCTTTGCAGGAATAGTGGAACAAATCTACGGAATTGAAATAAGTTTCCTAAAATGGGCAATGTTCGGAATGCCAATTTCTGTCATATTACTTTTTATATGTTGGAAATATCTCGTCAAAGTTGCTTTTAAGTTTGAACAAAAAGAATTCCCGGGTGGGAGAGCTGAAATTAATCGACTGTTAAAAGGTCTGGGGAAAATGAGCAAACAGGAAAAAACAGTGTTGGCAGTTTTTGCTACAACTGCCTTCTGTTGGATCACAAGGTCTTTTTTATTAGCGCCTATTTTCCCGTTTATTGATGATACCATAATTGCAATTGCTGCAGGGGTTGTCCTTTTTGTACTTCCTGGAAATAAAAAAGGCAAACAATTATTGCATTGGGAGGAAGCTGTTAAAATTCCCTGGGGTATTATTTTGTTATTTGGTGGTGGTATGGCATTGGCAAAAGCTTTTGGAGATACCGGCTTAGCCATTTGGATTGGAAATCAATTAGTTGATTTGGAGAATCTGCCATTCTTCCTATTGCTTCTGGTCTTAATAGCTGCGGTTAACTTCTTAACCGAAGTTACTTCCAATACAGCCACTACAGCAATGCTTCTTCCAGTTTTGGCTCCGATGGCTTTAGTGATGAACATTCATCCATACTCCCTGATGGTGGGTGCAACCTTGGCTGCTTCCTGCGCATTTATGTTACCGGTAGCCACACCGCCAAATGCCGTGGTTTTTGGTTCGGGTCACCTAAAGATCTCTGATATGGTAAAATCCGGATTATGGATGAATATTCTATCTATAATTATGATTACTTTTATAGTGTATTTCGTTCTCCCTTATATTTGGGATTTTGATCCGGACAACGTTCCCGATAAATTTAAAATAGGTCTTGTAAATCAATAAAAAAAGGAGTTTTCCACATCAAGTTTCTTTTAAATAATTCACAAAAATCGTTTATTAAAAATCAAAATTTTACTGAAATATGAAATATTATTTATTCAAACTAAGTGTCTTGTTTCTTTTAATTATTACAACCAATGAAACAATCGCTCAAAGTAACAAGCTTAAATTAAATTTTGACGAAACTGGAGAAACCTATGTAAAAGCTTCTGTGAGAATGCAATTATGGGCGAGATACTTTGACACTAACCCGGGAACAACAATAAACGGTGAAAATGCGGATAATGTGTTTGACGTATCTGTAAGAAGATTGAGAATGGGGATTTCTGCACAGTTAACGCCAAAATTATATGTGTTCTCTTTATTTGGGGGAAATAATATTAATTCGAAATCAGAAAAGGATTTTCAGTTTGAGGTGCTCGATCTATATGCCGAGTACGAATTTGCCAAAGAATTTACTTTGGGTTTCGGGGAGTCCAGCTGGGAAGGATTGAGCAGATGGAACGTGAGAAGCAGCAAATCCTTATTGGCGCTTGATGCGCCCTTATTTAATTTGTTAACTGTCAATAAAAATGATGATGCGGCCAGAGGTTTGGGAATTTGGGCAAAAGGACAATTAGGAAAATTTGATTATATACTTTCAGTGAAAAATCCTGTCCAATTTGGTGTTACGGCTCAAGAAGGAATAGTCGATTATGCACTCAATAAACCACGAAAAAGAGTTTCTAGCTATGTTAAATACGAATTTTTAGATAACGAAAGCAATAAATCTGCATACAGTGGTGGTGCAGGCACCTACTTAGGAACAAAAAACATATTGAACTTAGGTGCAGGATTTATGTACCAGTCTAAAATGACATCACAAATTGTAAACGATGAAGAGAAATTTTACGATTTTAATAACTGGGCAGTAGATTTATTTTATGATGCTCCTTTGAATAAAGAAAAAGGAACTGCCATTACATCTTATTTAGGTTTTTTCAGCACAGATTTCGGGCCGGATTACATCAGAAATGTTGGGGCTAATGATATAACCTCAGGCGGTACCTCTTTTAATGGAAGCGGGAACGATTTTCCAATGATGGGAACTGGTAGCACGGTCTTCTTCCAATTCGGATATTTGTTACCAAAAACTAAAAACAACCTGCAATTACAACCAAACATGGCGGTTCAGTATTCCGATTATGAGGTGCTTGATGACGCAATGGTGGTCTATGACTTAGGGATAAACTTTTATTTTAAAGGGCATAGCAACAAGCTGACCCTTGGTTACCAAAACAGACCAATTTTTCAAAACATAAATAATCAAATAAAGGTAGATGAACGCAAAGGAATGGTTGTGTTGCAATATCAAATAGAGATCAACTAAAAAACCTGAGCAAATTCAGGATGGATAAAAACGGAAATTTTAATCTTTCAACTCACTTAAAAGTTCAAATATTAAATTTCCGTTTTTATCCATTTTATATTGATAGATCGCTCTTCCCATAATATGCCCGTCTTCGTATTCGGCTAAGATCAGGTGATCGTTAATGAATGAAACTGATGTAAAATGCATGGAACCTCCTAAAACAGGTTTTTTAGGAATTAAATTCTGTTTTTCCCTGAGCTTTTCAAGTAGAAACTTTTCCGGTTCTGGTATGCTGTCAAAATAGGATGAAAAATCTTTAGTGAGGTAATTCTTTTTTATCAATTGATCACTCAGGGTATCCATAGCGCGTTGCAATTCCCTGATTTCGGTTTTAAGCGAATCTATTTCAATAGTTCTCTGTTTTTCTTCAGTAGATTTTCCGCAGGAAGCCAACATTATAAGCAAACTAAAGACAAGAATTTTTTTCATTTTTTAGCAAAAATTAGTGAGATTTATAATTCCCGGAGCACCATATAAGTCATATAGCCAAGATAAAAGAATAATTTCACGGCTGCCTGCCAGCGATCGATTTTCTTTGGATTTCCAATAAACATAGCTAAAAACAAGAAAATGGTACCACCGCCCAAAATATAAAGATCTATGTTAAAAAGCGGATCGAATCCTATGGGTTTCAAAACAGAAGAAACGCCCAGGATCAGGAAAATATTAAAAATATTGGATCCTATAATGTTTCCCACGGCTATTTCGGCATTTTTTTTAAGTGCGGCAACCAGGGAAGTTGCAAGTTCGGGCAGGGAAGTACCTGCTGCAACCACGGTCAATCCGATGATCTTTTCGCTTATTCCGAAGAATTGAGCCAGTTCAACAGCATTATTCACCACTAAATGTCCTCCATAAACGAGTCCGCCCAGTCCGCCAATTATATAGATCCCGATCTTTAAATTTGAAAGATGAGGTAGCTTGATCTCGGTTTCTGTTGGATCGCTTTTTAATTGTTTGTACACATAAAAGAGGAATAAGCTAAAAAACGCCAGTAATATAAACCCGTCCATCTGGCCTAAAACGGAGGTTCCCGAACCGAATAAAAAGTTGTCATTTACCAGGAAATAGAGGATGACAACGGCAAGAAATGAAATTGGGATCTCTTTCCAGACCGTGCTTGATTGAACTGCCAGGGGAACTATCAAACCTGTGATCCCAAGAATGATGAACAGGTTGAAATTGTTGCTCCCAAGCACATTTCCGAATACGATATCCTGATGGCCCTGCAATGCGGCAAATGTGTTTACAACCAGTTCCGGGGCTGAAGTTCCAAAGGCAACAACCGTAAGGCCAATGGCGAGATTGGAAATATTGAATTTTTTAGCCAGGGCCGAAGCACCTTCCACCATATAATTCGCGCCAAATATAAGAATGATCAGTCCGGCGATCAAAAATAAAAAAGGTATCAGCATTTTTTAAATTATAATATTTTCACGAAATTAAGTTAAAAAGCATCAAAAAAATCAGTTGGACAGTAATAATTTTCAACATTTAATTGGAAATAATTCGAGGGCGTGTTTGATAGCTTTAAACTGATTTTTAGGTTTTTGCATATCGCAGATCAATTGTTGGCGACTGTAATTTTCAATAAGAAATAGGTTTTCGGAAGATAATTGAAGTTTTTCAAACTGATCCAAACAAACCAGCACCCTTGAGAGTGCAAGCGTTGTGCTTCGAAGAAAATTATCAACCCGATCTTTTCGTAAATTGGTTTTCCTGGCCAATTTAAAAGTAAACTGCATTTCATTTATAAATTCCCTCCTCAATTCCTGGATATCAGTGCAAATTGTCGCAGCGGTCTTCGTGTTCGTCTGATAATCTTCCCAAACATCAAAAATGTCATTCCCCAATTGCATCAGTCCGCCTAAATGGAATAATAATTTTTTCTCTTTCTCCTGTAATGGATTATTCAGGCATAACCTGTAAAAGATAAAGGAAGCACCACCCTTGTGGTAGGTAATATCATGGATTGCCTGGGGTGAATTGCCGAAATTTTGCTGATCTTTACTTTGCTGTTGGGATCTAAAAACCTGCAATCCCTGCTTTTTTAACAATCCTGGATGGGCAGAATGTTTTAAACCGAGCAAATAAAAATGCAGCAACAGGGACTCATAAGAATTCATCGGTTTCAAACTTTTAGGTTGAAGGATGAATTTTTCTAAATGATTGGCCTGTTTTTCCGGATCGTCAAACAGATCGTCCAGCAGTCCTGAAATACCACCGAGGAAAGTAAGACAAAAGCGTTCATTTTCAGTCATAGGTTTTCCCCGTAGCACACAAAATAATTCTCCCAAGATACCAGGTACTCCAAGTCCGTAATAGCTTGTTATTTTTTTAAGATCCTGCGGGGTCAGGCTGCCATCATTGTTTTTTTTAAAAGGAAGGAGTTCCCTTTCTACCACATTTTTAATAAAACGTTTTTGCTTTGCCACATTTTTCAGCAACAAAAAATAGATTGATGGCAGCCTAATTAAGTTCCTAATTCCTTGGATACCTACCTTTTTTTTATTCCTCATTTAGCAGAGCAGGTTTTTTTGATTCCGGGAAAAGACGGTGTTCAAATAAATACGCAAATCCGGTACGGTTCCCATATATTTAAAATTTAGTAACTCTTGTGTAAAAAATCTGGCTAAAGCCAATTTCAAATTCAACCTGTTTCCGGCAGTTAAAATTGCCGGCAATGGATTTTTTTATTTGTTTTTCGGCAATTAAAACTGACTATTATCTTTGCTTTTTATCTTCATCTAAATTTTTTTCAGTTAAAACATTCGGCAATAAATGATTTCTGCTTTATTTGTTTTATGCCAGTTAAAACTTAAGGCAATACATATTTTTTCACAAACTCCTTTAATTTAAAATTGCCTTTAATTAATGTTTTTAAGGAGTTGAGAATGCATTGTAAAAAATATTTTCATCCATTGCCCCTGGCTTTAGCCTGGGGGTCATGAAGTATGAAAAGTAGGGCTTTAGCCCCATTCTTTTTATCACTCCTGAATATATTGCCATCCATATTTATTCATGAAGATATCAATTTCTTCCTTGAATGATTTCTGAGTGTGATGCTTTTCCTGATTGTGAATGTAGTTTCTTGTTTGAACTAAATGACTTTCACTTAACCCAACTGCCCAATAATCATCCTGCCACATAAATTTTGGTTTTGTCAGGGAGTTTTTATTAATCCAATAAGAAGATTCACCTTTAATAAGATGAGCTACTTTGCTGATAGTGTCTTCTTTACCAAGAGAGACAAGGCAGTGTGCATGGTTGTCATATCCGTTTACAGAATCTAACCAAATCCCTTTGGATTCAGCATTCGCTTTAATGTGCTTAAATATTTCCAATCTTAGCTCCGGAGTTTGCATAAAGGGAACTCTATTTTTTGTAGAAAAAACCATATGTACCCAAATCCTAACCCAACTCATATATTTAAAATTTAGTTGCTTTGTGTAAAAAATGTGGCTAAAGCCAAATTCAATATCAAACTGTTTCCGGCAGTTAAAACTGCCGGCAATGGATGTTTATTTTATCTCCATTATTCTATTTACTTGAATTTATTAGGCAGTTAAAACTGCTTTCAAACATTCTTCTTCTTCTTCTTTTAAATTTACAGCATTTAAAACTTCTTGCAGTGAGTGTGATCAATTTATCTATTCTTTTACATTTAAATATTTTTTATGAAATTGAGAATGCATTAATAAAAAATATTTTATCCATTGCCCCTGGTTTTAGCCAGGGTTCAGTAAGTATATAAAGAAGGGCTTTAGCCCCATTTTTTTTTGTAATGAACTTCTGATAAAAAAACATCCAATTTAATTTAAAATACACTTTTTAAGATCCAATACAATTAGAATAAAATCAAGGATATTTAATACCTGTTCAAATCATCGTTGTTCACGAAGAAGATAGAATTTACAAAAAACAGTTTTCCGTTTTCCCAAAAAGCCCGGAACAGGGGATTGTCAACCAGATAAATAAAACTGCCTTTTCCCATTTCTTCTTCCCCAAAGATCATCGAGTTTTTGATGTTTTTTACTGCGTTGCTTCCTGCAAATCCTGAAATTATTTCCGGATTTTCCTCTAAATAAGCCACATTATATCCTTCATTTAAGAGGCTGAAACTCTTATTGCTCAATTTTAAACTAAAATAAGTTTCATCATACCCAAAAGCCATTGGGTGAGTGTTATCCACTTTTGTTTTTACAATGCTTCCTGTGATAAGGTCCTTAATACTTTCACGTTCCCGAAGATTATAAGGAGTGAAATTTCCATTTTCTGTAGAATCTTTTTTGGATGCAGGTTTATTTTCTTTAAGGTCAAATCCCTCTTTTCCTGCAAAACTGCCAACTGCATTTCCAATTGCAATTACTTTTCCTCCATTTTTTACCCAGGATTTGAGTTCGTTCATTTTAGGATCGCTTAAAATGCTTTTGTAATTGCCCGATGGAAAGATCAAAACATCCAGGCCTGATAAAACCAAATTCTCAATATCCCCCGTATTGATGGAGGTAATTGGATAGTTGAGGTCCTGTTCAAAAAAGTACCAGATCTCGCCATAATTCAGGGAATTTGTGCCTTCACCTCTTAAAACCCCAATCCGGGCTTTGTTGATGATCTTAATTTCCGGAGAACCAAAATCCGGTCCGCTACTAGCAAAACTGCTGGCGGCGGCGGTTAACTGCCTGTTGTATTTGTTTGCGATCTCCACCAACTTTGAGTCAAAGTTCTCCAGTTTACGATTATCGCTTTTTGTGATTACAAGGCTTCCAGAATTAAATTTCCGGTTTGAGTTTTCAAAAGGGGTTTCTGAGAATCTTACTTTGATCCCTTCTTTAAGAAGCGCCGCAAGAAAACGGGCATCCTGCATGCTGTTCCATTTTGTAATATATCCGGCTCCATTTGGAGTAGGGGAATTGCTTACTTTATCCTGTTCTTTTACTGGCTTTCCGGAAATAGCCCCGGTGCAGGCAACGGCATCCAAACCATAGGCGTAAGGAAGGCTCCAGGCGGTGATATCATAAGTAAGGGAATCGCTTAATTTAGTAGAAGGTTCAAATAGAACCTTTACCATTTTTCCTTTTGGCTGATCTGTATTTATCACCAATGTATTTTCAGTTGTATTGAAGTCGGCAGTTTTGTTTTGGATATAATTGAAACCCTTCATTTTTCCTGAAGCGGCGTTGCTATAAGAAATATCGTGAAAATCCAGCAACTTTTTTAAAGCAGTGATCTTATCCGGACTTCCATTCAAGGCATAACTTTTATATAAAAGCTTGTCATTTTGGAAGAATATTTTGAATTCAGAGTTCAGTTTTTCGATGTTTTTTGCCGCAACTTCAACAGTGGAAAGACCGGTAGTATTGTGATGGGCCACGCGATCTGTCAAAGTGAGTTCATAACCTTCCCCGGTTTCAATTCCCAGGCCGGCAACGCTGCCACCGGCTTGTTCGTAGGTCATTCCAATAGCGCCCATATATACAGGATAGGTATCTCCATAACCTGGATAGAAAAGATCAAAACGCTCTTTTGTGAAATATAACCAACCTTGCTCGTCAAAATATTTTGCGTGATTCTTTCCTATTTCGGTTTGAAACTCCCGCTGGAAAGGAGTGATAATTTCGTGAAAAGGTTCAGCCGCGGGAGCGAAATAATAGGGCGCGTTGATCTGTTGTTCATGGAAATCTACGTGGATATGAGGCATCCAGGTGTTGTAAACCTTTAAACGTTGCCGGGTTTCAACCTGAGTTGCCCAGGCCCAGTCACGGTTTAGGTCGAATAAATAGTGATTTGGCCTTCCCCCCGGCCAGGGTTCATTATGTTCGGTTGCCATTGGCGAGGAATTGTAAGATTCCGCTTTTACCTGGTTGTACCAGTGTACATAGCGGTCACGGCCATCGGGGTTAACGCAGGGATCCATGATCCCAACGGTATTTATCAGCCATTCCTTTTTTGAAGTTATAAGCTCATATAAGGTTTGCATCGCAGCTTCAGTACTGGAAGCTTCGTTTCCGTGGACGTTATAACTCAGCCAGACTATTGCAATGTCAGATGAACTTTCAGCGGGTCCGGAAATAATTCCGGCATTTTTTAGATGATTGGTCCTGATCTTTTCCAAATCCTTTATATTTTCTTCTGAAGAGATCACCGCATAGGTTAGCGGGCGAAATTCATTTGTTTTTCCGTAGGTATGATATTGCACCAAACCGGAGTTTTTGGCTACATATTCAAAATATTTTACAACATCAGCATGCCTTGTAAACCGGGTGCCGCTCTCATATCCCAAAAAATCCTGCGGAGATTGTAATTCCTGACTATAGGTAGGTTGTAAACTCAAGAAGAATAATACAAAAAGTACTGATAATTTTTTCATTAAATATCTTTAGAAGCATTGTTAATAGAGTAAAGATAGCATACCGCCCGGAAATAACTAAAAAATGGGTTGTAAAATAAGTAACTTAGGTATCTTTGCTTTTTAAAGTAAATCTATGCCTAAAGACTGTCTTTCCTATAAGGAAACTAATTATTTCACAAACCTTATCATCGATTATCTGGATGAAAATGAGGCTCTCAAACCCTTCTATAACAGGTTTCCCATGCTTGATAATTTTAAGGCTCAAATAGAGGAAAAACAGGCATATTTTTTGACTGAAAAGAGAGCTGTGTTGGTAAGGGAATTGAAAGGCCAATATGAAAAACTCGAAGTTTCTGAGTCGGTATCAAAAAACATTGAATCTTTCTCACAAGAAAACACTTTCAGCGTTACCACCGGGCATCAGCTGAATTTATTCACTGGTCCGCTTTATTTCTTATATAAAATTGTTTCTGCCATCAATTTAGCTTCAGAATTAAAAGAAAAATATTCAGAATATAATTTTGTTCCTGTATATTGGATGGCCACCGAGGATCACGATTTTGAGGAGATCAATTTTTTTAACCTCAATGGGAAAAAATTTAAATGGCACAGCAAGCAGCCGGGAGCAGGAAAAGATGCAGTGGGGAATTTAAATACCGATGGTTTAGACGAAGTTTTTAAGCTTTTTTCAGCAGAAATAGGGAACAGCAAAAATGCTGAAAAATTAAAAAGTCTGTTTAAAAAGGCATATTTAGGTCATTCAAATCTTACCGATGCTACATTTTTTCTGGCCAATGAGCTATTTAAGGATTATGGGTTGGTAATTCTGGATGGCAATAACAAGAATTTAAAACGGGAATTTCTGCCCTATATGAAACAGGAACTCACTGAGCAAATTTCATATAAAACTACCGGTCCTATCACCGGGAATTTAAAAGAACTGGGATACGGTGTGCAGGTGAATCCCCGGGAGATCAATTTATTTTACCTTGCAAACGGGTTGCGTGAACGCATCATAGAGCAGGAGGGAAGGTATTTTGTCAATACCACCGAAATCTCCTGGAGCCGGGAAGAGATTTTAGGGGAACTCAGCAAGAATCCCGAACGTTTCAGCCCGAATGTGATGCTAAGGCCGCTTTATGAGGAAGTGATCCTGCCCAATTTGTGTTATATAGGCGGCGGCGGAGAACTGGCATATTGGTTTGAACTAAAAGAATTTTTCGAGGCCGTGAATATTCCTTTTCCGATCTTATTGCTTCGGAATTCGGCATTGATTGAAACTGACAGACAAAATCAAAAAAGACAAAAACTCGACATTTCGCAGGCAGAGCTTTTCCTGAAACAACACGAGCTGATTAACAGAAAAGTTCGAAAAATTTCGAACATAGATATTGACTTCACCCCTCAGAAGGAACATTTGGTGCAACAATTTCAGTCTATGTACACCCTGGCCGAGCAAACAGATAAGTCCTTTTTGAATGCTGTAAAAGCACAGGAAGTGAAACAATTAAAAGGCCTGGATCATTTGGAAAAACGTCTTTTAAAAGCACAAAAACGCAAGCTCAAAGATGAGGTATCCAGAATAACAGCACTTCAAAATGAATTGTTTCCGAATACAAGCTTACAAGAGCGACAGGTCAATTTTTCGGAAATGTATTTGGAATACGGAGAAGATCTAATTCCGGTACTTATTGAAAATTTAAATCCTTTAGAATTACAATTTAAAATTATCACTTTTGGAAAAGAATAAAATGCACACCATAGATATGGATCTTATTGATATGACAATGGATGTCATGAAATATGCCATAGACCGTATTGCAGATGTTACCCCGGAACTGGGAGCACCTAAAAAAGAAGAAGATTTGTTGAGAATAGTGGGGCAGACCGTTACTCCCAGTGGCATTGGGGGAGAAGCTGCCTTTAAGCTTTTTCGCGATGTTTTGGTGAAGGCTACCGTGCCGATAGATCATCCAAGACATTTGGCCTTTGTTCCTGCGGCACCTACACGTGCTGCCATTATGTTCGATTTGGTAACTTCTGCTTCCAGTATTCACGGCGCTTATTGGATGGAAGGCGGCGGCGGGATCTTTTGCGAAAATCAGGCAATGAAGTGGCTGGTATCTTTAACAGGAATGCCTGAAGGTACCTTTGGAGTGTTCACAAGTGGCGGGACCGCAGCCAATCTCTCTGCCATTGTCGCTGCCCGGGAAGAATGGCGAAGCCAAGATCCAGATCATATCGGGCTGAAAGGTTTATTGATAACTTCGGATGCGGCGCATAGTTCCGTTCAGGCGATGGCAAAAGTAATTGATGCCGATATGTTAATGATTCATTGTGAAGGGGATAACCTTACAGGAAGAGAAGTTCAGGCCACCATAAACAAACTGGAGGAAAGAGACCGGAAACGACTTTTTGCAGTGGTTGCTACAGGAGGAACTACAAATGCCGGAATAATAGATGAACTGGATACCATTGCCGATGTATGTGAAAACGAAAATCTATGGTTTCATATTGACTGCGCATACGGTGGTGGAGCACTCGCCGCAAGATCGGTGAGACATTTGTTCAACGGAATTGAAAGGGCAGACAGCGTTACCATAGATCCGCATAAATGGTTGTTTTCGCCTTACGATTGCGGAGCGGTAATCTATAAAGATATGGAATTGGCTAAAAACGCGCATTCTCAAAAAGGATCCTATCTGGAAATATTTAAGGATGAAGGCGCACACGGATTTAATCCGTCTGAATATCAAATTCAGTTGACCCGAAGGGTGCGGGGAATGCCTCTCTGGTTCTCACTTGCGATGCACGGGACCGATAAATACCGGGTTGCCATTGAGCGCGGAATTGAACTGGCTCAAATTGCCGCCAAAAAAATTGAAGATAGGCCATATCTGGAATTGGTAAGGCCTCCAAGTTTATCCGTAGTTTTATACCGCAGAAAAGGTTGGTCTCCAGACCAATACCGGGAATGGACCTATAAAAACCACCGGGACGGGGTGGCGCTGGTAACTCCTACAAAATGGAAAACCAACGGTGAATTTGAAACCGTTTCCCGTTTTTGTTTTATAAATCCCGATACTACCGAAATTGATATTGATGAGATCCTGGATACTATGGAATGAATAGATATGAGATGTTAGACTTGAGATTCTAGACTTGAGATATTAGATTTGAGAAAATAGAATAGAGAGAATAGAGAAAAGAGGAAAAAAAGTTAGAAGTTGAGGCCGAAGGCCAAAAAACGGAAAACAGTTAGAAAAAAAAGGCTGCCAGAGAGATCAGGCAGCCTTTTGATTTTTGAAAGGTCTAAGTTTATTCAGTGGCTGAGGAACCTGTTTCAGATTTATCCACAAATGGGCGATCTTCCCTGTTTGCAATTTCCCAGGCTGTGAGGAATATCAATTTGGCACGTTTGGCCAACAAATCATATTCAATTTTATCTGAGGTATCTGTTATTTTATGGTAATCTGCGTGAACTCCGTTGAAGTAAAAAATGATTGGAATGTTGTTTTTCGCAAAATTGTAATGATCACTTCGGTAGTAAAAACGGTTTGGATCATTTTCATCGTTATAGGTATAATCAAAATCCATATTCAGGTATTTGGAATTTACCTCCTCGCTTAAATTGTGCAGTTCGGTGCTCAATTTGTCGCTTCCTATCAAATAAACATAATTGTCGTTTCCTTCGTGCGCAACATCACTTCTGCCAATCATATCAATGTTGAGGTTGGCAACGGTTTGTGCCAATGGGAATATTGGGTGATCTGTATAATATTTAGAACCTATCAGACCTTTTTCTTCCCCTGTTACATTCAAAAATAAGATGGAACGTTTTGGACCAAACCCACTTGCTTTTGCTTCCATAAATGCCTCTGCTATTTCAAGGATTGCAACAGTTCCGGAACCATCATCATCGGCACCGTTGAAGATATTTCCTTTAGCATCAATCCCAAGGTGGTCATAATGAGAAGAAATTACGAGGATTTCATCTGGTTTTTCACTTCCTTTAATAAAAGCCACTACGTTTTCAGAATCTTTTATATCTCCTTTGAAAACAGAAGACGGAACTTCCTGAAAATAATCATCGTTCCCAAGTGGAGAGGGAATATTGAGTTTTTTGTATTCGGCTTTGAGGTATTCTGCTGCTTTTTTCTGTCCGGGCTCTCCGGTTTCTCGGCCTTCAAACCCATCACTTGCAAAAATGTCTAGATGCTCCTTTAATTCATTAGGAGTAATAGTGTTTGCGAATTCCATTTCATCTACACCGACGAGTGCATTGGATTGTTGGGACATACAGGCATTAAAACTTAATGTCAGGGCGATTAAAAATGTTTTTATCATAATTTGTCAATAGATTTATCAGGTTAGAAAGATACAAGTTTTGGACCAAATTTTATATTCTGACATTAGAAAAGCTCCGGTACAAAGCGAAATTTTATTGCAGGAATATTTTTTAAAATCCAGAAGGTTTCCTGAAAAGTTTCGGAAAGTTTTAGGTTCAGCTGAAAAATTCAAGTTTGCAGATCAAACTCTTAAGATTATTTTCAGAATGCCAAAAAAAAATTTAAAAGCTTAATTAGGTTGATTTAATGCTTTTTGAATTGCTGTTTTTGCGAGAGGAGCCATCACAGAATAACCTTTTTGATTGGGATGAACCCCATCTTCGGAAAACTCTTTCTTTAAGCCTTTCTTTTCATCGACCATTTCACTGAAATAGTCCAAATAAATATGGCCATTTTCCAAGGCATATTCTTTCAGCCATTGGTTGGTCTCTTCAATTTTATCAACCGGCTTAAGTCCTTTTCTCCAGGGATAATCAAATACGGGTAATACAGAACATAAGATCACTTTAATATCGTTTGCAACAGCCAGTTGTGCCATGGCTTTAATATTATTGGTTATCATTTTTACCGATGAAAACCCTGTATTTCCTGCAATATCATTTGTGCCGGCCAAAATAACCACCGCTTTTGGGTGGAGATCCACAACATCAGGCATAAACCGAATAAGCATTTGTGGGCTTGTTTGTCCGCTTATTCCCCTTCCAATATAATTATTATCGGAAAAAAATTCGGGGCTGGCATTTACCCATGCTTCTGTAATTGAATTTCCCATAAAAACAACGGCATTTCCTGAAAGTTCACTTTTAAGTTGTTCATTATGAGCAGAATATTTTTTGAGATTTGCCCAATCCTGTTTCATTAAAGTTTCGAGATCGGTTTCCTGGGAATAGAGGTTAACCATGGCAAATAAGCAAAATATTGACATTAAAAATTGTTTCATGAGTAAGATCTTTATTACTGAGCATAAATATATGAAATTCAAATTGGACCTTAACGGCTAATAAATTGAGTTTAAAAATTGCAATTTAAAATAAGCTAAAAAAACCCTTA
>ERZ1284729.96-NODE-96-length-15143-cov-15.770745_pt1 | contig 15143 bp, 12 predicted proteins | sample MGYA00454602_ERZ1284729 | MGnify/ENA primary metagenome ERZ1284729 (study PRJEB36292, sample SAMEA5787381) | metagenome | biome: Arctic soil; feature: perennial spring outflow channel; material: sediment | place: Canada | collected 2017-07-08 | depth 0.05 m ... | reverse complement strand
AACTTTCACAACTTTTCAACTTTTCAACTTTCCAACTTTCCAACTTTCCAACTTTCCAACTTTCCAACTTTCCAACTTTTCAACTTTTCAACTTTTCAAGTTTATTTACATTGATTTAGCCGTTAGACCTTATCAAATGAATAATTTATTCTTTGATAGAAAAGGTGATTACATAGCTTCAACACCTTTGCGGTTAAAGAAAGCACCTTTCTACAATTTCCTAAAGCAGAACCTTATTCAATAAAAGTTTAAAAAAACGCCATATTCCGACGTTTACTTAGGGAATTTCAGAAATGGCAGGCACAAATTGGCTTACAGAATTACATTAATTAAAAAGCAAAAATCATGTTCCAACGCCTTATCAAAGCAAAGTCCATGTTTACTCCTGAGGCTTGAGAAATACTGAAAATAAGGAACCCTCTCCTAATTTACTCACAACTTCTACCCTTCCACCCCTGTTCTCCACCATCCGTTTTATAATAAATAAACCCAGCCCAGATCCTTCAATGGCGGAGTTAATTCGGAAGTGTTTGTCGAATAATTCCGGAATGTATTCAGCTTCAATTCCACAGCCATTATCTTCAACCTCCAGCAGGATTTCTTCAGTATTGACTATAGTACGCACAGTAATTATTGGCGATCGATTGGGATTCCTGTATTTTATTCCATTAGAGATAAGGTTAAACAAAATACTTCTAATTTCCTTTCTTGGATATTGAATGTGCTTAATCTCCAAATCAAGGTTTAAAACGCTGCCGGTTGTACTTATAAGATGATTTAGATCGCTTTCAATTTCGCCCAGGAGAATAGAAAAATCTATTTTTTGCATCCTCTGGTTACCTTTTGCCGTTTGGGCCATCAAGGTCATATCATTGACTACCCCCTTAAATCGCCCTACAGATTTTCCTATCAACTTGAGTATTTCATCTTGATTCTGTTGACTTTCTTCGGAAGGTTCCAAAAGTGCTACAAGTGCTTCCAGATTATTTAAAGGTGCTTTAAGGTCATGGGATGCAGAATAGACGAAGTTATCCAGTTCCAGATTAATTCGACTTAATTCTTCAACAGAATTGTTCAAATCTTGGTTCGAGTTACGAAGTTCTTCTTTGGTTCGTTCGAGCTCTTCAAGAATTTTTCTTTGCTCCTGAATATCGGTACAGGTACCAAACCATTTTACAATTTTACCGCTTTCATCCCTGAGGGGTTGGGCGCGGGCGAGAAACCAAATATAAGTACCGTCAAATTTCCTCATGCGATACTCGATTTCATAGAGGGCACCTGTATTCAGGGAATTTTGCCACACCTCCCAGGTCCTCGCATAATCGTCTGGATGAAGCACCAGGGACCAGCCTTTATCCTTTGTGTCTTCATAGGAGAGACCGGTATATTCATACCATCGCTGGTTGAAAAAATCATGATAACCTTCAGGTTGGGTAGCCCAAACCATTTGTGGCATGAGGTCTATAACAAATTTAAATTCCCTTACAAGTTGTTCGATTGAAACGGTTGGTATGTTTTTCGCAGAAGCGAGGGAAATTTCTGACATATAGATTGAAATTAAAAGTTTGTTAACCCACAAGGGGCAAAGGAATTATAAATAGAAATAGTGCTATAAATTTAAAAATAACTCAGCAAATTTATCATGGTAAAAGCGCTGTTTTAATACAGCTGTGACTCCAGCAGCGCTTTTCTAACCCCTTCAAGATGGGTTATTTTTAATGGTTTGGAGAGAAATCCCTGGATAAAAGGATAGGTCTTCGCCTCCTCTGTAAAATCTTCGATTGAAGAAGACAATATATAGATGGTGAACTGGTCCTTCACCCATTCTTCAAATTGAAGGAAAGCATCTAAAAAATCCCACCCTGTCATAGAGGGCATATTTACGTCAAGAAAAAGTACGGTAGGCAGGGCTCCTCTGGTTTCGCTGTATTCCTCTTTTATGGATGCAAGCGCATCTTCAGGTATAGTAAACATTTTTATTTCTGCCTCTTTATCAAAACGTTTAATGGTAAATTGACATATCATATTATTAGTGGTGTCATCATCGACGACCATATAGCGCTGTTTCTTCATATTCAGTAATATTGTTTAATGTTTTTTCTTTAAAGGTTATTGTGAATTTCGTGCCTGTATTAACTTCACTCTTTATTGAAATCTTACCTCCAAGCAATTCAACCTGGGTTTTTACCAGGAACAATCCCATCCCTTTACCTTCAATATGGTGATGGAATCTCCTATAGAGACCAAAAACCTGTTCCCCTTTTTTAACCAAATCAATTCCCAGGCCGTTATCTTCGAAAGTGATAACTACACTTCCTTCTTTGGTTTCAGAACTTATCGTAATTTGAGGAGGAATACCCGGTTTGCGATATTTAATACTGTTTGTTATAAGGTTGTAAAAGATACTGTGAAGGTAACTTTGTACAGTATGTATAGCAGTCACCTCAAAATGTGTTGTGACCACCACTTTTTCCTTTTCAATTAAATTCTGGATACTTGTTTTTATAGCGTCTACCAAATTATTTAATTGCACCGGTTCCTTCTTCGCATCCATCTCCACTTTTACCTGTAAAATCGCATTTAGATCGGAAATTACGATATCCAGGCGGTTTACATTATCGAGGAGTGCCTCCATAAAATTACTTTTCACCTCTTCCGGATAATCTTTATTACTGATCAAATCTGCAAGTCCAAGAATGTTGGCCAAAGGGGATCGCAGGTTATGGGACACTATAAAAGAAAATTGCTCCAGCCCTTTATTGGCCTCCACAAGCTCCTCTGTATAAGACTTCAGGTTATTATTGAGCCCCATAATTTGCAGCTCCGTTTCTTTTCTTTCGGTTACATCTTTAAAGTATACGGAAAGTCCGCTGTGGGAGGGATAAGCAGTAACCTCAAACCATTTGTGAACCCTCTCAAAATATTCTTCAAAATTTTCTATCGACTTCTCTGTTACAGCTTTTTGATAAGTAGTATAGAATTTTGTGCCAATGGCATCAGGGAAAACTTCCCATAGATTCTCTCCGATTATCTTGTTTCTTGGGCATTCCAACAATACTTCAGAATGTCGATTCCAATAGGTTACTGTCCAGTCATTATCAACCATAAAAAAGGCATCCCCTATACTTTCAAGAATAATCTCTTTTTCTTCTGAAGCCCTCAAAGCCTCAATTTCCGAATTTTTTATATTGGTAATGTCCTGAAAGCTCCCGTTAATTCGTACACATTTGCCATCTACAAAAGTTGGTCGGCCTATTTTTCTCACCCAGCGTTCTTTTCCTTTTTCGGTTACTATCTGCATTTCAAGATCGTAAGAAATATTTTCTTTAAGAGCTTTTAAGTATGCATTGGACATGGCATTCCTACTCTCTCCTTCTTTATAAAAAAGAATTCCTAATTCCAGAGTAGGAACGTAATCCATAGCTACCTCATGAATTTCCTTAGTGACAGGGGACCAATACATGGTATCTTTTTCACAATTTATTTCAAAACTTCCTATCCGCGCAAATCTGGAGGCCTCATCTAAAAGTTCTTCGAGTTTCCTTTTCTCGGTAACATCCTGGATCGCACCTACCATACGAAAGGCCTTACCTTTTTCGTCCCGAAGAATAAAACCTTTTTCTATCACATAAGCATATTTCCCGTTCGCTTTTTTTAACCTGTATTCAGCTTTCCAATGATTATCACTACCTTCAATACCAAGATTAAGGCTTTGGGTAATTTGATGTTTTTCTTCAGGGTGAATTAGTTCCATATAAGCTTCAATGTTTGTAGAAAAATCTTTTTGTGTATATCCAGACATGGTATAAAACGCTTCCCCCCAAAGTAAAACGTTTGATTTGAGGTCCCAGTCATAAATAGCATCTGATGTGGCTTTTGAGACCAGTTCATAGCGTGTATTGCTTTCTTTCAATCCCTGTTCTGCCTTAACCCTATCAGTAATATCTATACCCACGCATTGAATTTCATCGGGCTCAAGAGCTGTTCCGTTTATAAATATAAAATCCCAAAGTGTAGTTCTTACTCCTCCTCCCTTTGCGGGCTTATCAATTTCTATCTGAAAAACCTCATCTGGATTTAACAGGCATTTTTCTACAACTTCCTGGACACGAGGATGATGATATTCTTTGATAGAGACCATGGAATTTTGTCCCACGATTTCCTTGTGCTCATGGAGCCACCCAAAATCATCTCTAAATTTTTTATTGCCATAAGTATATCTGCCCTGGATATCTGTTCGAATCACATAATTGGTTTGAGACTGAATCAACCCCCTAAATCTGCCTTCACTTTTCACAAGTTTTTCAAGGCTGTTCCTGCGCTCGGTAATGTCCTGAACTGTACCTTCAAACACTGGTTTTTGGTTTCTGGTTTTAATTAACTTACCTTTTTCATGTACCCATTTGATCTTCCCGTTGGGCAAGATGATGCGGTGCTCAAAATCAAGTTCCTTTTCACCATTTATAGCCAGTGCGTTTGCCGCCCTGAATCGTTGAAGATCTTCCGGATGAATAGTACCTTCAAAACTAGTTGAATTGGGCTGAAAAGCAGCATTGTCTCTTTCCCAAATATTAAATACCTGGTCCGACCAAAAGATGTTTTCATTTTCCAAATTGTGCGTCCAGTAGCCTAATTTTGCAATCCTTTGAGCCGTTAGGAGTTTTTCGGTTCTTTCTTTTAATGTCTGAAGCGCCTCTTCTTTTTCTGTAATATCAAGACAAATTATAAGCCTGCAGTTTCTTTCTTTGTATTGCAAATTGTAGCCAAATATTTCTACTTTAATGCGTTCTCCATTTTTTTTGAGATTGATGATCCTGCTGCAACTCAAATTGCCTTCATCGCTGGCCAACCTCGAAATATTATTTTTAAACCATTCCTTAACTTCCACAGGCAGTATCCCGGGTATGGTCATGTTCAAAAATTCCTCACGAGAGAAACCATAATGCTGCAAAGCAGCCTTGTTTATATTAAGTATTTCAAATGTATCTACATCATAAATTAGGTTTGGAAGCGGACCATTTTCAAATAACAAACGATATTTCGTCTCTGAGGTTTTTAGCTCTTTCTCCGCTTGTTTTGCTTTAGAAATGTCCCTGATTATCATCGAGGTCAACTTCTCGCCTTTGGCATCCTCAAAAATTGCCGAAGAAAGTGAAGCCGGAAAAACACTTCCGTCTTTGCGTACCATGTTAACCTCTGCCATTACTTTCCCGGTACTACTTCTCTCCGTTACTGCACGGGCCACACGGGGATCGCTTGTATCTACAACCCCGGCCCGGCCCACCTCACAAATTTCCTTTTCTGTTCTCTGGAACATCTTGCAAGCCGAAGTATTGGCAGCGAAAATCCTTCCATCGGGAGCTGTTAGGAGAATCCCATCAAGGCTGCTTTCGAAAAATGATCTGTATTTTTCTTCGCTTTCCTTAATAGCCTTTTCTGCAAGTACTCGTTCTGTCACATCTCTAAAGTCGGCTACAATTCCGTTAACTGCAGAATCTTCCATGAAACTGGTAAGGGACACTTCCAGCCAGCGCCAGCTCCCATCTTTGTGTCTTGCCCGCACTGAATACCCATCAAATGTAATTTGCGGCCATGCCTGGCATTCTTTTAATTTTTCCAGAACACACTCCCGCTGGTGCTCGTGGATAATTTCATACATGTTTAATTCGAGGGCTTCCTTTTCAGAATATCCCAAAACTCTTTTCAAAGTCGGGGTAGCATAGCTGGGAGTTCCATCGGGGGCCAAAACAGCAACTGCATCGGCTCCATTTTCAACGAGTCTCCTAAATTTTCTTTCATTCTGTTGAAGTTGAATTAACAACACTTCACGTTCCTTCTCCATGCGTTGTGACTCCAGCACATTTTTTATGGCAGAAGGCAACCTTCCTAACCTATCCTTCAATACATAATCTCTAGCGCCTCTCTTAATTGCATTCACCGCAAATTCATCTGACATTGTCGCTGTGACGAGGATGACAGGGACCCTGTTTTCCCGGCTCTCCAGCAACTCCAATGCCTCAAAAGAATTGAAAGATGGGAGGGAATGATCGGCCAGGATTAAATCGGGCTCAAAATCATTTAAGGCCGCAAGGAATTTTTCTTTGGTATCTACAACAATGCAATCAAATTTAAAACCCGCTTGCTTTAAGGCGTGAGAGACCAAAAGCGTATCGCTTTGCTCATCTTCCAGATGAAGTATTTTTAAATTATTCTGCATTGTATTGTTTTAATAAGGGTAAAAAAAAGAGGAATTTGGATAAAACCGAAACCATTTTTTATTCCCGGGGTGTTTGATTGACCAATAACCAGTAAAATCCTAAATCGGCCACTGTTTTGGAGAAATTCTCAAAATCCACCGGTTTCACGATATAACTGTTAACCCCAAATCGATGACTCTCAACAATATCTTTTTCTTCCTTGGAAGAGGTCATCATTACCACAGGAATAAATTTTGTACTATCATCTGCTTTAAGTTGGCGCAGTACTTCAAGGCCGTCAACCTTTGGCATTTTTAAGTCTAAAAAAATGACTTTTGGCTTCTGGGCTAAATTCCTACCCTCATATTCCCCTTTTCCGAAGAGGAAATCCAATGCCTGGGCCCCATCGTATAAATGCACGAGGTTATTGGCAAGATTGTGCTTTTTCAGGGCGCGAATTGTAAGCATGGCATCAGACATATTATCTTCTACCAACAAAATCTGTAATTCTTTATTCGGCATCATTTGTTTTTTTAATTTTTACGGGCAGGGAAACATAAAAGCAGGCACCTTCATCAACTTTTGCTTCTGCCCAAACTTCTCCCCCGTGTTTTGTCGCTATTTTTTGCACAATGGCCAATCCAACTCCGGTGCCATCAAATTCAATACTGCTATGCAGACGTTGGAATACGCCAAACAATTTATCATAATAACGGGGATCAAACCCGGCTCCATTGTCTTTTACATAAAACACCTGGTCCCGTTTACGGGAGTAACTCCCTATTTCTATAGAGGCATTTTCTCTCTTGCCGGTATATTTAAACGCATTTGAAATAAGATTAAAAAACAATTGTTTCAACATATTTTTATCCCCTTCTACTTCGGGTAATTCCATAAGGCTAATATCAATTTTTCTTTCAGGCTCAAGTTTTGTCATTTCGGTAACTATGTTCCCTACAATTTCATTCATATTAATGCTCCCCCGAAAGATATCCTGCTTAGAAAGACGGGAAAACTCAAGCAAATTGTCAATCAATTCCCCCATTTTCCTCGCGTTACGAATAATTTCTGAAAAGAGGATCTTCGCTTCTTCATCCAGCTGGCCTATGTAATCTTCGGCCAATACTTCCGAAAATCCGGAAATTGCCCTTAATGGAGCCCTTAGGTCATGGGAAACGGAATATGAAAAAGACTCCAGCTCCTTATTGACTTCTTCCAATTCCAATGTCCTTTTTTCTTTTTCCTCAATTTGAAATGAAAGTTCCTTTACAGCCTTTGCAAGCTTAACAGCGATTTCATTTTTCTCTTCATCCTTTGCCTCTAAAGCTTTTTCTGATAGTTCAAGGGCTGTCATTATATTCTCATCCTTGTCGGAAATAGGAAGCCCTTCATAATTTTTCTTCATGCTTTATCTTTTTTGAAATCACTTTCCCAGGGTAAATTGAGGAAAAGCCTTAGACAGAAACGTTTATGCTCAGGAATTTCAAAATTTCTTTTGAACATTCCTGCCAGCACACTGCATATACAGGAGCATTTTATGCATTTTACCGATAAAATAGCGCCTATTATCGATTAAAAATGTGCTCAAAGGTAGTTGATTTGGAATACCTTAACGATTGTTTAATTAAAATTTTCAAATTATTCTATATCTCCCGTCCGGATATATATTGTTTGAACCCTAAAATAGAATCAGGAGGAAAAATAGAAAGAAAATTACTATTATAAAAAATTGTAACCCTTTTCCTACTTTAATGACAGGTGAAAACTTCTCTATCTCTAATTAAAATGAAAGCACTCCCCACGAATTCTATGAACGCCTTAATTTGTGTTTCTCCTCAATATTCCGAATTCTGAGATACATCTTTCAGAACAAATTCAAGAGTATCAAGAATATCCCCATCCTGACCGTTCTTTATGTTAAAGCTAATGGGCGTAATTTCTGTCATGTCCAGGCTTTCCATTTGTATACTATCCGGTTGGGCTGAATAATTTCCTGATTTTAGTCCCAGATAGCTGAAATAACCATCAGATTCAGAAAGAACGCTTACAACCAGCTCTTCTTTTTCGTTGAGGATATTTATCTGTATTCCCGCAATGCCTTCTTTTGAGTCGTAAACAAAACCCGCGACTTCCCCGACAATAGATACTGGAATTTCGATCACTTTTAACTGATTGGGATTCACGCTGATATTAAAAGTCTCATTTCTACCCTCCAGGCAATTCTGTTGAGATTGCTGGTGTTAAGGATAAAATGATGTATTACATAAGGCTCTAAACCTGAAAAAAGAATGGTTCCGTCCCTGGCTTTTCCCTGATTCCGCCACCAATAATTCGTATGACCATCCCCTCAAACAAGTTTTAATACAGAAACCATTCAGAAGTAGAATACAGGGAAAACAGCATTTGGTAGAACCTTAAAAAAAATCATACTGTAACTCTGGTTCTTGCTGTTACGCCAAAGGCGGAATGATCTTGCCTCTTTACCGAACTTTACCGATTATGATTTATAGTAATGCAAACATTCGGGTTGCCTCCCGTGGCTACCAAAGATGAACAGGGAATTTGCTCTAATTGTAGGTTAGTTTAATTAAGAGATGATGCTGCCTAAGTAATCAAGAGGCCTTTTGCAGAACTGCAAACGCAATGCAACAATTCTAATAATATTCATTATGTAGATGCTATTCCTCCTCCTCTGAAGCGGCATACCTTTTTCTGCTGTGATATACAACAGGATAACTTATTGTTCTTTTTACCCCTTGAAAGTGATTCACCAGGGACATTTCATTACCGATTACTGGATTTAAACTTTTCATCTTTTTCATAATCACACATTTTAAAAACCGGTGCAAGATATGATAGACAACAATTATAAACCTGTTTGTCCATCCCAACATATTCCTAATTGTGATTATATAGGGAAAATTAGGTGTTCAAAAGTTGAATTATATATTCGTTATAACTAAGAATTAGAACGTTAAAAAACTTAAAAATCATAGTTAATTAAATTATTTGTAAAAATATTCGCATTTTTATATGTTATGTTTGATTCCTCAGCTTAAAACCTGAGTTTAGGTTGTATTAGTTTTAGGTCTAAAAATTAGTATTATATAAAATTGCTTAAAAAAAATTAAATATTTATAAATGATTTTTTATTCTCGTCAATGATGTTCAAATGTCAATGATGTTCAAATATGGATGGCCTATAAAACCTGGCCCCTAATTTTATTGAATAATACCGTTTAACATAAAAAATATGCCCCAACAACCCCATTTCACCCAGGTTTTTCAATTTATACCTGCTCCAAGTGTTTTATTGCTGCCCGATGCCCCAAAATTCACTATTGCCGCAGTAAATAATGCCTATTTGGAAACGACGAATACAAGGGAAAAGGATTTAATAGGAAAAGGGAGCTTTGAAGCCTTTCCTGAAAATCCTGAAGATAAGGTATCAAAAGGCGTTGAAAATTTAAGAAACTCCCTGGAATTTGTTAATGATTTTAAGGAGAAGCATAAAATGCCACCTCAAAAATATGACATTCCTATTCGCGGAACTTCAGAATTTAAAGTCAAGTATTTCAATTCTCAAAATATTCCATTATTGAATGATGACGGAAACATCACCCATATCTTACATTCAGTTGAAGACATAACAGATAAAAAACTATTGAAATTATCGCTTGCGATTGAAAGAAAGCGTTTTAATGATCTATACTTTCAGGCTCCTTCCTGCATGGGAATATTAAAGGGACCGGATCATGTGTATGAATTGGCAAATCCGCTGTATTTAGAGTTGATAGGTGTCAATGATATTATCGGTAAGACAGTAAAAGAAGTATTGCCGGAGCTTGAAGAACAGGGAATTATAAAACTGCTAGACATTGTCTATGAAACCGGGGAAACATTTTCGGCTAATGAGAAGCTTTTCAAATTTGATCATCATGGAAACGGTGAACTCGTAGACAGATACCTGAACTTCAATTATCAGGCAAATAGAGATAATGACGGTATTATTAATGGTATCCTTTTCTTTGCCACCGATGTGACTGAGCTGGTACTGGCACGCAAAAAAATCGAGGAAAGCGAAAATCGCTATAAGGAACTAATTCAAAATTTACCAATTGCTTCCTATTTTTGTGACCGTGAAGGTCGCATTTTATTATACAACAAAGCGGCAGCAGCCATATGGGGGAGAGAACCAGAAATAGGAAAAGATAGGTGGTGCGGATCCTGGAAAGTTTATACCAAAAATGGTAATCCTCTTCCTCTTGACTTGGGGCCAATGGCTATAGCCATAAAAGAAGGTAGAATAATAACAGATCAGGAAATAACTGTAGAGCGTCCCAATGGTGATAAGCTAAATATAGTGCCCCATCCCGTTCCTTTCCTAGATTCGTCGGGCCAGGTAAAAGGAGCTGTAAATGTATTGATTGATATCACTGAAACTAAAAAAGCAGATAAGATTCTAAGGGAAAGTGAAAAGAAATATCGGCAGATCGTGGAAACTGCGCAAGAAGGTATCTGGGTGATAGATGAAGCTAACAGGACCACATTTGTAAACAATAAACTTTGTGAGATCCTGGGATATACCCAGGATGAAATGATGGGAAAAGACATCTATTTTTTTATGGATGAAGCGGGAAAGCAAATTGCTGTTTCATTAATGCAAAAGAAAAAAGAAGGTTATTCCGATCAAACACATTTTAAATATATTTCAAAATCCGGGAAAGAAATTTGGACCCATCTATCTTCAAATCCACTATTTGATGAAGCAGGTATTTATAAAGGAGGCCTGGCTATGGTTACCGATATTACCGAACAAAGAAACACCGATAAAAAACTCAGAAAATTAAACAAAGAGCTCGCTTATAACAACGAGGAGAAAGAAATCCTGGCTGCAGAATTAAGCCTTTCAAATAAGGAATTGGTTAAAACAAATAAGGAACTGAACCGCTTTGTCTACAGCGTTTCGCACGATTTACGTTCGCCGCTCACTTCTATCCTAGGCCTTATATCTTTTATTGAGGAAGACAGCAGGGAACCCGACACCCTTGAACAGGTGAAAATGATTCGCAGCAGCATAACCCGTCTTGACGGCTTCATAAAAAATATTCTTAACTACTCCCAAAATAACCGCACCGGCCTGGAAACCCAAAAAATACCAATAAAGAAAACCATACATGAAATTGTAGACTCGGTGCGCAATATAAAAGAGGCCAATGGAATTTCCTTTAAGGTGGATATTGACGAGCGCCACCCCTTTTATTCCGATTGGTATCGATTTAATACCGTGCTGGAAAATCTTGTCTTCAATGCCATTAAATATCATACAAAAGACGTTCCCGGGAGGTATTTGAAACTTAAAGGAACATCATGCAGGGAAGAATTAAAGCTCAGCATCTCCGATAATGGAGTTGGTATAGATCCTGAATTTCACGATAAAATATTCGACATGTTTTATCGCCTGCCAGGCACTACAAATGGTTCCGGTTTCGGGCTGTATATTGTAAAGGAAACGCTTGAAAAAATGCAGGGAACCATTGAAGTTCAGTCTGAAAAAGGGGTAGGAACCACCTTTAACATTAAACTCAAAAATTTAAAAGTATGATCAACCAACTTCCAATGAATTTTGAAAGTGTCATGGTAATCGACGATAACCTTATAGATCTATATATCGCAGCGCGAATGATCACGAAGAACAATTTCGGAAAAAAAGTGCTGCAGTATTCCTCTGCCATGGAGGCATTAAAATATTTGCGGGAAAATCAGGATAACATTCCCCTCTTGCCCGAAGTGATTTTTGTGGATATATACATGCCCGGAATGTCCGGATTTGAATTTATGAAAGAGTATGATAAACTGTCAACTCCTTTTAAAAATCTTTGCAGCGTATTTATTATTTCTTCATCCATTGACGAGCAAGACCTGAATTGCGCGAACAACGATGAAAATATTGTAGCTATGCAGGAAAAACCCATTACTAAGGAATTCCTTAACGGAATTTTAAATAAGCCAAATGCGTTCCCAATAAATTAAAAAACCGCTGCGCAAAGCCCGCTGCGCAAAGTCGCGACTGCGCAAAGTCTCCCGACTTTAAGTCACGAATCACGTGTTTATTACCCCGCTGCGAAAAGTATTGCAGCAGTTGCGCTGGTGAAATGGTTGTTTCTAACTTACAGGTTTTGTCATTTTTTCGTGACTTCCATAATCCTTTCAACTATCTCATCATCATTTAATACGTTAGTATTTACACATCCATTTTCATTTCCGTATGGCGCATAAATTTCTGGATCTGTAACATTAAACAATCCAATTGTAGTTGTGTTTGTAGATGCAGATAAATGCATCATTCCACTATCAGCACCAATAAACACCTTAGAATTTTCAATTACAGAAGCTATTTCGCGTAAATCTTTGCTGTAAAAATGAATACTATTAAAATTTATTAGAGATACGTTTTCTATGGGCAGAATTTCTAAAATATTATAGTTTTTAAATTTGATTTTTAATTTATCGTATAGATTTAACCACCATTCTGTAGAATGACATTTTCTACCAGTTGCGTAGGTGTACAAACAAATGGTTTCCTTATTATTATTGAACAATTTCCTGAGAATCTTATTACCCTGTTCAATTTCGTGCGGAGAAAGATTTACAGAAAGTTTAGGGTACTTATAATTCTCTAGATCCAAAGAAGGATCGATGAATTTTAAAAGGTTAAAAACGGGTATTTTGCTAATATGTTTGGGTTTATATGCACTAATATCTTCAGAATTATAAATTTTATTTTTTGACCTTGATAATTTGACAAATATTTTGGAGCTATTTGATTTTTCGTTACCCGCAATAGCAATATCGTATTTTCTTGTCATCATTACGACCGTCTTTTTGAGGTAACTGAAAATATTGTTAAATGGTTTTTTGGGTAAATTGTATATGTTTTCAACACAGTCAAATTCAGAAAATAAAACGAATGCTAAATTCCCATTGACAACCAGGTCTATTTTGGAATTTGGAAACCTATATTTCAATTCCTGAATTAGCGGGCTGATTAATAACTGATTACCCAGCCTATGATTAGGTCGTGTGATTAAAATTTTGAATGCAGTATGGGGATCAGAGTTTAAATTAATCGAATTTTTAGTGTTTTGGAAGGAGCCTGTTAGGATTTTTAAAATTCTGGTTTTTATTGGATTAAACTTTTTTAAATTCATCAATATTCAATTAAAGTTTTATTATTTGTTAGGCGAAAACGAATATAGCTATTTATCATTTATTGCGGGGAATAATGCAGGGTTGTATTAAATAATAAAAATTCTTCTCTCAATTCCTCCTATTTCGCAAAGTCACATGACTTTGAGCCAGCCTTAGCCACGCTGCGCAAAGTCTTCTGCCTTTTGACCCGCTGCGCAAAGTCTCCCGACTTTGAGCCACGAATCACGTGTTTATTACCTGACACTTACTTAAGACCGGATACCCGAAGTTGGTTCTAACCGAATTGTAACATGAAGTCAGGATTTCAACGTTTTCCTTAGTTCTTGCCCACTTGTTAAAGAAAATTAGCAGGATTTTTTTACTTTTTTGCACAACGGTTTCAGCTATGAGTAGTTGCGTGGATAACCGCTTAACTTTGCAGGTACTTACTGGCAATATTGACAAATCGCTTTTCTTTCAGAGTTGAAGGTTTAACTTTAATTTTGCTCCCAAAGCATCGAAAATCCGCATTACAGTTTCAAAAGTGACATTTCCCGTAATGTTTTCAAGTCTTGATATTTGAGCCTTTTTAACTCCGACTAATTCACCTAATTGTTCTTGTGTCAATTTTCTTTTTTTTCGGGCTGTTTTAATCATACCCGCTGCGCAAAGTCTCCCGACTTTGAGCCACGATTCACGTGTTTATTGCCTGACACCGCTGCGCAAAGTCTCCCGACTTTGAGCCACCAACCTCGTGTTGAAACGAAATTATCCCTGGCAATTCCTAATAATTTACATACCTCCTAATGGTCCAACCCTTCAACACATCAGCAATAGGATTATCGGCTAAAGTAACTTTATTCAAAATACCATTGCCGGCTATATAATTTGAAGCACTGGAATAAACATAATCTGATGCACGGGCCACAATTCCGGCACGAACAGGGTTTAAATGAATGTAATTCAGTTTTGACCATAAAAACTTTTCACTGTAGATCTCCTCAGCATGATTTCCGTATTGCCATACCTGATAATTTTTATTTCTGCTATGGCTCATGGTGGCCTTGTGAAGACGGTCGAGGATCCATTCTCTTCTGCTTTCAGGACTATTTTGGAGCAGATCAAGAATTCTGGTTGCGGTAAATTTTTTGAAATCCCGAAGCAAATCAGAAAGTTCTCCTCGCTCGGACTGAATTATCAGATGAATATGATTGGTCATGATTACATACCCATAGAGAATCATACCTTTATTTTTTACACAGTAGGAAAGACTTTCTACAATGCAATCCCGATAATTCTTCCTGCTGAAGATGTCTATCCAATCTACAACAGTGGCTGTAATAAAATGAGCTTTGGTTTGATCTTTTATGGTGTAGCCTTCCTTCAATATTTTTATGTTTTTTATTAAAAATAGGGAAAAAGAAATAAGTTCTATCCAAATTGCTACAAGAAGTCAGGAGATTTCAAGAGGTTTACTGGTTCAATCATGATCAGGAGGGCGCGAAGTCAGGAGGCTTTGCTCAGGTAAAAGGCAGTCTCACGCAGCGCGAGTTCCAACAAGTTCGTAACATGAAGCCTGGAGACTTCAAAACCCTCATTCTTTCTTTCAAAATTGTAGCAGCCGCGAGGTCATGAGAGCTTACGCAGCGACAGATGTTGCGCAGCGGGTATACAAAAGTAAAATAAAGACAATACGGGAATTCCCCCATTCCATTTTCTTGTGGATGATATTACCTTCCGAAGGAAAAAAAATAA